>Ga0183100_1000301_pt1 | contig 51319 bp, 48 predicted proteins | sample Biomet2_FD_127789 | JGI IMG/M metagenome (GOLD analysis project Ga0183100, IMG submission 127789) | Microbial communities from bioreactor (seeded with anoxic lake sediment) at LBNL, California, USA - Biofuel metagenome 2 | ecosystem: Engineered > Bioreactor > Anaerobic > Unclassified ... | reverse complement strand
AGTTTTGGTGTTGACTATACCTCCGCATCAAACGCCGGATTTCTCACCTGCCTTGCCGGAATTTTCATACCTTTTTTCAATTTCTTTTTTCTAAAACAAAAAATCGAAGGGAAAATATACCTATGTGTGGCCATCGCCCTCGCCGGCATGGCGCTCTTGACGGTGCGGGGATCCATTGCACTGAACATCGGAGATGTTTTATGCATTTTGTGTTCCCTCGCCTTTGCTGTCCATATCATTTTGACCAACCGCTTCGCCCAGGATGTGGATCCGATCTCTTTAAGCATTTTGCAACTTGGATTCGTTGGTCTCTATAGTCTGGTCATGACCTTTGCAGTGGAAACGCCTCATGTCCCGACGAACGCACATGGTTGGCTGGTTGTGTTGGCGCTCAGCCTATTGTGTTCCGCATTTGCCTTTTTCATCCAAACAGTTGCCCAGAAATATACCAGCTCCGTTTATACCGGATTGATCTACTCACTGGAGCCGGCTTTCGCTGCAATCTTTGCCTTTGCATTCCTGGGCGAGGTACTGACCGGTAAAGGTTATATGGGTGCGGCCTTGTTGTTTCTAAGTTTAATTCTGATGGAAATTGATTTTCAAAAAATAAAACAACGTTGATTTTACAACGCTGCTTTATAAAATATTCACACCGGTTTAGTGTTTGCATTCGTGATCATGCTGGTGGCAGGCTTCGCCGGAGTCGACCAATCGGCCGTTCGCCCAGAGCTTGGATACTTCGTCCACATCCCCGGCACAACCTCTCAGCACTTCAATCCCCCATTGTTTCAGCACATTGACTGCGCCTTGCCCCATATTGCCCGCAAGCATCACGCTCACGCCCATTTCGGCCAGGATTTGAGCGATATTTGATTTGCATCCACATCCTTCAGGGGATTCGATGGTTTCTTTTTTGATGATTTTTGTCCCGTCTTCGTTGAATGTCATCACAGTAAAGTATTCGCAATGGCCAAAATGGTCATCAATTGAATTATTTCTTGTTGGCAATGCAATTTTCATGGTTGTTCCTCCGTTTGCTTTTATCACGCATCATTGATTATAATTGGCATATGCCAACTATAATCATAGTATACGTTGTTTTTGGCATATGTCAATATTGTTTTTCTCTTATTCGACACCCAATGTGAATTTCCATGAACAGTTACACGTCTCGTCACTTATATCCGGAAAGCAGCTGAGGACTTCGCATTGAAATCGCGGATCGATGGTTTGGGCAAATAAAGTATATTCGATCATTCCCACCGATTTGCAGGGATGAAATTCCATCCCCTTTCTTTTTCTGGCATTTTGAACTCTGCAATCCAAGGTGCGATAGATTAGCTGATTTCCCGATACAATGATTTCGTCTTCGTTGATGTTGGCGTACAATCGCAGGGAAAGGGCCCGCTTCAAGCCATCAACACCGGCAAAATCCGGTAATCCAAGAAAGGATTTGATTCGATTGGCCTCAATCACCGTGAACTGGCGCCAGGCGTTTTCGTCATGATGAACAGCCTCCTCCATGCCGTATTGTTTCTCCACTGATTGAAACCAGACTCCATCCATGGCCAACCAGTTTTTTGCGTAGATATCGATCATCTCCAGCAACTGGTCTTTTTCCATATTTTTGATAGCTTTACTCGTCATAATATTTTCTCCAATAATATCACAAAAATAAATTTTAGGCCCCACCCGTGAACAGGGTGACGATTGCAAGCCCAACGCCCATTAAAAACGCGATATAAGAATGCTTTTTATCGTGTTCATTTGCCTCCGGCAACAAATGTGAGGCGGAAAGATAAATCAACACACCACCGACAAACCCAAGAGCGTCGCCGAGAATTACTGCGTTGACACCATGGATGACCGGATAAGCAATAAAGGCACCTATAGGTGTCGTCAACGCGGCGGTGAGAAAGGCGAACAAAATGGCTTTCTTGCCTTTCACGCCCCCTTTTGTCAGTACGGTGAACGTAATGATTCCTTCTGCGAACTCGTGGATAACAAGGCCGGTTCCAGCAACCACACCTAAAAGCGTGCTGACGCTGAACGTCACCGTATAGACGACTCCATCGATAAAGGAGTGGATTCCAATGCCAACCAATGCGGTAATGCCAAAAGCGAGAGCTTTTTGATCAGTGCTGTATTTGACTCCTTTGTTGACGAAATACATAAACAGAAATCCCGTTAAAGCCATAATGCCTGCGTGTGGATTCCGGCTCATCGCTTCGGGGAGAATCATGATCAGCGGTGACGCGATCAAGACTCCCGCAGCGAAACAGATGATGTATTCCTTTGATTTGTCCGCCAGTTCCTTGTTCCTGTATACTGCAACGATTCCAATGGTGTTGACCACCATTGCGGTTATGGCAAATATACTGATCCAGATAAATGGGCTCCATTGTTCCATCGCTCTTCTCCCATCCGCCTTATTTGAGCTTCTTATAAAATGAGTTTATGGTATATACCGCGCCGAGGGGATTATGGGCTAACACACGATCCTTCACCGCGAATACAGTGCACAGCGCATCGCTGTTTTTGAGAAACATGGAGTCATGTCCGACGCACAGGCCCATTAAAACATTGAATTCCGTGTTCTCGCTGTTGCAGATTTCAGCCTGAGCGATGGGATTGCACATCACTTCATAGTCTTCGGGATTGATTTTGTCTGCTTTTGGTATGCCAAAATCCTCTTTGCATATTCCACCGACTTTGCAGACCACCGATACCACTTGAAAGCCGTTCTTGGTCATCACATCGCTGACGATAGCTGCTTCATGCTGCAAGCCAAGACAAAAGGCTAGACCTATTTTTTTGTATCCCATTCGCTTGCAAAATTCTACAGTCTCCTGAAGTCTGGTCTTCACCGGGGTGGCGGGCCCATCACAATTCTGTTGGTATCCCGCACCTTCCTGCGCCGCTGCAGCCATCGCGAACTTCTGGTATTTGTCATCCTTATATTTGGGCATTGCATTCGATATGCCGGGATTCCGTAATTTTGTCGGACAATCTCCAGGCGCCTTGCCATTTTGAAATCTACAGTATTTGTCAGTGTAGGGGCACTTTGCGCAGTTGGTCATCTTTTACACTTCCTTTGTCCTTTGAATTAGATTTTCCGCCACATCATCCAGCCAGCCATCTTCAAAATATTCAATCCTACCCTGATCGCAAGCGGCGGTGATACGTGGATCTATCGGCAGTTTCGCCAACACCGGCACACCATAATTTTTAGCAATGTCTTCGATATGGCTGTCTCCAAAAATTTTATAGTTCTTATCATTGTCCGGGCATTTGAAATAAGACATGTTTTCAACCAATCCTATGATAGGAATGCCCATCATATTAGCCATTTTCACAGCCTTGGCGACAATCATGGAAACCAATTCCTGCGGCGATGTCACAACTAGGATGCCATCGACAGGAAGCGATTGAAAAACAGTGAGAGGAACATCGCCTGTGCCCGGCGGCATATCGATGAACATGAAGTCCAAATCCTCCCAAATGACATCTGTCCAGAATTGTTTCACTGTGCCGGCGATCATCGGGCCTCTCCATACAACCGGGTCTGTATCGTCTTCCAAGAGCAGATTGATAGACATAATGTCTATGCCGGTTTTACTTGCAATGGGAAAAATGCCCTGTTCATCCCCTGTCGCCTTTTCCCGAATACCAAATGCCTTTGGTATGGAAGGTCCTGTGACATCGGCATCCAATATGCCTGTGCGATAACCTTTTCGGTTCATGGCCACGGCCATCAATGAAGTCACCAGGGATTTTCCCACCCCGCCTTTTCCGCTGACCACAGCGATGACCTTTTTTACATTGCTTTTTTTGTGCAATTTCTCGATTAAATCCTTCGGGTCTTTTCGTTCTGCGCAGTTTTCTCCGCAACCGCTACAGTTTTGATTGCAATTTTCGCTCATTATTTTACTCCTTCGATGTTTTTATGCCACAACGGTGTCTACGGCACCGGTCACAATCCCTGATATCTTCATTTTCAGCGTAAAGCTGAAAGTCGCCACCCTCGATCTTCAGTACGACCCCGTTGACAAGGGATTCAGCTATTTTTCCTCTGGCGGACTTGTATATGCTCTGAACCGTGCCACGGGCCACCTGCATTTTATCGGCGCAGTCTTCTTGATTCATTCCCTCCAAGTCAATTAGACGAATGGTCTCATATTCCTCCACCGTCATGATGATATTATTCTCTTCGCTGATAAAGCATTGCAATGGACCATATAGTGTGCTTTCAGGCATGCAACATACTTTTCTGCATTTTCTTGGTCTGGGCATTTTACTCGCTCCTCTCGGGGTGTGAATGAAACACAACACTTTCATTATATGACGTTTTTGGCATATATCAATAATTATTTTAAAACCCACCGTTTGAAATCCGATGGGTTTTATTGGTTGAATCTGCTAAACGAATGTCAATCATCCTAGTTGAATACCCGCTTGACCCCCTTTATCCTTGTATAGGACGGGTTGATTACATCGGATACTCTGACAGATGGCGGCGTTGATTCAATAACTTTATTATTGCCCAAGTATATCGCCACATGGATAATCGTGCCATAAGCGTTCTGGTAGAAAATCAAATCACCGCGCTTTCGATCGCTGTAGGCGACGGACTTCAGCGATGGGCTTGCCCAGAAGTTTCTTGATTCATATTCATATCCCGGCATGGAATGACGTATGATGCTTATTGGGTATGGGTTGAGTCCGGTCGCATACATGGATTGCATCACCAATCCGCTGCAGTCCACTCCGGTCTTGGGCGCCCCTGCCGCACCAATGATATATTCTGTGCCAACATACCGATAGGCATTGGCGATAAACGCTTCGATACATTGGGCTTTGGTCGATGTCAGATTCACTTTCAAAGGGCTGACATAGGCCGCCTTGTAATACCAATCGTAATCGGAAAAGCCGATTTTCTTCCACGTGGTGTAGTTGACCACGCCGGTTACCGGCAGCCCTTTGCTTTTTTGGAAGCTTCTGACTTTGTCCTGCGTCTGTGGTCCGACAATTTCTCGAATCATGCCCATGCCGAGTTTCCTTTGGACCATGGCGACTTTCAGCCCCATTGTGCCGTAAATCAAATCATACCCTGCATTTGTGCTTAATGTAACTTTTTCCAGCAACTGATAATATCCTAAAGGGTTTTGATATACTCTATTGGCTTGTACCGAGATAACCGGACTTGTATATCCAAAATCTTGTTGATCTTCTGCAATTCGAACTCTCCACTGACTTAGGGAAGTGCTATACCAACTTGATGGATAGAGCATTGAGACAGATGCAACTCTTTCTGTTGACATTTCAGTGCTCCATTTGGTGGTCCAAGATTTGGTCGTGGAATTGTAGCATTGCAATGCTATGGTTCTGCCATTTGGGTTGCTGACAAAAATACTATCTGCAATTTTGCTGCCGGCTGTTCGGCTCATTGTTTTCTGCAAGTCATACACTGTCGTGTTTTTTTTGGTCACTTTGACATTAATGGTTGGCGGCGTTCCAGTGCAAACATATTCCTCGGGCAACACTGCTGTAAAAACGTATGAGCCAACCACTGAACTGTCAAATGGTTTGTCTATCTGCCAATTGACGTCTGCGATACCGACAGCGGCGCCATCAGAGTCATAAGCGGCGATTTTGGAAGGCAACAATATGGCCGATTGGTAATCGTCGATATGAATTGTTTGGTTTTGAATGACTCCTAAATCTTCAAAAGCTGCTATTGTAATGGGATTTTCGCCGGCGGCTATATCCATGGGTGTCGCCGAATCTTCTGCGGCGTAAACATCTGCAGGAGCTGCGACGCCTGTTGTGATGATTGTAAAAGCTATTAAGATGGTCGTTATTTTATGTTTCATATCAATACCCTCTCGTTTGTGGCGTCAACAGGGGATGCTTGAAGAAAGCCAGTAAAATAAAATAGAGCGACACAACAATGCGTCACTCTGTGATTCGTTTTCTGATATCCCCATTTTTTACTGTTTCGATTCATCTGGTACCCCTGTCAATATTGCTCAAATGATTCAGTACAATTCTTTTGAATATATTGTATCACATTATTCAGACAAATCAACCTGTCAATTTGTTATTTGCTGATTAAAATCAATCCGACGCAGCATAGGCCGATGCCCGCCAACTGGTGAAAACTTATTGACTCTTTATATAGCAGCAACCCAACGACAACCAAAGCCAGTGCGAGTGCGATATTCGCAAAAAGCGAACCAATGCTTATTTCCCAGCCCGCTTTGTACATGCTGATACTGCCGAATTCCAAACCGACGATCGCCACCCCCATGACCAGTGCGGTCCAGTTCATATGTCCCACTTCAGCAGAAAGGTTTTTAGTTGGGCTGGTGATATAAAAAAGAATCAGTGTCAAAATGGCGCTCACAATATATGTTACGCTCAAGGATGCAAAGGGGTTCACTTCTGTTGGAACCGATTTTGCTGTGATGTGATACATCACATTGGCAGCTACAATCAATAATATGGGCCAATAATAACTCACTCTTCTTCCTCCTTCATGCAATGACGGTCAGCATCGGCTATTCCAGCCATCCTAATGTGCAGCGCTTTTCTGGGGCAAGCGTCCACACACTGAGAGCATAGGACGCAATCCGAGCAAGATACACCGCCTTTTTTCACCTGATCTCGAACATCAATGCTCATAGGACAAATTTGATTGCATTTTCCACACTGGATGCACAGTTTGTCGTCACCATGAATCCTCAATTGAGGCATATGGAATTTCACTCCAAGATGATAACCAGCTGCCATAAAAGGCGCCATCCAGCAAACGCAATGGCAAGCGCCTCTCTTTCCGATTGCAATTGTCAAAATAAAGAATAACGACAGTACAAAGTAATAAATGATATATTTCACAGGCTCGTCCACGGAAACACCATGTTCTGTCAGATGTAGCAGGTCGATGCCATGGATACCTCCCGCTAAAATAAAGCCAACCGCCAAAACCAGCATCCAAATTGTAAAAATGACGTAGCGTATCACTCTCAGTGTTCGAACCGGCACATTTTTGCTGTTCAACGATTCGCATAATTCGCTAAGTCCCGCCATGGGGCAAATCCACCCACACCACGCCCTGCCAAAAATCATTCCGGTCAAAAACTGGGCAAGAAATAACAACAAGCTGCCAGCGATCAAACCTTGAAATGCAGCATCCAAGGACACATACGGTGATAGGAAGTTCATTGTGATGGGAAATAAAAATAAAGAAATAAAGAGAATGGTTCGCCTCGTTTTTTGTCTCATGTAAAACAACTCCTTATGCCGATACGGTGAGAATGATGTCTTTGACCAGTGCATCCAGTCTCCCGCCTTCAGAATAATCTGCTGGAGCAATGAAATCCACCCGTTGATCCCTAAGCAATTCATCAACTTTGTCTCTTTTTTGCTCCTGATACACCGCAATGGAATGCCCTCCGTTGGTTTTCACCAATTTCATGCAAGGAACATCTGTAAGCCCATCCCCAATATAAATCATATGGCGAAACGGTATGGGGCGCTCCTCCTCAGGTACAAAACTGTTCAACGCCCGGTCGTTTGAAATATCCAAAACGCCCTTATTGATGCGAAAGAGAAACTGGGTTTTGGTGGTGTAGTTGACCGCGTTTTTGGCCCAAACTGCCACACCATTGATATCATAAAAAAATTCGCAGGCAAATACTTCCCGAAAGTGTGAGTATATTCTGGAGCCTTCGATAATTTCCCTCAGTCCTGAGGATATGATGTAATGTTCAATATTGATATTCCGGTCACGCCCAAAGGCCACAATTCTATCAAACCATTCCAAGACCCCAGGGAAAAATTCCAGATCTTTACCAAAGTCGACAAAATCCTGGCGCAAAATTCGTTGATCCGAGATATTGGCTTTTTTGAGCATCAAGTACATATATGCCAGTACACTATCCATTTTGTGGGTAATTGACAAATGGGTTGCTTCCAACCAAAAGTCATCAGCATGCATGTTGACTTTTGGGATAAAGCTGTACTCCTGCATATCTTTGGTGCAAAGAGTCTTGTCGAAATCATACATGACTGCAATGGTTGGTCTTTTTTCAGCCATACATCTACCTTCCCTTTCTGTCTGCCGCAATAAACGAGGACCATTGGTCATAAATCGTTCGTAAGCGTTGATCCAGATAAGTCAGCGCTTTTTCTTTGATCCGCTCAGGAACGCCGTAGTAGGCCTCGCCGATGGAACCGGTTATTGCCGCCAAAGTGTCGCTGTCGCCACCAATGGAGATGGCATTACGTATGGCGTCTTCAAAGTCTGTGGATTCAAAAAAAGCCATCAGGGCTTGTGGAACTGTGCGCTGACAGGTTTCGTTGAACTCATATTCATCACGAATTCCGTCAAGAGTAAAATCCATTGGATAATAAGTCGAATCCATGAATTGCTTCATATTTTCCTTGGTCTCCCCCATCCTGGCGAGATAGATGGCTACCGTCGTAGCTTCAGCGCCTTTGACACCCTCAGGATGATTATGCGAAACTTCAGTGACCTTCCGGGAAAGATTTCTGGCTTCGTCCAAAGACTTGGCGACCCAGCCGCAACAACTTACCCGCATCGCGGATCCGTTGCCAAAGCTTCGATAGGGCTTCGGATTGTCTGTATACATCCAGCGATAAAAATTCCCTCCATAACCACAATTCAAATAAGGTCTGCCAACTTCCTGCATGCATCGGATCGCCATTTTGCCAAAGGTGGAATAATTTCCGTTGCATTCCATGATGGCTTTCCCCACAGCCAGCGTCATAATACTGTCATCGGTGGCAAAGCATTCCCGTTGAAACAGGACAAAATCCTTGCATTTGATGTTGTCGAATTCGAATCTGGACCCAACAATGTCTCCTACAATCGCTCCTAACATATCCCCGCTCCTTTCAAAACATTCAAACTTCAATCCAAATAGGCAACGCCAATGACAGGTGGTATTACGATGATATTCTACCATATATCGATTGTGTGTGTAAATAAAGAGCCTTGGGCTACAAACACACCCAAGGCTCAAAAATATTTTGTCAATACTTACGGTTCAATCACTTGCTCAGATAAGCCATTCCTCTTATTGCGGCGACAGCTGCAGTGGCACCAACTGGAAGGATATACCATAACATTTCAGTCAAAATGGCCAAATCATGGTTTTTGATTACCCTCAATGCAGTGTATAAAAGAATCAGACACAGTGTTACAAATATACCGACAAAAACCATCTTATAGAAATGAGCCACCTGCTTTTTTTGTTCTTTGGTCATGCCATTTTCCCCCATTCATGTTTTGAATACAGTTGATATTATATGTGAATCATATTGAAAATTCAACAAAATTTCACAATAGCATCACCAAATTGGAAAATGTCCATCAACGCTTGGCAAAATACCAGAACTTCCAGCCCTGGTAAACCAATACGATTGGCACAAAGATCAGCGCAGCATAAAACATTACGGTAAGGGTATATTGGCTGCTTGCCGCGTTGAAGAGATTGATGCCCAACTGTGGAGAAAGGCTGGAAGGCAACATATATGGATAGTTGGCCAAATAACCGATCACGACAATCAGCGGCATCACCAACATGCCAAAGATCATGCTGAGCCAAATCGCTTTTTTGTGGGTCAAAAATATATTTACCAACGACACAACGACCAATAATACCGGAAGCGCCCAAAGGGCTGGCGCCTCGTTGAATAATTTACTTCTACCAAAAATGCCCTCACCTGTATTGAACGCCATCATCTCATAAATCACTCCCAAGGACACAACGATAGATGCTTTGAACGAAAACCCATAAGTCTTTTTCTGGAAAGTATCCCTATTCTCGTTTGCATTCAATACAATCCAAGCGGATCCGGTGACGATACATACAGCAACAAACAATATGCCCATTACAATGGAATTCAGATTGAAAATTTCATAGAATTTCCCCTCATTCCCGCCGACACCAAGTTTCAGTCCACTGAAAATATTTGAAAAATACACACCAAATACCAATGGAATCAACAGGCTTGAAACGTTCCATGCCCGGCTCATGACCTTTTGCCAAGTCGGATTCTCATCTTTATACGCCAATTCAATCGTCACCCCGCGGATCATCAACAAAATCAACAGAAGAAAGAATGCCACATAAAGGCTTTCCAGTGTTTTTGCAAATACAGCGGGAAATGCTGCGAATGTTCCTCCAATCGCTGTGATCAGCCATACTTCAATGCCATCCCAGTGCAGCCCTGAAGGCTTGGCAATGGCTTGCTGCGCATTCTTGTCCATGGTGACGAAAGGTTGCAGCATACCGCTGCCAACAACAAATGATTCCATCGCCAGGTAAACACTCCATGCGGTCAACAAAATCCCAAACCAAATTATCGACAAAATCTCTTGATTCATCGACTACACCTCCTTTTCTTCCAGCATCGGACCTTTTCGTGCTTTTTTCATCAGCAGATACAGGTCCATTGCAAATAAAATTACATAAAACGCAATCAAAGTGAACAAGGAGAACCACACTGCGTTCACCGGAACATTCGAGACCCCATCCTCAACGGTCATCAGGTTATAAACCAACCATGGTTGTCTGCCAACTTCCGACACAATCCATCCCAGTGTGATAGCGATATATGGAAGAGGTATTCCATATATCGCAATTCGTTGAACAATCGGATTTTGCCTCAACAATTTTGGCACAAGGAGCAACAACAGGAAGAATCCGATAAAGAAAAACCCCAATATTTGCATCGCAATGAAGGAATAATAGACAAATTTCACCGGCGGAATACGATCCAGTTTGCTAAGATTGCTGCCAGCCGCTTCCATTGTGGCCTGCGATTTCGCGTCAATGGCCGCTTCGCTGTCAGACTGTTGATTTGCGGCGGTCATCAGCTGTCCCTGGGCGTCCACCTGATTTCGCAAAATTGCGCCCTTTAAAGGCTGTACGTCATTTTGCCCCAAATATTTTGCGTAGACATTACCTTCGATAGGAAGCAAGACACTTGCTGTCAATCCAAGAATCACTGCCACAGTCACCGATTTTTTGAAGAATGCCATTTTCCCACTGTTTGGGTTCTTTATATTCCGTATGAAATGAAACGCGCTGACACAGACGACAAAGAAAGCCCCCAAAAGGAATGCGGACAATAAGGTATGTGCCAACATAAACAAAGAGTATGGATTCATCACCACATCTTTGAAATTTGTCAGCAATACTTTGGATCCATCGGCTGCAATCTTGTACCCAACCGGGTGTTGCATAAATCCATTCGCTGTGATAATCCAAATGGCGGAAATCGTCGTGCCCAACGTGACAAGCCAGACAACCGCCGTGCGGAATTTATCTGATAGCTTGTGCCTTTTGAAAATCCAAATTCCTGCAAAGGTTGATTCCAGAAAAAAGGCCAAAAGTGCTTCCAGCGCCAACGGTGATCCGAACACATCCCCCATGAAAATTGAATATTGGGACCAGTTGGTACCGAACTGTATCGGCATAATAAGCCCGGTTACAATGCCCACCGCAAAATTAATGACGAAAAGTTCGCCCCAAAAATCTGCGATATGACGATATGTCTGGTCCTTCTTCACCACTGCCAGAGTTTGAAAAATCGCAGTTATCAAAATGAGTCCGATAGTTAGTGGTACGAAGAGAAAGTGAAAGGCCACAGTAAAAGCAAACTGTACCCTACTCAATAAAACAACCATTGTTTCACCACCTTCCAATGTGAAATACAAGTGACAACTTTTACTATACTATTTATGTTAAGTATATCGCTTTGTTTTTTTATAGTCAAGCATTTTTCCCGAGAAGTTCCCTTTCCCCACAAAAAAATTTTAGCTTGTTTCATCTGGTTGTTTGGAGGTACAATAAGGCATACCCATTCTATGAAACGGAGGATTTGAACCATGTTAGATTTAACAGTATCCAAGTTATTGAATGAACAAATCAACAAAGAATTTTATTCTGCATATCTGTATCTGGACTTTGCCAATTATTTTACAGACGCAGGTCTGGACGGTTTTGCCAACTGGTACACTGTGCAAGCCAAAGAAGAACAGGATCACGCCATGCTGATGATACAGTTTTTGCACAACAACGGTGATAAAGTGACGCTGGAAGCGCTGGACAAGCCCAATATACCACTAAAGACACACTTGGATCCATTGAATGGCTCCTATGCCCATGAACAATATGTCACCGCATCGATTTATGAAATTTATGATGCGGCCAATGAAGTGAAAGACTACCGCACCATGCAGTTCCTCGACTGGTTTGTAAAAGAGCAAGGAGAAGAGGAAAAAAACGCCGACGACCTGATTAAAAAGTATAAATTGTATGGTACAGACGCCAAAGGCCTATATGCCTTGAACACTGAGTTGGCTGGACGGATCTATGCGCCGCCGACATTGATACTTACCTAAAATAAAAGCGAACCCATGCGGTTCGCTTTTTCATGTTAGAAAACAGAATAAAAAGGTATAATCAACCAAGCAGTATAAAATCACGCTGCTGTTAAAGTATTTCTGATTTGACGAAAGGAGTCAGTTATGCCACTTAAAACTGGAAAAGAATATATCGAAAGTTTGAGGAGACTCAACTTGAATGTCTATATGTTTGGAGAAAAAGTGCCATCCCCTGTGGATCATCCCATCATCGTTCCATCGATGAACGCTGTTGCGTTGACATATGATTTGGCCTTGGATCCACTATATGAGGATTTGATGACGGTGCAATCCCATTTGACCGGAGAGAAAATAAATCTGTTCAACCATGTGTTCCAAAGCACCGGAGATCTTGTAAAAAAAGTGAAGCGGCAAAGAATGCTTGGTCAGAAGACCGCTTGCTGTTTCCAGCGATGTGTCGGGCAGGATGCGATCAATGCTGTATATAGCACCTCATTTGAAATCGACAACAAATACGGCACAAAGTATCTGGCCAATATTGTCAACTTTATTGAGTATATTCAAAAAGAAGATCTGGTGACAGATGGAGCGATGACGGATGTCAAGGGAGATCGAGGTCTTGCTCCCAGCGCTCAGGCGGACCCGGATATGTACCTTCGGGTTGTTGAAAGACGTAAGGACGGTATCGTAGTCAGCGGGTGCAAGGCCCATCAGACAGGCATTGTCAACTCTCATGAGATCTTGGTGATGCCAACCATCGCCATGGCGCCCGAAGACAAGGATTATGCCGTTTCCTTCGCCGTGCCATCCGACACAAAAGGAATCACCATTATTTATGGGCGTCAGTCCTGTGATACCCGCAAAATGGAAGGTAGTGAAATTGATGTGGGCAACAGTCAGTTCGGAGGTCACGAAGCATTGATTATTTTTGATCAGGTTTTCGTACCGAACAATCGGATTTTCCTGAACGGCGAGACCGAATTTGTCACAACGTTGGTCGAACGTTTCAGCGGGCATCATCGTCCCAGCTATGCATGCAAAACAGGTGTCGGTGATGTGCTGATCGGCGCCGCGGCGCTGGCGGCGGATTATAATGGTGTTCCAAAAGCTTCCCATATCAAGGACAAGCTGATTGAAATGACACACCTGAACGAAACCATTTACTCCTCCGCGTTGGCATGTTCCTATGAAGGATACCCCACTCCCTCTGGCGCTTATCTGATAGATTTGCTGCTGGCCAATGTCTGCAAGCAAAATGTGACCCGATTCCCTTATGAAATGACACGGCTGGCTGAGGACATCGCCGGAGGTTTGATGGTGACGCAACCATCTGAAAAAGACTTCCGCAGTCCGGAAATCGGACATTATGTGGATAAATATCTGAAAGGGATCGCTTCCGTTCCAACGGAAAACAGAATGCGGATCAACAGGCTCATCGAAAACCTCACACTGGGAACAGGTGCTGTTGGCTACCGGACGGAATCCATGCATGGTGCGGGATCGCCCCAGGCACAGCGAATCATGATAGCCAGACTAGGCAATTTGGAGCAGAAAAAAGAACTGGCCAAAAAAATAGCCAAGATAGAATAACACAATCGATTGCGTCGATGCATAGAAAACAGCCGAGCTTTTGAGCCCGGCTGTTTTTTTAATACCCTACAACCGTGAAGGATTTTCCAATCCGGTGCACTCCAAGCATCCCCATTGGAATTAACACAAATTTAACATAATTTTGCCTTCAAAGAGAGTATGATATCAGTGAGAATAAATTTACAAAATCCAGTTGGTTGGATTTGAGGACAAAGGTGAAAAGATGAATAATTTACTGATAGCGATCTCCATCATCGGCGGTTTGGCCGTATTTATTTATGGGATGAATCTGATGAGCGACGGAATTCAAAAAACCGCCGGCGATAGAATGGAGAAATTACTGGGATTCTTCACCGCCAACCCGCTGGTTGGTGTGTTGTCAGGGGCGCTGGTTGCTGCAGTCCTGCAAAGCAGCGGCGCAGTCACATTGATGGCTGTCGGCTTTGTGGGTGCGGGTCTGATGAAATTGCCACAGGCGATCGGCGTCATCATGGGGGCGAATATTGGTGCGACAGTGACGGCTCAGCTCATCGCCTTTCAGCTTGGCGATTATGCCTGGTTATTTGTCATTATCGGTTTCATCATGTTCTTTGGTTTCAAGAAGATCGAAATTGTCCATAATTTAGGTCAGGCATTGTTTGGGTTCGGGTTGCTTTTCGTTTCAATGAATGTTATGTCCAACGCTATGGTGGAAGTGGTCAAGTCCAACTATCTTGCCCACCTGATGGTACAAATTCAACAATGGCCGGTCATGGGTGCTTTTCTTGGCGCCTTGTGCACTTTCATTGTACAAAGCAGCACCGCCGGCATCGCCCTGCTTCAAACCGTGGCTTCCACCGCGGGTGCAAGCGGAACAACGGGAATTGTGGGGCTCTCCACCTCTATTTCTTTAATCTTTGGATTCAATATAGGGACAACAATCCTCGCCATGCTGGCCACAAGAAAAATGTCGGTCAATGCCCAAAGAGCCGCGCTGTTCCACTGCGTTTTCAATATTCTGGCCACCTTGATTTTCATCTGGTTCATACCGCAAATCGCACATCTGATCACCGCCATATCGCCCACGGGTCCTGAAGTGGACGTCATTTCCCGCCAGATTGCAAACACCCATCTGCTGTTCAATGTGTTCGCCACATTGATCTTCCTTCCTTTCACCGGGCTGTTTGTGAAATTGGTCACCTTGATCCTGCCTGGGGAAGATGCGAGCAAGCAACGGTCTGAAACCATGTTTATTGACGGCAAGGCCTTGCATCAACCTGTTTTTGCCATTCATCTGGCAACTCAGGAATTAATGAGGATGGGCGGATTTGCTCTCGACATGGTGCAAAAATCCAAAGATGCCTTCATTGAAGACGACATGGAGCTTATTGATGAAGTGATGGAATTGGAGAACGCCATCAATCAGGTGGAAGGCAAAACAGTACAGTACCTTGCAGCGATTCTCGCCACGGACACTGCGACAGAGTCCCAGATACGTAGACTTTCCGGTCTGCTTCACATTGCCGCGGATATTGAACATATTGGTGATTATTGCAAGAACTTGGCTGAATTCGCCCAAGAAAAAAATAAGAATAAATATGACTTCTCCGATAGGGCAATGGCTGAAATCTGTGATTTCTTCAATCAGGGAATCTGGATTGCCCACGATGCTTTGGCAGCGTTGGAAAAGGGAGATGAATCTTTGGCCAAAGATGTTTTGGTTCAGGAAGTGCAAATGAACCATACAGAGGAGCGCCTAAGAAAGGAGCATATGAAGCGTCTGTATGACAGCCAATGCTCCCCCGCCTTTACGGTTATTTATAATGATGTGATACATAATATCGAAAAAATCGGCGATTGCTGCACGAACATCGCCGAAGCTGTTCTTAATGATTTAGGTCTTCTGCAGGAGGAGTTTCCAGAAGAAACTCCTGTTCCAAAGTCCTAAACAGTTCCTTGACTGTAATGATTTTGTTGACCCGCGGCGCATTGGCGCCTGCAAACGCGAAGCCCTTGCTAAGTTTGCCCTCTTTGGCGTTCATCAATGCCAGGCAGATGCAGTATGGGGCTTTTTCAATATCACAGGTTGAAATGCAATGATATGGGCAGGAAAATGGTTTTTTCTTCCCTGCCATGACATCTTCGATAAAAGGGTTCTTGATGGCTCTTCCAGGCATTCCCACCGGGCTTTTAATGATCACAATGTCCTCTTCTTTGGCGTCCAAAAAAGCTTTCTTGAACAGATCGGATGCATCGCATTCTTCTGTTGCAACAAATCGAGTACCCATTTGCACACCGTCAGCGCCAAGCTCCATCATCTTTCTGATATCCTGACCCGTAAAAATTCCGCCTGCCGCAATCACAGGTATTTTCTTGTCATATTCAAGCTCCATTTTCGCGGTTTCTGTTATTACATCGGCGACTAAATTTTCCAACGCAAATTTCGGATCGTCCAGTTGTTCCAATTTAAACCCCAGATGACCTCCAGCTTTCGGTCCTTCCACCACAAAAGCATCCGGAAGGTAATTGTATTTTTCCTTCCAAACTTTAGCAATCAGACGGGCAGCCCGTCCCGAGGAGATGATAGGCACCAGTTTGGTTTTGCACCCCTCGGTCAGGTATTCAGGCAGATCCAACGGCAATCCTGCACCGGAAAAGATGATGTCTATTTTCTCTTCAATGGATGTTCTGACCAAATCTCCAAAATTTGACATCGCCACCATGATATTGACACCCAGTATGCCCTGTGTCAATTTTTTGGCCTTCCGGATTTCTTTTCGAAGCGCGCGAATGTTCGCCTCCAAAAAATTGCTGTAAAAATCCGGTTCGTCCATCCCGATGCTGGCCGTTCCTATGACGCCGATACCACCTTCGTTGGCTACTGCGGCCGCTAGTCGTGATAGCGAAATGTTTACCCCCATCCCGCCTTGTATGATTGGAAACCGTGGGGTCAGGTCCCCAATTTTTAATTCTTTCATTGATGTTAAGTTCAAAATTTTCCTCCGATAAAAGGTATTTCATTCATTTAGTTTGTTTGACTAACAAACTAAATTCACTATACACTATTTCTTGCCACAATACAATAAAAATCCAATAAAATACCGGCCTTTTAGGCCGGTATTCGTATTTTATGAAGTTTCTTCCGGATTTCATGGTTGCCTATCGGAGCAACACAACGGTGATGCCCTGGTTTCCAGCGATATATTGGCTATAATCGCGAAGTCCCGGGCATTGCTGGAGAAAGACGGTTTTTTTGTTCATCCAGTTTTCACCTGAAGCCCAGGCTTTGACGATTCCCACATATCCGGGTAACGTCAAATTTTTGGCAGTTGCGGTTTTAATCGCTCCGCCGGTTCCTGAGGACCCATAGCCATGTATCAGAATGACAGCTTTGCATCCGGTCATTTTGGCGGTCAAAAGCTCATTCTTCATTCGATTCATCGCCGCTTCAACAGTGGGATGGCCAGTTTCCAAATTTATTTGCCTTATTTTGCTCATACCTTTACAGTTGCCTTTTTGACGTGCTCCGGTCCTTTGACAATTGGAATTTCCTGCTCTTCTTCATCATCCTTTGCAATCGCCGTCAAAGAGCTTGCAAGTCCTGCAAGACCTTGGATTTCAGACGGAATAATGATTTTTGTGGCCCGGCCGTTGGATGCTCGTTCAAACGCCTCCAAACTTTTGATGGTCAACACTTCTTTTGTCGGCGAGGAGGAAACCAATAGTTTAATTCCTTCGGCAGTCGCCTTCTGAACCAATAAAATCGACTCTGATTCCCCTTCAGCTCGTCGAATTGTCGCTTGCTTAAGACCTTCGGATTCCAAAATCATGGCTTGCTTCTTTCCCTCCGCCACCAGAATTGCCGAACGTTTTTCACCTTCTGCCCGAATCATCACTTCTCTTCGTTCACGTTCAGCACGCATTTGTTTTTCCATGGCAAGCTGAATGTCTTTCGGTGGATTGATGTTCTTGACTTCCACTCGATTTATTTTGATGCCCCAGGCATCGGTGGCTTCATCAAGCACCAATCTGATTTTGCTGTTGATCAGTTCTCGTCCGGTCAGTGTCTGATCCAGTTCCAACTCACCGATAATGTTACGTAGCGTGGTTGCTGTCAGATTTTCGATGGCAGCCATGGGATTTTCCACCCCATAGGCGTACAGCTTCGGATCGGTCACTGAAAAATAAAGGACGGTATCAATTTCAATCGTCACATTATCCTTGGTGATAACCGGTTGAGGTGGAAAATCAGTTACATGCTCCTTCAGCGAAATTTTGTGGGCAACCCTGTCGATCAAAGGAATTTTGAAGTGAAGCCCGACTTGCCAGGTGCTTCTATATGCGCCCAGTCTTTCAACGACACAAGCGTATGCCTGCGGCACAATGCGTATATTTGTTACAATGAGCCAAATAACCAATGCGATCAGCAGAAAAGCGATGACCGCCGACCCCATATTCTGCAAACTAAAACCCAAATTCATAGATATCCTCCTATTCCACTGGTGTGACGATTAATTTCACACCTTCCACTGCATCCACCTTCACCGCTGTCCCAACAGGAATGGTTAAGCTTTTGTCGGTTGACAAGGCAACCCATATCAAGCCATTGAGTTTGGCCTCACCCGCTGAAAATGGACTAATCTCCTCTGTCACCAACGCCTCTTTGCCGATGACCGCATCGATGTTTGTGTTCTCCAACTTGGATTTGAAGTGTTTCATAGCCCAAGGTCTTGTCAGCACCAGCAACAAGATGGATACAACCACAAACACTGCCACCTGAACAGGAACGGCAAGTCCAAGAAGCGCCACTACCACTGCAGCCACTGCTCCCCCTGCAAACCAGATCGTCGTCAGCCCAAGAGTGAAAGCCTCGATGATTGCAAAAATAAAAGCTATGATAAGCCACATCAACGCAATTGGAATGGTGACTCCCAATAAAGTCATGCAAACCTCCTTTCCAGGCATTTCGCCTGTCGGCTAATTCTATCACTATGTGAAACCCAACGCAATATTCATAGCATAATACACAGAAAAATGAGGTTTGGTGCAAAATGGAACTTATCAAAAAGGTGCACTTTATCGGGAGGAACCTCTCCCGATAAAGTGCACCCGGATGAATAGCGGAATGCGAATTGGAATCTTTTATGGCATCATCGTTTATTCGGAGATGCCAAGCCGTTCATATGCGGCGCTTAAAACGTCATCGCCTTGAACAACAAATCTTTCGTGTTTACCCCTGGCTATAACGCCAACTTTGTCGTGGGCCTCGAATTCCAACCAGATTCGGTCTCCCCCAACTTTGGCGACACTAACAACCAGACGAACATTTTCACCCAACAATGTAGGTTTTTCATGATAAATTTCAACGCTGCTTCCTACCGTCACACAATCCGACGGAACCAACGGATCCAGCAGCTGTGCGGACGCGTCGATCAACATGCCGACCAATGCGGGAGTGGACATCAGGAAATCCAAGGCTTTGGAGCCATATGCCGCGGCAGTGTCTCCGCTGGTGACTTCTTTGTCATAAAAAATCGACATTCCCTCTTTAATTCTATGCTCGATCATAAATCCGTTCCTCCTTCTATAACATTGGAATCAATGTGACATAAATACCGGTCAATATTGCCGAAGTGATGACCCCACAAATATTGGCCCCCATGGCATATTGTAAAATAAAGCAGTACTTATTGACCAAATGGACTTCTTTTTGGGCAACCTTGGCCGTGGTAGGAACGCATGAAACGCCTGCAATACCAATAACCGGATTGAAATTCTTTCCATTGATCAAGTATACCACATAACCGCCAATGATTCCGCCAATGCCTGAAAGCAACAATGCTATCATACCCAAAACCAGTAAAATGAGGATTTTTGGATTCAATATGGTGCTGGCATCGCATAAAACACCCAGCATCAGTCCGAGGAAGAATGTTGCGCCATATAGGAAAACTTCCTCAATGAGCTTCGTGTATTTCACAATACCCGATTCCCGAATCGCCACGCCCAGGAAAAAGCTCATGAACAGGGGTGCGGCCACCGGGAAGAGCAGGCAAAGCACAGTGTTGGCCACTACTGCGAATGCAATCTTTTTACCGCTGGAAACGTTTTCGTTTCTGGTTGACTTGACGACAATTTCACGCAAGTGTTTGGGAATCAGCAAGCGGACCAAGAATGGATATCCGCCATAGGTCAGGCTTAAATACAAATAAGCAACTATCGTGATGGGCACGAACAAGTCCTTGGCCAGCATGAGAGAAGTATAAAGCACCATAGGTCCATCCGCAGTACCGATGACCGAAACGGCGGCCGCTTCTCCATTGGTCAGTCCAAACAGCTTTGCAATGGGGAATGTCGCCACTGTGCCCAATTCGGCGAACATGGCGATCAACATGGATGTGAACGGAAATCTCAACAGACTTCCCAAATCTGAAATGACACCAATTCCCATGAAAACAATGCAGGCAATCAAACCGTTGCTGAATGTGAATGTGTAAATTGGTTGCAAAAAGTCAATTTGTAGAATGTTAATCAATCCATCTGTGTTGGAGACCAACGGATCCATAAATATATTGCCGACCTGATTGGCGGACAAGAACAACACACCAGCGTTGACCGCCGACATGCCAAATCCCATCGGAATCATGACCAACGGCTCCAGCGTGCCCTTTTTGCCCAAATAAACCAGTAAAATGCCCAAAAATATCAAGACAACTCGAGCAATCGATATCATCGGATTTTGATAAAACAGGGTCGCAATTCCCTGAAACAAATTCAAAAGGTTCATTGTACCACCTGCTTTCTACTTGGCTTGATTTTCACCGGAAAACCGGTCGAATAAATGTGATAGACCTTTGATCATCAACGCTATGGCCACTGAGATCACAAACCCCAGACCGTAGACTTGTAGCGCTAATAAAATAGATTCGCCCATATCTTCACCACAGCTTTCTTAACGCAGTTCTCTGCGAATAAAAATAAAATAAATAAAACCGACAACGGCAGCCACAGCCAAAGCGATGACCAATCCGAAAGGAGTAAATTCCAGGTTCATAGAAAGGACCTCCTTTTTTTGATTATTTTGAATATCCTGCAAACACGCATTAATCTACCACTTTTGAAGGCTGTATTCAATAGTGTATCTGGAATGAATATTGTATTCTTTTTTGAGCACTGAACATTGTAAAAAAACACCGGATGAACATTGGTGCTTTTATTTCCCGTTCATCCGGCAATCTATCGTTTTATTCTTTTTTTATGTCGCCAAATCCTTTCCCGAATCCCCACACTGAGTCGACCTGCATCAGAGTCACAAACGCATCCGGATCGATTTTGGCGATGCCCCGCTTGACCGTAATGCTTTCTCGTGGCGAGCACAGAAGTCGAAGTTGGTCTCTTGTGGTCCTGGTGAATCCTCCCTGGACTTTGTGAATCGACACACCTCTTCCGATATCATTCATGATGAAGTCCAGCAGGGCGTCGGATTTTTCGGTGATGATCTCCATTTGAACAATTTTTGATTCAAATCCGTAAAGGACAAAATCGATGGTCTTGGAAAGAATCACTTGGGTGATCAATGCATACAGGGCAATATTGATGCCAAAGACCAACGCCGATGCAATGATGATCACTGCATCGATAGCCATGAGAATTTTGTTTTGGGACAGATGCGGGAAAATCTTTTTTCGAAGAATCTTGGACAATGCATCGGTGCCGGCGAAGGAGTATCCCCGCCAAAAAATCATGCCGGTGCAAATTCCATTGAACACTCCGCAAAAGACAACTGCCAGCAGCAAATCTTTATGGGCCAGAAACGGCAGTTTCATGTATTCAAACAACATAAGAACAGCGGGATACATGATGGTCAGCATGAGTATCTTCCGCACTTCCCTGAATCCCAAAAAAATTGCGACCAGAATCAATATAACCGCAGAGCCCGCGTAATACATGAGGGAAAAATTGAACTGCAGAAATGTTTGCAGGATACGCACAATGCCGGTCAGACCGCCTGAAGTCAATCCATAAGGAATCATAATTGAAACTGTAGCATAGGATCCAATGGCGCTGGCGGCCAGAAGAATCACAAAATCCAACGCCGATTCCCGAAGTTTCTCCTTGGTTATTTTTGGTCGTTTCATTTGCTTCACTCCTGTTCTCTATCGATTTGGCCAGACAATTTGCCCATTTTTTTGATCGGTCAAATCGACCGTTTTAATGTAATTATTACCGAACACATCGCAAACACGCACGCTGACAAGTCCAAATTCGTCCTGGATTTTTTCGCAAACAGTCTCAATGCAACCTTTCCCCTTGACAAAACTGACAGTAGGACGATGGATATGACCGTTAAAGTCAAAATCAACGCTCCAATAATCAATGAGCTGCAAGGAGTCGTTTTCAACAATCCGCATCACAGCCTTTCTACATGTCTCTTCCAGTGGAAGAGCATCCATATACGGTTCGTATTTTTCAAGAGTCAATCGCAGCAACTTGTTGGTCTCGAACGGAGTTTCAGGGAATTCGATCCGCAAATCCAGTTCCCCTGTATCTTTTTTGTACAGTTCTGTTTGCGCAAGCAGCGAGAAAGTTCCTTGATCCTTGACCAGTCTTTTTTCAGTCGCGGTAATTGCCAAAGGCCCCATGTCACATGCGATCCAGGTTCGTTTCATCTTTTGGGCCGTTGCCGCAAGCGTGCCGGCGCCGCAGAAAAAATCGGCGCAAATATCCCCTTCTTTCGTGCAGCTTTCCAAAATCCTCCGCAGCAATGCTTCGGGTTTTTGGGTAGCGTAGCCAGTCCTTTCCCCTGATGTTCTGCCAACCATGTCTATCTGCCATACATCTTTCATGTTGACCATGGTGTACCAACCCATTTCGTCCTTATATTCCTTCACTCCTTTGAATCGGTACGGTTTATATTCCCGATTGTATGACTTTTCCTGTGGAATATTCAAGACCGGCTTTGGTTTTTTGCCGTAAAATAAAATAGTGTCGTGTTTTCGGGAAAAATGATTTTTGCTGGTACCTCCCGACTTGTATTGCCAAATGATTTCATTGATGAAATTCTTTTCTCCAAATATTTCATCCATCAGAATCTTGACATAATGAACGACATGCCAATCCAAGTGAACCCAGATGCTGCCATTGTCGGCAAGCAACTCCCGCATCATCATCAGTCTGGCACCCAACATGACCAAATAGTCTTCCAACCCATGGGCCCATCGGTCATCATATGCCAACGGTTTGATTGCCGGTATGGATTGGAGCAATGAGGATTCTATCTTTATGCTGGCCTGATAGCTGCTGCCCGAGTAAAATGGTGGATCGACATAGATCAACTTGATTTTTCCAGTCATCTTCATTTCATCGGCAAGATATTTCATATAGCTTAGATTTTCACCATACACCAGTTGGTTTCCTGTCTGTTGGCCTTGTATTTCTACTAAATCATAGTCGGCGCTTTGGGAAGCATTGAACTCACCCCTTGCACGTTCAATGATGGACGGCAGTTTTGATAGTAGACTCATAGGGTCCTCCCGGCCTTTTTCAGCGCCTTTTCCACCAACAACCGATTTTCTTTTTTATTGAAATGCAACAATGCACGCTGCATTCGTTTTTCTTCAGCGGTTTTGGCGACATAGAGGGGTTCCATTGTAAATGGATCTTTCTCGGTATAGTACATGCATGTTGCCAAAGTTCCCGGCGTCGGATAGAAGTCCTGCACCTGATCAGGCACAAATCCCGATTTCTTCAGATATGCTGCAAGGTCGATGGCATCGTCCAAGGTGCAACCCGGGTGTGATGAAATGTAGTATGGAATCAAATATTGTTTCAGATCCAGCTTCCTGTTCATCGCTGTATATTTGCCTTTGAAAGCTTCATATACAGCCGCTCCGGGTTTTCTCATGCGCTTCAACGTTTCTTTGGCGACATGCTCCGGCGCGACTTTCAGAGTGCCGCTGACGTGATTCTGACACAGCTCCCGGAGAAAACGGTCATCCGGATCCGCCATAAGGTAGTCGTATCGTATGCCGGACCGTATAAAGACTTTTTTGATGCCCGGAAGTTGTCTCACTGCAGTCAATACATCCAGATATTCACTGTGGTCCACTTTCAAGTCCTTGCATGGTTCGGGGAAAAGACATTCCTTATTGGCGCACACACCCTTTGTCAATTGTTTTGTGCAGGAAGGATTGTGAAAATTGGCGGTTGGTCCGCCAATATCGTGAATATATCCCTTGAAATTGGGCATATCGGCAATCTGCTTGGCCTCTGCGACAATGGATTCTTTACTCCGGCTTCGCACCTGCCTGCCCTGATGGTACGTCAAAGCACAAAAGCTACAACTTCCAAAGCAACCACGATTGGCGGTGATACTGAATTGAATCTCCTCCAAGGCGGGAACACCTCCTGCCTGATTGTAGTGGGGATGCCATTTTTTTTCGAAACTAAGGCTGTATAAGTCATCCAATTCCCAACGTTCCAGAGGTGGCTGCGGCGGATTCTGGACGACATAAAGAGTGTTGGATTTGTCTCTATTGTAGCATTCGGCCAATGCTGTGGCCTTAATACTGTCGTTGTTTTTGTATTGGACCACAAAACTTTTACAATATTGGTCTTTATCATCCCGTACTGCCTCGAAATCCGGGAGAACTGTGGTCTCCACTCCCTCCAACACTTTTTTGGCAGCATAGCATGTTCCACGAATCCACGAAACGTCGTTGATGGAGAGACCTCCGTTCAGTGCCTCCGCGATCTCAAGGATCGCCCGTTCACCCATGCCATATACCAATAGGTCCGCTTTACTGTCCAGCAAGACAGAACGCCTCACCTTATCATCCCAATAGTCATAATGGGCAAGACGTCGAAGGCTGGCCTCCAGGCCGCCAATGATGATTGGCGACTCATGATATGCCTCCCTGGCGCGGTTGCTGTATACAATCACAGCACGATCCGGTCGCTTTCCCGTCTCTCCTCCAGGGGAATACTTGTCCGCTCTTCGACGATGTTTGGTCACGCTGAAATGATTCACCATGGAATCCACATTGCCTGAAGTAATTAAAAATCCCAACCTGGGTGGTCCAAACCTGCGAAAATCATCTGCTGTTTTCCAGTCCGGTTGAGCCAGTATGGCCACCTTATAGCCATACCTCTCTAAAAGACGGCCTATGATGGCGGCTCCAAAGGAAGGATGGTCAACATAGGCATCTCCGGTCACCAAGACAAAATCCGGCTGTTTCCAGCCGTAAGTATGCATCTCCTCAACCGTCATGGGCAAAAATGTCATAATTGTTTCTTTCCGGGGTTTCCCCTTTTTTGTTTTCCCGATGATTGGAATGTTTATTGTCAATATAATTCCGGCCTTCTGTTTTTCAGTATGGGTAGTTGATTCCTCACATCGTCCACGTAATTGAAATCAATCACTCCATAGACATTGGCTTCATCTGTTCCAGCGGTATCCAGGACTTTCCCCCACGGGTCGATGATTCTGGAATACCCATAACAGGTATATGGGCTTTCCGGATCTCTGGCCGGCGATGCCGCAGCAAGATATATCTGATTGTCCAATGCTCTGCCCCGCAGGGAAAATTCCCAGTGGTCCTCGCCTGTCTTTTTACTGAACGCAGCCGGCAAAACCACAAGTTTGGCTCCTTCTGATGTCATTTTCCTAAAAAATTCCGGAAAGCGAACATCAAAACAAATGGCCACGCCGATTTTTCCAAACTCCGTATCGACTACTGTGGCTGTATTCCCCGGGGAGAGAATCTCAGACTCCATAAATCGGATGCCGCCTTTGATATCCACGTCAAACAAGTGAGCTTTTCGATGCTTGCCTATCAGCTTGCCCTGCCGGTCAAAACAGTATGCTGTATTATATACTTTGTCCCCATCAATCTCAGGGATGCTTCCGCCAATCAGGACAATATCATTATCGCTTGCCAATCTTGACAAAAACTGAAACGTCTCCCCCCCTTCGGGCTCGCTGTATTCCCTAAAGTATTTGCTGACATATGGGCAATTCCACATTTCCGGCAAAGATATCATCTGCGCTTTTCCAGCCGCTTCCGCCACCGCGTCTTTTGCCCGTTGTTTGCTGATTTCCTTATCAAAAGATCCTTTGATCTGACATAGACCCAATGTGAATTTCATTTGATTTCCTCCCTGATGATATTGATGAAGTTGCTGGTGATTCGGGCTGTCATGCCCCAGATGGCATGGCCTTCGTAGTTATAGATCGGGACCTCATATTGCCCCATGCGCCATTGATAACCATTGGGAGAATTGATCTTGTCATATGGAAAATTGTCATCAATAACAGGTTTCACCTGCATCATGTGGATTTCAGGTGGATTGTCAATCAAAAAAGTCAGCGGAACAAGAAACATATCTGCCACTTCATCGGGGTTGGGCACCGCCAAATCAAGCAATTGGGAATCCAGAACGGATAGATAGCAATAAAGGGAAATATCCGGATGGGCATGTAGTGTGTCCAATCGTGTGAGGACACGGATCCCCTCCCGTTGAATGCCCAACTCTTCCATTGTCTCCCGGACGGCACAATGCTCCATACCCTCCCCCGGCTCCAAACGGCCTCCCGGGAAGCAAACCTCACCCGGTTGTCGAATCATTTCAGACGCCCGGACTTCGTAGAGCAAATGCAATTGGTCATCTTTGACGACCAACGGAACCAACACTCCATAAAGATTGTGTTTTCCAACGACACCGGGGTCTCTCTTGCAAAATACTTTTTCGATGTCGGAAATTTTTAGATTTCTCATTTTTGAATTCCTTTATCGCTCATTTGCATATAAGATGCAGCCAATATCAACCCAATGCCCAGATAAGTGTTCCATAATATCGATTCGCCCAGAATGATGGCGGCCATGATCGGAGCGATGACCGGCTTGATAAAAAACGCCACCGAAGCTGTGGTTGCGTTGGATTGTCTCATGGCCAGGAAATAGAACAAGTATCCCAAACCGGTGACGAAAAAACCAACATACAACACCAGAATCCACTGGTCGGCGACCCCTGTGAACACAGGTTTGCCGGTCAGCACAATAATAATCAGGAGCACAAGCGCACCCAGAAAAAAGCTGAAACTGGTTTGGACGAAGGGCCCGAGCCGCTGGATGGTTTTTTTGCCCATGATGCTGTATATGCTGAAGAACAAGGCGCCAAGCAACGAATAAGCCATCCCGATCAACGTGTTCCCCGCCTGCACGTCCCAGGGTTTCATCATCGCCAAGATGCCCAGCAAGCCCAAAGCGAATGCCACAGCCTTTCTTCGGTTCATGGGTTCCCCAGCAAAGAAATGTGCCAAAACCATTGTGAATAGTGGATTTACACAAAACAGCACCGCTGCGGTCGCAGCGTTGGAATATTGCACGCCAAGCTGGAAAAGCACCATGCTTACAGGGATACACACAATGCCCAGCGACAACATGCGTCGCCAGTCTTTGATTGTCAGATGAAGTTTTGTTTTTTTGATATCCGCAAGTGCGGGAACCAGAAGCAACGTTCCGCCAACGATAAATCGTACAAAAGTCAGTTGAAAGGCATCCAACTGATTGCCCGCCAACTTCAGTGCCACTTCCATGGTTCCAAAGAGGAGGGCTGTCAAGATCACATAAATATATACTTTTTTCATCATGTCTCACATTCTCAGTCAAAAATCTAAAAGGCAGTGCATCGCACTGCCTGATATTGCTTTCGTAATTAGTTAAGGATTTCGCAGTTCGAGAAATCAACGCCAATCAATTCTTCTTTTTCGGCACTGAGGCTAACGGTGAAATTGATACCGAAATCGTCGGAAATGATTTTTAATCTATCGATAAACTCAGGAAGGTTTCCTAGAGAAACATCCGCATGCCGCAGAATTCCATCGATAAACATGGTGTCTATATCGTGGTCGGAACTAATCATTCCATAAATGAACCCGATATATTCATCACTATTGGTGATGTGAGGAAATTCCTCCATGCATATATTGCGTATGGTATGTTTCAGTTCATACATCAAGTCTTCATTCTTGTTGATGAATATCACATGGCCATCACATCTGTCCACCAGATCATTGGCCAATGCCAACATTTGTTTTGTTTTGCCACTACCTTTGTGGCCTACTAAAAGTCTCACCATAATAACCGCCTCCCAACTCATTTTACTTGAAAATAATTATACACCATCAAATGATGGTGTACAATACAATATCGACAATAGCAATGTTAATTATTTGATAATTTTGTCTTCTGACGCAGCTGTCCGCATGCCCCGTCAATGTCAGTGCCCAGCTCCCTTCGTACGGTGGCTGATATGCCCTTGGACTCCAATCGGGCTTGCAACTCAAGCGCAATTTTGCGCTTCGTTCCCGATAGACCGGATTCAGTGACCTGGTTCAAGGGAATCAGATTGACATGGCATAGCATTCCCCTCAGCTTCTGTGCCAACAGGTCGATCAATTCAGGACTGTCATTGACACCTTCAATCAACGCGTATTCAAAAGTGATTCTTCGCCCGGTAGTCTTTGTGTATTTGCGGCATGCCGCCAGAACCTCTTCCACAGGATAAGTGGCGTTGATCGGCATAAGGGATGACCTCAATTGGTTCGTGGGGGCATGCAAGGAAACAGCCAGATTGACCTGGGGAAAATCCTTGGCGAATTTTTCCATTTGGGGAATCAATCCGCAGGTCGACACTGTGATGTTCCGAAGTCCCAAATTCAATCCGTCCTTATGATGGACCAAGTTGATGAATTTGCAAAGATTGTCATAATTCGCAAAAGGTTCTCCGGTTCCCATCACAACGATGTGAGTTATTTTTTCACCGATGTCCCTAGCCGCTTCAAGATATTGTCCCAGCATTTCACCAGCTGTAAGATTGCGCCTTAGTCCGTCTAGTGAGGAGGCGCAAAATCCGCACCCCATCCCACAGCCCACCTGGGAGGAAACACAAACCGTATTGCCGTAATCGTATTTCATCAAAACGGTTTCGACGGTCAGTCCATCCGACAAACGGAACAGGTATTTTCGTGTTCCATCCTTGGTGGAGATTTGCACCTTTTCGGCAACCATATTGGAAAGGGACCCTTGACTGGCCAATTTTAACCGCAATGCCAACGGCAAATCGGTGATTTCATCGAAATCAACGGTTCCCCGCGCAATCCAACGAAAGAGTTGTCCGGCCCGAAATGGTTTCTCACCCATAGACAGAAACAGTTCTTTCAGTTCATCCAGCGACTCGTTGCGTAAATCAATCATATTTTTTTTACACCGATTCCTGTTTTATGGCCGTTCAGGTCGAATGTTTCAAGGTTGTCCGATACAGCCACATCCTCCGCAAGGGTTTCCTTCATCACATATCCACGGTGTTTTTCCAAGGCGGCTTGAACCTCAGCATCAGCGGACAGGAAGATATGGATGTGGTCCATCATTTCAAAATCGTTTTGCTTACGCAATTGTTGGATTTTTGAAACCAGCTCCCTGGCCAATCCTTCATCTATCAGCTCCGGTGTCAAGGTTGTGTCAAGAATCGTGAAAATGTTGTTTTCCATGGCGACGGCAAACCCTTCCCGGGCAGTGATCTTTATGTCCACCATTTCGGGCGTCACCTGTATTGTTTCACCGGCTACGGTCATTTCAACCGCATTGCCTGTCAAGAATGAACTTGGATCGGCTTTTGCCAGCGCCTCACTGAATGCCTTGATTTTCGAGCCGAGCACCGGACCTGCGACTTTGAAGTTGGGTTTCAAACTGTAATTCATCATGGATCCCAAATCCTTTTCGAAAATCACAGTTTTGATGTTCAGCTCCTCGGTGATAAGTGGCGTCAAATCGCTGATCAGTTGTTCATATTTGCCATCGATCAAAATGCTGTGAAGGGGCTGACGCACCTTGATGCGTTCTTTCTCTCTAGCCCCGCGGCCAAGCGCCACCAGGTCCCGCACCAAGTCCATTCGTTCTTCAACTTTTACATCGATTTGTTTTTCGTCGAAATCCGGCATAAATGAGATGTGCACGGATTCTTCGCCTGTCAGGTTGGTATAAATTTCATCGGATAGGAAGGGGGCGAAAGGCGCCATCAACTGGGAAACGCCAACCAATACATCATAGGTCGTTCGATAGACTGATTTTTTGTCCTCAGTCATGATTTCGCCCCAGAATCGACGTCTCGCTCTGCGGATATACCAGTTGGATAAGTCCTCGTTGACAAATTCCTGGATTTTCCGAACCGTTTTCATGTGATCATAACGATCCATTTCCTCGCGCACTTCACGGACCAGTTTATTATATTTGGATAAAATCCATCGATCCAATTCGGGTCGGACTGTTGTTTCCAAAACCAGTTCCTTGGGATTGATTTGATCTTGATTGGAATACAAAACAAAGAAATTATATACATTTCTCAAGGTCCCAAAGAACTTGCTCGCTGTCTCCATCAAGCCATCCTCATCAAACTTGGTTGGAGACCAAGCTGGAGAAACATGGAGCAAATACCAACGTGTGGCGTCCGCCCCGTATTTATCGAACAGCTCAAAGGGGTCCACTGTGTTTCCCTTTGATTTGCTCATTTTTTTGCCGTCCTTGTCAAGAATCAAATCGTTTACCAAACAATTGCGGTAAGGCGAAGTCCCCTTTATGAATGTTGATATGGCGATCAAGGAGTAGAACCATCCTCTGGTTTGGTCAATCCCTTCGCAGATGAAATCTGCGGGGAACAGCTCCTTGTCAAAGATGTCTTTGTTTTCAAACGGATAATGCCATTGGGCATAAGGCATGGCGCCACTGTCAAACCAGCAGTCGATGACTTCGGGAATTCTTGTCATCGTGCCGCCGCATTTTTCGCAGGTCAAATGAACCTCGTCCACATATGGCCGATGGAGTTCGATTCCCCCGGAGATGTCCTCCTGTGCCAATGTCTTCAGCTCTTCGATGCTGCCGACACAGTGGGTATGGCCGCATTCGCACCGCCAGATGGGAATGGGGGTGCCCCAGTATCTATTTCTGGAAATCGCCCAATCCTTCACTTCCTCCAGCCAGTTTCCGAATCTTTTTTCACCGACGAATTCGGGATACCAATTGACTTCCTTGTTGTTTGCCACCAACTGATCCCGCAACTTCGTCATTTCGATGTACCAACTCGGCTTCGCATAATAGATGAGTGAGGTGCCGCAACGCCAGCAATGGGGATAATTGTGAAGTATCTTTTCTTTTGAAAACAGTTTGTTGTTTTCCGCCAGATATTTCAGGATTTCAACATCCAGACCCTCTTCCATGACAAAGCGTCCCTTCCACGGTGTTTCCGTGTAATTTCCCTCTTCATCCACAGGATTGGGCACCGGAAGATTGTATCGTCGGCCTGTCTGATAGTCGTCTTCACCAAAGGCGGGCGCGGTATGGACAATGCCGGTGCCGTCTTCAATGGTGACGTAATCTCCCAGCGTGACAAAGAACGCCTTTTTATCAACTTGAACAAAGGGCATCAGCTGTTCATACTCGACGTACTCCAAATCCTTTCCCTTCATGGTCTCAATCACTTCATAATTATCAGCACCCAGAACTTTGTCCGCCAACGCTTTGGCCACATAAAAAATGCTCCCCTGTTCTGTGCCCTTTGTCATTTTTACTTTGAGGTAGTCGATTTTGGCACCAACTGTCAGTGCGACATTGGAAGCCAGGGTCCACGGCGTGGTGGTCCAGGCAAGGAAATACTCTTCGGTCCCCTTACGCTTGAACTTGGCGACCAAAGTCAAGGTTTGAACCTCTTTGTAGCCCTGTGCCACTTCGTGGGAAGCAAGTCCGGTGCCGCAACGTGGACAATAAGGCAGGATTTTATGTCCTTCATAAATCAGTCCGGCGTTGAAAAACTGTTTTTGCAACCACCAATTACTCTCGATATATTCGTTTTCCAGAGTGATGTAGGGATGATCCAAATCGATCAGATATCCCATTCTCTTTGTCATCTCTTCCCATTGGCTGTAATAGGTAAAGACAGATTCCTTGCATTTCTCGTTGAACTCGGCAATGCCGTATTTCTCAATATCCTGTTTGCCGTTCATGTTCAATTGCTTTTCAACTTCAATTTCAACTGGAAGACCGTGGGTGTCCCAACCCGCTTTTCGATGGACTTCATAGCCTTTCATGGTCCAGTATCTGCAGACGGAATCTTTCAATGTCCTGGCCATCACATGGTGGATTCCCGGCTTCCCGTTGGCCGTTGGCGGTCCCTCATAAAACACAAAAGGTGGCATGCCTTCCCGGGTGGAAACGCATTTTCCAAGCAGATTCTCGTCCTCCCATAATTTTATTTGTTCTTTCTGCACTTCTGCAATGGGTTTTTCCGATAGATTTTTAAACATTCCTGTTCCTTTCCTCAATGGATTTATTTTCTGTTGATTTTTCGATTTGTACAGCGACGATTCATGAAACAAAAAAGTCCCTGATCAAAATAATGATTAGGGACGATTAACTTAACCGCGGTACCACCCTAGTTGCGCCATGGTCCATGACGAGGCGCCTCTTATTTGTGATTGAGCTCCAAACTGATCTTCCTTTCCGTCTCACCGACAATCTCTCAGCAAACGATTGTCTCTCTGTAAGGGTATTACCCGGAAGGACGGTTTCTTCAACGCTCCTTGCCTATTCAATTCAGTACATCGTACCTGCCCATTGTATAAAGAAAGCCTTGAAATGTCAAGGCTTTCTTGGGTTGCATGTTATTTGGTCGCCCGGCCTCTGAATCGGTTCAGATACTTCTCCAGAGAAACGTCGTCTTTCTTTTCCAATCCCCGTTCTCCGGCTAGAGATTCCAGATGATGGGTGAATTCATGAAGAAGTGTTTCTCGCAATTGCATCTTGAACGCTTCCTCATTCAGGTGACTGTATATTTTCTCAAACGAACCAAAATAAATGTAAATCAATCTCCCCATCACCGAATGGCGCACATATTCACCCATGATATACAAGTCTCCGTTTCGGGCATAGGGGCTGATTTTCGCTTCCGGCAACAACAGAATGCCGCCATTGAGTTCTTTATAAAACTCAGGGGGCAGTTCTTCGGCGATTTCGTCAAGCATTCGCTGGGCATCATCAATGGTAATCATGTCTACAGGTCTGCGCGGCTCAGGTTGATTCTACCCTGGCTGTCAATTTCGTTGACTTTGACTTCCACTTCATCACCGATATTCATGACATCCTCGACTTTTTCAACTCGCTGACGGGACATCTTGGAAATATGCAGCAATCCGTCTTTGCCAGGGAGAATCTCAATAAAGGCTCCGAAGTTCATGATTCGAACAACCTTGCCAAGATAAGTCTCGCCGACCTCGACGTCTTTCACAAGCATATTGATTTCTTTTAGTCCGGCTTCCGCCGCCGCCATATCCGGCGCAGCGATATAGACAAGTCCAGTATCGTCAATGTCGATTTTGACCCCGGTGCGGTCAATGATGCCATTGATGGTCTTTCCTCCCGGTCCGATGACAGTTCGGATCTTGTCCGGGTTGATCATCAGAGAAATGATTCTGGGTGCGTAGGGTGACATCTCCAGTCTTGGTGCTGAAATTTCGCTCAGCATTTCTTTGAGGATATGCATTCTGCCCTCATGTGCCTGGTTCAGCGCATCTTCCAGCACTTTTCTGGAAAGTCCGTGAACCTTGATGTCCATCTGAATGGCGGTTACGCCCACTTCGGTTCCGGCCACTTTGAAGTCCATATCACCAAGAAAATCTTCCATTCCTTGAATGTCTGACAAAATGGCCATTTTGCTGGACCCATCCGACTCAACACGTTCAATCAAGCCCATGGCGATGCCCGCCACAGGCCGCTTGATGGGAACACCAGCATCCATCAACGCCAATGTGCTTCCACAAACGGAAGCCTGGGAGGTGGAGCCATTGGAGGAAAGGATTTCGGATACGACACGAATGGCATAGGGGAAATCTTCCACTGATGGCAATACCGGAATCAAAGCACGTTCTGCCAGTGCGCCATGGCCGATTTCACGTCTGCCAGGGCTTCGCATGGGTCTGGCTTCCCCTACTGAATAGGCGGGGAAATTGTAGTGGTGCATATATCTTTTGTCTGTTTCTTCTGAAATGCCGTCCAATCGTTGGCCTTCGCCAACAGGGCCCAATGTAACGACGGAGAGCGCCTGTGTTTGGCCTCTTTTGAACAAGCCGGTTCCGTGGCATCTTGGCAACACGCCGGTTTCAACCCAAATAGGTCTGATTTCATCGTGTTTTCGGTTGTCCGGTCTGATTCCGTCATCCAAAATCAATCCCCGAACCTGTTCCTTAGTGATGGCATAGAGCACATTGCCGATATCCTTGGCGTTTTCAGGATATTTCTCTGCGAAATGTTCCTGCGTTTCCACTTCGACGGCATCCATGTTGTCCAATCTCTCTTGTTTTTCCACTGTCTGAACAGCGGTCCTCATTCTCGATTCGGCAAAGGCGCGTACATCCGCCTCCAGTTCTTCCGGTGCCTTGTAAAGATCGATCTCTTTTTTTGGTTTGCCGATTGCGGCTGTGATTTCATCAATAAATGCAACGATTTTTTTGATTTCTTCGTGGGCGAAAAGGATTCCCTCAAGCACGACGTCTTCGGGGACTTCATTGGCTCCGGCCTCCACCATCATGATGGCTTCTTTGGTTCCGGAAACCACCATATGCATATCGCTGGCTTCACGTTCAGCTGAGGTTGGATTGGCGACGAACTCACCGTTCACACGGCCGACCAATACCGATCCTGTCGGGCCGTCCCATGGAATGTCGGAAATGGACAGGGCGACGGATGAACCTATCATCGCTGCGATTTCAGAAGGTGCGTCGTTGTCCATGCACATCACGGTCGCCACGACCTGGACATCGTTGTAAAATCCTTTAGGAAACAGGGGTCTGAGCGGTCTGTCCATCAGTCTTGAATTCAAGATCGCTTTTTCGCTGGGTCTTCCTTCTCTTTTAATAAAGCCGCCGGGGATTTTGCCGGCTGCATACATTCTTTCTTCATAGTCACAACTCAGTGGAAAAAAATCGATGTCGGGTCTGGGCGATTTGTTCATGACTGCTGTCACATTGACTACCGTATCACCGTATTTCACCATGACCTGGCCATTGGCCTGTTCGCAAACTTTGCCAATTTCCAACTCAAGCAATTTCCCCCCTATTGCGGTTCGAAATGTCTTATAATCTTCATACCTCATAATTAACAACTACCTCCTGTTAATTCGTCAACCCAACCGTTTTCATTGCGGTTCCCTTGACCTTTTCTAATAAAATCTGTAACTTGCTTTTTTGCATTACGTTGCATTATACCACAAATACAGTAATGGGGCAAAAAAAACTCGTTTTCGCAACTTTTTTGAACCTTTTAATGGAGACTTTTTTCGTCTTTTTTGTTTTCTCTTTGTCAATTGACTTTTTTGGGTGTTCGCATTAGACTTATTGAGGGGATATTTGCCTTAATCTCGTCAAGTTAGATTGTGGTTATCCTGCCTTTTTTACAAGGGAACGAAAGGAGAGTTTTAGAATGAAAACGAGGAAATTTCTATCGCTGACTCTTGCGATGGTGATGGTGGTCGCAGTCTTGCTTCCATCCTCAGCCGCTGCTTCTACCTATGGCGGCACCGCACCGGTCAGCGCTGTGAGCACTGAGTTGAAAAGCTTCACTGCCGGCACAGACAACTATCAAGTCGCGCTGAAGCAGAACGAGTCGAACTACACAGGTGTGACAGTTCAGTTTCCCAATCATACGGCTTTGGTGCTGAACGGAGTCACAAAAGTCAAGGTGGACGTCACCATGACATATGATGGCAACGTCACCCAACAGACTTCCGTCACCAAATACCTTTCATTGTTGAGAAATCGATCATTTGTTGTGGATTTCCCAAATTACGGCCATTTCACAACTACTGTCACCTACTATAAAGGTTCTGTCGTTGCCAAAACGGTAACCACAGGTGTTGATGTCATTGCGGATGAATATAATATCGCACCACTGGTCGCAACTTTCCCGGTGGTTTTATTTTCTCTTCAATTGCAGAACATCAACAAAAACGCCAATGGGGATCCCATCCCCACCTTTGTCTCTCTCCAACGTCCGGACGCCTACAATTGGGATCAGCTTCCGGAGAATGTTTACTGGCAGCCGAACCTGACAAGATCCCAGGTGGAGACGCAAACGAGTTTTGCAACAAAAGTCGCGAAATTCAAGGATTATGTAAAAAGTCTTTATGCAGCCAACCCCAATGCGAAATTCCATCTGTATATCAATGACGCTTATGAAAAGTATATTCTGCAGCTAATGTGCGCCAATGGCATCCCGGAATCAAATTATGATGTGCTTTTATTGTCCGACGGCGCCGGATCCTACGGTGGCTACAACAGGACCTTCAACGTAGCCGATCCTCAGACCAAGTACAACGAAATGGCGGCCGGTTGGACCGCGGCCAAGGCGTATGCCTATACCCATGGTGACTATTCGTTGGACAGCACCCTCGTTCCTTATTATGGCAGCAGCAACTATGCCGTTGTCATCGCCAATCAGGATGCCAATGTAACCTGGTGGGTCGCCAGAAAAATCGACACATTTGTAGCGGACATCGACCCCCTCGGAACTTTCCGCACAACCTATATCATCAACTCAACCAAAGTCGTTGCAAAGGATATCAACAAAGGGATGTTGCAAGTTTTGACAGATGATCAAAAGGCCATCTTCAAAGCCCTTTATAATTTCAACGACCAGATGTTTGCAAAGGCCACTCAGGAAGGCAAAAAGATTATGATGATTCTGGGTTCCAGAGTGAACACAGAACCAACCTGGGGCACATTCTCCGCCTATGCGAAATTCCTGAAGATGCAATACGGCGACGATTACGTCTACTATTACAAGGGGCACCCTGCAACGCCCACTTCACTGTATCCTGCGAAGCAGGCGGAATTGGACGCCCTGGGCATCATCGACGTGGATTCCTCCATTCCTGCGGAACTGATTTTGTTCTTCTATCCGGATCTGTATATGGCTGGTTACACCAGTTCCACATACAATTCAGTAGCCAATGACCAGATGGCCACTGGTGTCTTTGGAAAGAACAAGACAGAAGCGCTGTCCGACACCAGTTTGAAGGATTTGGCAGGAAGAGATGCGTTCAATTTCTACATGGACGGTCCGTGGACCAACACACCGCTGCCAGCGGGCGCGACTCCGGTTCCCGTCGATGTCTCCGGCTATCCCGGGTGTGTCCAATCCCACGAGAATTATATCATCAGTTTCAACGCGGCTTACCTGGCCTCCCAAGGCAATGTCTATGACACGGCCGTTTACGACTACACAGACAACATGGTTTACTATTTCAAGCAACAGCCGGACACCACCTATGCGTTGACCAAGGTGGCCCTTGGCACCGTATCCGGGATCACGTCCAAGGTTTCTATGAAAGACATGACCACTACCGTATCGTGGAATCCCATCGCACTGGCCACCAGCTACGAAATCCAATACAAAACCAAATATGATGGCGCATGGAAAACAACGACGGCTACCACAAACAGCAAAACCTTTACCATGGTCAAAGGCCAGACATTTGAATTCAGCGTCAGACCTTGCATCGACGTGAACGGCACCAAATATACCGGCGACTGGAGCGACGTCACCTATCGGTTCGTCAATTCCACAGCTGTATCAACAACGTTGAGCATCAAAAACATGGCGTTGACCGCTACTTGGGACAAGGTTGTCTCCACGGGCAAAACCATTTCATATGAGGTTGTTTTGACAAATAACGGTGTGTCCAAAACCTATAAAACAAGCAATACCACAATGGTATTCAAGCCGGTCGTTTCCGGGCATACCTATTCGGTGAAGGTTCGACCCATCGCAACCGTTGGCGGCAAAAACTATGTTGGAGCCTATTCCAATGTGGCCAACAGATTTGTCGCAGGCACTTCCATTTCAAAGATCATTAGCCCGAGCAGCAAAACCGTGACGCTTACTGTGCAGAAATTCAGCACTGCAACCGGCTATGACTTTGTATACTCCACAAGCAGCACGTTTGCAACCAACAAGCATCTGATGGTGAAAGGTGCCAGCACAATAACCACAATGTTTACCGGCTTGACCAAGGGAGCCACCTATTACTTCAAGGTCAGACCCTACAAAATCATTGATGGCGTAACATACTACGGCGCTTATAGCACTATAAAATCCATCATCGTAAAATAGCAGTCAATACAATTTAATTCGTTTGAGCCTCCTGGCAAATATGTTCAACACACTATTTCCAGGAGGCTTTAAACAATCCCAGACCATCAGACGCTTCAGTCACAAGCCAGATGGTTTTCAAAAACAGGGCAGGAAAAACAAATGAAAAAAGCAGTCAAGCATCATACACTGGATTTTTTGAAAAAGCACCCGACGCTTAGAAAAAGCGTACGGTTTGGCTCCTTGGCTTATAAAAAATTCCATTATGCCCAAATGATGAAACGTTTTGTCGTTCAACCGGCGTTAATCGTCTTCGAATCCTTCATGGGCCGCAACTATAATTGCTCCCCAAAGGCAATCTACCAACTTATGGTCAAGGATCCCAGATTCACCCAGTATGATTTTGTCTGGGCCTTTGAAGATCTGGAAAAAGCGAAGGCATTGTTGACGGAATACCCGGAATTGAATCTGGCGCGATTGGTGGAATACAGATCACCCGAATATTTTAGGGTCTATGCCACAGCAGGCATATTCATCACCAATTCCCGTTTGCCCGAAGAGATTGTCAGGAAAAAAGAGCAGATCTTTGTTCAATGCTGGCACGGCACACCGTTGAAACGCTTGGGCCATGATGTCATTGAAAATAGTGAAAACAGTTTGAACACTTCCGCTGAAATGAAGAAAAAAAGCGATTTGGATGCGGTTCGCTACTCCTATCTGCTGTCACAATCCACCTTTTGCACTGAAAAACTGACCTCTGCTTTCAATCTTCCAAAAAACAATCGTACCGTTCAAATCCTTGAGGAAGGTTACCCCAGAAACGACTACCTGTTCCACTTCACCGAAGCCGATGTTGCCATGGTGAAACAAACCTTGGGGATTCACGCCGACGACAGACGAAAAATCATCCTTTACGCACCCACCTGGCGGGACAACCAGCACGACTCGAGCCTTGGTTATACCTATCAACTGAACATCGATTTCGACCGGTGGGCCAAAAAATTTGCAAAGGATTATATCATTCTTTTCAGAACCCACTATTTTGTCGCCAATTCATTCGATTTCGGGAAATATGCCGATTTTGTTTTTGATGTGTCCAACTTCAACGATATCAATCAGCTTTACATTGTCTCGGATTTGTTGATTACCGATTATTCAAGCGTATTCTTTGATTATGCCAACTTGAAACGTCCAATTCTATTTTATATGTACGACTTGTTGGAATATCAGGGGAAACTCCGGGATTTCTATTTTGATTTAAAAGAGTTGCCCGGAAATATCTATAAAAATGAAAATGATTTGCTTGCCGCCATTGAAGGCCTCGATTTCGCCCGTTGCTTTGATGCCCGATACCAGGCATTCAATAATAAATTCAATTACCTGGACGATGGGCAGGCCACCCGGCGCGTGGTGGACGCCTTGCTTCAGACCATGGATCAGACAAGAGAAATGCAGAAATCCGCATCTGGGCATAGGTCAAGCTTTAAGAAAACAACCCTCAAGAAATCCAAGGACCTTGTCACCGCAATGGGCAAAAGGGCGCCATGGGTTCGAAAATCCGCCTTATCATTATATGAAATGTTCAGAAAAAACAAATACCAAAATTTCATGAAAAAACATTCGATCAACCCAAAACAGATCATCTTCGAATCCTATATGGGCAAGAGTTATGCCTGCAGCCCAAAAGCCTTGTTCCAATACATGTGCAGCCATTCATATTTTGATGACTACACCTTGATTTGGGCTTTCAAAAACCCACAAAAGGCTATCGGCCTTTTTCCATCGAATCCGGAATTGGCCAGAGCGGTCTTGGTTGAATATGGTTCCGATGAATATTACAAAGCATATGCCACTTCCGCCTTCTTTATCAGCAACTCCAGGCTGCCTAATTATATAACTAAAAAAAAGGGCCAGACCTATGTTCAGACATGGCATGGCTCAACATTCAAAAAATTGGGTTACGACATTCAACTGGAGGGATACAACGCCTTGAGCTCAACGGAATTTTTGAGACGCCAATATGACAGGGATGCTTCCCGCTATGACTTTCTGGTCTCCCCCTCCCCGTTTTGCTCGGAAACGTACAAAACCGGATTCAATCTTGTGAAAAACAACAAGAACGTGACAATTATCGAGGAAGGTTATCCTCGCGATGACTTCCTTTTGAACCATACAAAGGATGATGTCGACAGGATTAAAAGAAATCTTGGCATTCCGGAAACAGAAAAAAGGAAAATCATTTTATATGCACCGACTTGGCGGGACAGCGACCACAAAACCGGTGTCGGTTATGTGTTGGATCTGCCTCTGGATTTTGACCGTTTGAAAGAAATGTTGGAGAATGATTTCATCATCCTGTTCCGCGCACACTATTTCATCGCCAATGCCTTTGATTTCAAAAAGTATCAAGGCTTCATCTACGATGTTTCAGGTCAGGACGATATCAATGATCTTTTTGTCACCTCAGACCTGCTTGTCACGGATTATTCCAGCGCTTTTTATGATTATGCAAATTTGAACAGGCGGATTGTATTCTACATGTACGATTTTGACTCGTTTTCCGGCGCTGTCAGGGACTTTTATCTGCCTTTGGATGAATTGCCCGGCCCCATAGCAAAAGACCAGCAATCCTTGATAAAAATGCTAATTGAAAGCAAGGAAATGTTTGTACCGGACGAAAAATACCATCAGTTCAACAAGCGATTCAATCCACTGCATGACGGACGGTCCAGTGAAAGGGTTTTGCATCGCATTTTCCCGTCCCTGCCTACCCATCTGGAAAGTGAAGATGCATAGAAAAAAACGCAATGAAAAAGAATGAATGCAATAAAAAAATCGGAGTCGTCGACTCCGATTTACTTTTATCGGATTATTTTCTGAGGCCCAGACGAGAGATCAGGGTTCGATATCTTTCGATGTCCTTTTCTTTCAGATAGTTGAGCAGGTTTCTTCTTTGACCAACCATTTTCAGAAGTCCTCTTCTGGAATGATGGTCCTTTTTGTGAATCTTCAAATGTTCGTTCAGATCGTTGATTCTGAAAGTCAGAACGGCCACCTGCACTTCAGGAGATCCTGTGTCTCCTTCTTTCAGTTGATACTCTTTGATAATCTCTGTCTTTTTTGCTTGATCAATCATTTTATTCTCCTTCTTTTCATACGCCCTGTCCTGAGTTTTCGTTGGAGTGTCGAGAAACTAGGGATAGGGTACTGTTTAACGATTCATGATACCACAGGAATGCTGCAGTGGCAAGTCTTTTATATGAAATCTTCTGTTTTTCGAGGCTCGGACATACCGGAAGAAAAATGAAATGCCTTTGCGTTGATGCAATCCAGTGTGATCTGTCTGGACAATTCATCAATGTCTTTGAATTTGACTTCCTCCCGGGTCCTTTTTAAAAACTCGACTCGGATTTTTTTTCCGTACAATTCATAGTTGAAGTTGAAGATATGGGTCTCAACATTTTTTTCAAAATTGCCGATGGTAGGTTTTTCACCCACATTGGTGATGCTTGGATATCTTTTTCCGTTATAGGTGCAATAGGTGATATATACACCGTTGGGTGGGGCGACCATGGATTCATCCATAATCAGATTGGACGTGGGAAACCCTAATTTTTTGCCCAATTTGTTTCCGACCACCACTTCACCGATAATACTGTAATACCGGCCAAGATACTTTTCACACTGGTCAACACGGCCCGATTCGATGAGCTTGCGAATCATGGTGGAGTTCACCGGTTGCCCGTCAATCAGGTACGGTTCCATCACATGTATGCCAAATCCCCTTTTAAGGCCTTCCCTCATCAGCGTCTGAACATCTCCTTGCGCCTTGAATCCAAATCTGAAATTGTAACCGCAATATGCTTCTTTCATGTGGAAATCGCCGACTAGAATCTCGTCAATGAAATCCGTCGGTGACAAACGCTGAATCCTTGGTGTGAAAGGGATATTGAACAAATAATCCACCCCCAACTTTTCCAGTATATGAAGTTTGTCTTCAGGGTATAGAATGTTTTTGACCTCTATCCCCTTTCCAAGCAAATTTCTTGGATGATTGGAGAAGGTGAACACAGCGCTTTTCATGCCGGCCGCTTCGGCGCTTTTGACAGATCTAAGAATCAGTTCCCGATGGCCCCGATGGATTCCATCAAAATTCCCAAGGGCAACCACCGTATCGTTTTGAATATTCAATTCTTCCAAAGAGTTAAAAATCTTCATGCTGCAACCTCGTATTGAATACTTTATCAGCCAACAAATATTCTCCTTGAATTCTGCCTACGCCGATAAATTCTTTTTCGTAATATACGCGTACCAATCGGTCTGTATTTTCTTTGATGTCTTTTGATATGGAAGGTCCCATCAGCAGGCTTTTACCGTTGGTGAAGTCTCTGGATTGATTTAGCGCCAGCTGCACACTGTCCAGCCTTAACAATGGTGCATCTATTGGAATCAGAATTTCCCTGATTTCATCAGGCGTCATGGCTTTGATCTTATCCGGGGTGATCGCGTTTTCAATAGTGAAAATGCCGGTGGACAATCGCTCCAATCCAGCCATGGCGGCACCGCAGCCCAGTTTGCATCCTATATCACGGCAAATGGATCGAATGTAGGATCCCTTGGAACAGGTTACGGTAAACGTCACCTGATTGCCGTGGATTTGGTTCAATGTCATTTTGCTGATAAAGATATGACGCGGTTTGATTTCAACGTCTTTCCCCTCCCGGGCGTATTGATACAGCCGTTTACCCGCCACTTTCAAAGCGGAGTACTTTGGAGGCACTTGGATAATGTCCCCTTGAAATGAAAGAACAGCCGTGGCGATGATTTCATCGTTTAGGTTGACCACAGGTTGTTCTGACGTTACTTTTCCCCAAATATCCTGGGTGTCGGTCTCAATCCCAAGTTGCATCAGGCAGCGATATGTTTTTTGGTCTTCATCCAGATATTCGGTAATGCGAGTCGCACTACCGATGCAAATGGGCAATACACCGGTTGCCATTGGGTCCAACGTCCCGGTATGTCCCACCCTTTTAATGCCGGTGGCCCTGCGAACAATGGCCACACAGTCGTGGGAAGTCATTTGCTGGGGCTTATTAAAATTCAAAATGCCGTTCATTTCAAGCTCCCAACTGTGATGATACTTCCCTGATGATCTTTTCTTTGACGTTTTCCAAGCTGTCGCAAATGGTGCAGCCTGCCGCTTTCACATGCCCACCGCCGCCAAATTTTGACGCGATCTCCGCCACATCGCCTTTGTGCTTTGCCCGAAGTCCGACTTTCATGCAATTATCCGGATATTCCTTTATCAACACAGAGATTTCCACCCCTCGGATGCTCCGAAGTTTTGAGACAATCCCCTCCGTCTCTTCCATGGTGCTGCCACAGGTTTTCAACATTTCTTGGGTGACACAGGCGACAACACCCATGCCATCGGCGAACAATTCCGCCGAATCGATGACTTTGCTCTCCATTTTGAATTTGTTGATGCTCTCGTTTTGATAGATTTCCGCGCTGATCTTGCTGAAATTCATCCCTTGATCGTATAAAGAGATAACAATTTCATGGCTGCGTTTTGACGTGTTGGAAAACTGAAAATTACCAGTATCTGTTGTGATTGCGACAAACAGAGCCTCGGCGATTTCTTTATCGATGGGCCATTGCATTTCTGTCAGCAAATCATAAACGATCTCACCGGTGGCGGCTGCCTTGCCATCCACATAATTCAAGTCAAAGATGCGCCTGGACGTGGCATGATGATCCAAGCAGATGGTGATCGAGCCCTTTTCAAAAGCTTCCACTCGCTTTTTGAATCGTGAGCGGTCGCCACAATCGACACAGACTGAAACATAGGGAGAACCGTATATCCCGCAATCATAGGTGCAGTAACCCTTGTTCATGAACTCCAAGTAATCAGGAATTTTGTCCTCCATCAAGATCCAGGCATCTTTCCCTTCTTTGCGCAGAGACTTGCACAATGCGACGGCAGAGCCGAAGGCATCGCCATCCATCAACTCATGCGGAATGATGAGTACATTGGCGGCGACATTCAGAACATTGCCGATTTCCCGAAGTGTATTATTCATTTTCATTTTTTTTCACCACTTCATTGAGAAGTTCTTCAATGTGTCGTCCATACTCGGAAGACGTGTCAAATTTGAACACCAGATCCGGGACATGATGCATTTTGATGAGTCGGCCGATTTCCCTGCGAATGAAGCCTTTTGCGCTATTCAAGGCAGCCAGGGCGTCTTCCTGGGTTTTTTTTCGTTCTTCACCATCCTGATCGCTGCCAAAAACGGTGAGGAAAATCTTTGCCAAACTTGCATCAGCAGTAACCTCAACCGCTGTAACCGTTACAAAGGCCGGCAGTCTAGGGTCTTTGATTTCCCGCTGAATCAGTTCGCTGACGATTTTTCGTATTTCTTCAGCAAGTCTGCCCTGCCTGTATCCTTTTCCCATTCTATTTCCTTTCGATCTCTTGCATCATGAAGCATTCGATAATGTCGCCTTCTTTAATATCGTTATATTTCTCGATGCCTATGCCACATTCGAACCCTGCCAAAACTTCTTTGGCGTCATCCTTAAATCTCTTCAATGACGAAATCTTGCCTTCGTGGATCACGATGCCATCCCGAATCAATCTGATTTCGGCATTACGAACCACCTTGCCGCTTCGGACAAAAGCTCCGCCGATCACACCTATATTTGGAACTTTGAAGGTTTCACGGATTTCAACTTCACCCAAAATCACTTCTTTGAATTCAGGATCCAACATCCCCTTCATAGCGCTTTCTATGTCATTGATGATGTCATAAATGACACGGTAGGTACGGATTTGTATTCCTTCCCGCTCAGCGGTTTGACTTACTGTGGAAGACGGTCTTACATTGAAGCCAATGATGATCGCACTGGAAGTACCGGCAAGCATGACATCGGATTCGGTAATTCCGCCAACGCCGGTATGTACAATTTTTACCCTGACGTTTTCGTTGGACAGTTTTTCGAGGGACGAGGTGACGGCTCCTACGGATCCTTGAACATCTCCCTTGATAATCAGGTTCAGATCCTTCACATTTCCTTCCTGGATTTGGGTGAATAGTTCTTCAAGGGTGGTGCTTGAATTTCTGGCCATAACTTCTTCCCGTTGTTTTGCTTTTCTTCGTTCAGCGATATCTTTAGCCATTTTATCTTCACGAACGGCATTGAACGTATCCCCGGCGGCTGGCACATCTGTCAATCCAATGATTTCGACGGCAGTCGCAGGCTCCGCCTTTCGTATGGTTTCACCCAAGTGGTTTGTCATCAGGCGCACCCTGCCGGAGCAGGTGCCGGCGACAACGCTGTTGCCCGCCTTTAGGGTTCCGTTGGTGACAAGCAATGTTGCAACCGGTCCCTTCGCTTTATCCAAACGTGCCTCTATGACAGTGCCCATCGCCAGTCTATCAGGGTTGGCTTTCAAATCCAGCATCTCGGCCTGAAGCAAAATCATTTCCAGCAGATTGACGATTCCTTCACCGGTTTTTGCGGATACGGGAACAGAAATCACATCACCGCCCCATTCTTCCACTAGAATGCCATGTTCCGACAAATCCTGTTTGACTTTATCGGGGTTGGCTCCCGGTTTATCCATTTTGTTGATTGCCACTATGATCGGGACTCCTGCGGCTTTGGCGTGGCTGATGGATTCCACAGTCTGAGGCTTGACGCTGTCATCAGCAGCAACAACCAATACGGCGATATCAGTGACATCCGCTCCACGGGCTCTCATCGCGGTGAACGCTTCATGTCCCGGTGTGTCCAAAAATACGATTTTCTTGCCATTGATAACGACTTCCGAAGCGCCGATGTGCTGCGTGATCCCACCGGATTCAGAGGCGGTCACGTTGGTTTTTCGAATCGCGTCTAGCAATGAGGTCTTGCCATGGTCAACATGGCCCATGACCGTGATTATAGGCGGTCTTGGAACCAAATCCGACTCGGCGTCAGGAATGTTTTCAAGGCCTTCTTCTTCCACTTCCGCTTCCACTTTGCCGATGACCACATTGATCCCCATGGTATCCGCAAGGACGACAACTGTATCCTCGTCCAAATTGGCGTTGATGTTGGAAACAACACCCAGTTTCATCAAAGCCATGATTACTTTGGTGGGTGTTGTGCCTATTTGCTCAGCAAAACCAGCCACTGTGATCGGTACATTTATTACTTTTGTTCCGATTGGCAATTCTTCCGCTTCCGGTTGGATTTCCAGCGTGCTTTTTGGTTTTACATATTTCTTTTTTGCTTTCTTTTCAAGGGATTTGGGTTCATAAACAGCTGTTTTTGTCGGTGGTTTCTTGCCCTTCTCCAGCTTATTGAATTTATCCCGTTCCTTATCCTTTGTTTTCGCTTTTCCGGCTTTGTCTCCCGGTTTGAGCGGTGTCTTGGCGGTATCCGGAGCAGTATCGGGTCTTGGTTTTCTAACAAAAGACTCGGATTCTGAACCAGTCCTTTTGAAATCCGGTCTACCCGCTCCAGGACGTTGATCCGGTCTACCCGCTCCAGGGCGTTGATCCGGTCGATTGCCGCTTGGTCTATAATCCGGACGGCCGTCTGTTGGCCTTTGCCCGGCTCTGGTTTCAGGTCTGCCTTGGCTCTCCTGCCTTCTTGGGCGGTCCTCATAGGCCCTGGGACGGTCTTCAGAACTTCTGGGTCTATCCTCAGGATTTCGGGGGCGCTCCGATCCGGTTCTTTGTCGATCAGCAGGCTTTTGTTCAGGTTTAGACTCTTTCTTTTCTTTGGCATGAGGCCCATCCTGGGAGACCACTTCTGTCTTTCCAGCTTCGTTCTTTTTGACGATGACAACTCTACGTGTCACTGGATATGGATCAACCGGTACAGGTTTGGGTGCTTCAGGTTCCACCGCCGAAGGTTTCTCGACTTCTGGTGCGGGAGGTTGACTTTCGGAAACGCCCTTGCTCGCTGGCTTGCTTTCTTTAGGCGGCTCGGCGGTTGATGACGTTTGAGGATTTTTCTTTTCTTCCACTTTTTTCTCGATGGCCGTTGACGCCGTCTCCTGCTCAACCCCCTCATTTTCAATTTTTTTAGGTACCGGCTGGCCGACAGGTTTGGCTCTGCGCTCAACCTCCTTTGGCACAACAGGCATGCCCATGGGGGGACGTCTTGTGATTACAGGCTCTTCGGTTTTGTTTTGGGGTTTTGCCTTCTGGGCCAAACCGGGTCCTGTCTTTAGATGGGCCGCCTTGACCGTTACAATAGGTTCCTCGTCATTGTCCGTATTTGTCTTCATCGGAGCGACTCGAACGATTTTTGTCTCTGTCTCCTTGTTCCTCTTTGCAATGATTGAATTTTCAAGGGCTTTTGCATCAATTTCAGAGAAGGCGCTGTTCGCTGAGGACACCTCAATGCCCATAGCTGCTGCTTTTTCCATTATCTCCTTACTGGTCATTTCCAGTTTTTTCCCTAATTCGTGTACTTTCATGAACTATCATACCTCCTTCTCTTCAAGTGTTTCTATGGCTTCATGATCGATTGCTTCAATAATCGTATCGGCAAATCCAGAATCTGTTATCCCGAAAATAGCCCGTCCCGGATTGCCGGTTGCAGGACCCAGCAAATCGCTGTGGCCATAGATTCTGTATTTGATGTGATCCGCTTTCGCAAGACCGAGTATTTTTTCCATGCTGTTCTCCGCAAGGTCTTCACATACTATCAATAATTTGATTTTTCCCTTCTTTATGGCGGCGGAACAAGTATTGTATCCCGCCAGTAGATTACCGGACTTCTTTGCGAAGCCAAGATAGGATTCAGTTTTCTTTTTCATATTGGCTCAATGCCTCATATAGGCGTTTTAGTTGTTCCTCTTGGATATCCATACGAAATCCTCGGCGAAATGAATTTCGCTTTTGCGCTTTTTTGAGGCATTCTTCCGAGGGACAAACATAAACGCCCCGCCCTTTGGCTCGTCCTGAGATATCCAGGGAAATCTCCCCTTCATATGCGGCGACACGGACTAATTCACTTTTTGGTTTCGATTCCATGCATCCGACACATCGTCTCATGGGAACTTCTTTATTTTTCATCTGACTCTTCTTTTGTTTCTCTTTCTTCCAGATACGGTTCGGGTTCTTCCGCAACCGCTTCCTCCTCACCAACGACTGTCTCAGCGTCGATTTCCTTGTCGCACGCCAGTTCATCCAGTGTTTCCAGTTCTTCGGACAAGGCATCTTCCTCGGTCGGTTCTTCTATCTCTTCTTCATCCCCGTAGTATTGGGTATGGCTCTTGATATCTATTTTCCAACCGCACAATTTCGCCGCCAGTCTGACATTTTGTCCTGATTTGCCAATGGCAAGAGACAATTGGTAATCGGGAACGACGACGACCGCCATCTTTTCATCTTCGTCAATAAATACATTTTCCACTTTTGCGGGGCTAAGCACATTGCTGATCAATGTGCTGGGGTCGTCGCTCCAATTGATGATATCAATCTTTTCGTTGGACAATGCATCTACAACATTCTGAACTCTGGATCCTCTGGCACCAACACAGGCACCAACCGGGTCAACATTTTCATCGTCAGTCCATACAGCGATTTTTGTTCGGGATCCAGCTTCTCTTGCGATGCTTTTAATCTCAACGATGCCATCTTCGATTTCAGGCACTTCCAATTCAAAAAGTCTCTTTACAAGACCTGGATGGGATCTGGAAAGAAAGATTTGCGGTCCCTTCGTGGATTTTTTTACGTCCATGATATAGACTTTGATTCTGTCATTGACTTCGAACCGTTCGCTTGGCACCTGTTCCTTTTGGGAAAGAATACCTTCAGTCCTGCCGATGGTGACAAATATGGTATCATTGCTTTTTCGATGGATCACACCGGTGACCACTTCCCCGATCATCTCCACGTAATCGTCAAAAATCATACCTCTTTCGGCTTCCCGGATTCGCTGTACAACAACTTGTTTGGCTGTTTGTGCTGCGATTCGTCCAAAATCCGCGGGGGTCACTTTGAATAGCATTTCGTCCCCGACCTCGAAGTTGGGGTCGATTTCTCTGGCCTCATCCAAAGACATTTGGGTGAATTCGTCTTCAACATCCTCAACAACATCCATGATTGTATAGACATCGATATCGCCTGTCTCTTTGTCAATATCCACTCTGACATTTTGATTGGCGCCGTAATTTTTTTTGTATGCGGAACTCAAAGCGGATTCAATGGCATCAAACACCACTTCCTTTGGAATTCCCTTTTCATATTCCAAGTCTTCAATTGCTGCAATAAATTCCTTGTTCATTTTTATTCCTCCCGGTTAAAAGTTGATTGCCAAGCGGGTTTGCGCTACCTGTTCCATCGGCAATACTATATCGTTTCCTTTGTTATCTCTTAGGACCATTTGACCGTCCGATACCTGTTTCAGCACTGCTGTCAAGGTTTTGACACCCTGATATGGCTTGTACAGTTTGACTTCCACTTCCGCTCCCAGGTAACGTTGGAAATGGGCATCCGTGATGAGTTGCCGATCCATACCGGGAGAAGAAACTTCAAGATAATAATTTTGTTCAATGGGATCCAGAACATCAAGCCTCTGGCTTAGAAAACGGCTGACCTTCTCACAGTCGTCCGTGCTGATATAGGATGGCTGAGTCCCTTCTTGTATTTTGTCAATATATACCCTTAGATACCAATCTTTGACAACTTTGACCATCTCAAGATGATAGAGTTCATACCCTTCCTGCTTCAAGAATTCGGACAATTCATCTGTGATCAGATCCGCTATTTTCTTTTTAGACATTTTTTTCCCTCTCACAAATCGAAGAGTGGGCGCTGCCCACTCTTCGTCCTTACCATCTAGTTGATTTTACCCACTAAAGATACCATAGATTTCGCAAAATTGCAAGTCTTTTGTCTCCCCCAGTTTTACTCCCCAACGCGTTTTCATTGTAACCTGAATGAGTTTTAAATTCAAGCTGTTGTTCATAATATGCTTAATTTGGTCCTTAAATACCATCATGTGTGCCCGTGTTGCCCCCCACAGCCATTTGGTTCGTTTTATCACCCTCATTTACGATGCGGTCGAGCACAGTATTAAAAAACGTTTTGCTCAAAAGACATTCTTGTGTCGTCTCCCCGATAAACTGAATGCTCTGCACCCTTGGCTCCACATATTTGAGGCTGTATATATTCTCGATGTTCACAGCGAACGACTTGTGACATCGTACAAATCTCGGATCATCCACATACTGAACAAAGTTTTTCAATTTCATACGGATTCCTTTAATGACGCCGTGTTTCGTGTACAATGTCAACTTCCTCGCAGAAATTTCAGCAAAGTGGATGTCTCTTAAGTGAATGAGATATTTTTTCTCCAGCGTGTCCACTGTCAAAACCCTGTCCATGAGATTGCGATGGTTTGTCTGCGACACGCAGGCCTCACGTAGTCCCCTAAATAGTAATTCCACTTTTCTATAAAAGCCATCCTTCGTCAATGGTTTGCAAACATAGTCATAGCAGTGGTATCGCCTTAACAGATCTGGATGGATGTCTTCCTGTCGTCCCATGAAAACAATGGGCACCAAGGCGTAACCTTCCATGGCTCGCATTGCGTTTGCAATATTAAATCCACCACTTTCCGGTAAATTTATAGAAATAAAAACAGCATCAAAATGTTGTGTTGACAAAATTTTTAATGCTGTTCGAAAATTTCCTGACTCTACTATGATCGTTTCAGGTTCCATCCCCACTATCAACTGTTTGCATAACATCATGTCATCATAACAGTGTTCAACGATGAGAACATTTGGAGGTTTCTCATTTTTTCCTCTCACGCGCCATCTCCTTTACAAAGGCGATATGCCTGTTGATGTCCCGAATTTCCTCCTTGCTGCAATCCTCCAGAATTTCCGCAGTTTCACGGATAAGCGCCGGCGTTGAATTTTCGGTGTAGCCGCAAAACAACTGATCTGGTGATAGCTCAAGGCGATTCATGATCCTTATCAGCACCATGACACTCGGGATGGTTTTGCCGTTTTCAATGTGACTGATATGTGTAATACCAACCTCTGCGGACTCAGCGAGTTTTTCCTGACTAAGCCCCTTTCGAATACGGGCTTTTTTGATTCTTGTCCCCATATCCCTGTAAT
>Ga0183100_1000300_pt1 | contig 51405 bp, 45 predicted proteins | sample Biomet2_FD_127789 | JGI IMG/M metagenome (GOLD analysis project Ga0183100, IMG submission 127789) | Microbial communities from bioreactor (seeded with anoxic lake sediment) at LBNL, California, USA - Biofuel metagenome 2 | ecosystem: Engineered > Bioreactor > Anaerobic > Unclassified ... | reverse complement strand
GCCGGATTCTTTAAAACGCTTATAAACCTCTTCGAATTGAACTTGTGTCATCATTACTTTTTAATTTTCTGACAAAAGTAGGGCTCTGAGTTTAGAAAGTAAATACGCGGTTCGCCGAATGCTTACGAAAGAACTTTTTCGTGGCTGGACAATAACAGAAGGCTCTGTCGAAACTATGAACTGACTTTTGATTCGGCGGAGGAAATGGTCAAAATTGCCGCCATAAGATTATTATTAAATAAAATTTAAACAGGCTCTAAACATGACATTGAATAAAATACTAACTTTTCTCATATCTATCAAATTTATAATAGTTGTTTTATATCAAATGACACACAACTTTTCGATTCATTTAGGAGTTAGCTTAATTCAGTCGAATTAGTTCTTTCCTTCTTTTTTATCTGTTTCTTTTGTTGGTGGTTGTGTATTTCCCTTACGTTTGTTTGGAAGGGCTTTCATCTTGAAGCGGTTCCAGAAAAACAATTCGCGCCATTTATCGAAGTCTTTTTGCAGGATAATACCGACACCTTGTGTTGTCAGATTGGTCTTGGTATAATATCGGTCATTTGTTTCATTGTATGCCTTCAATCTGATCGTGCCGGTACGGTTGAGCAGGAGTTCGGCTACAAAGTCTCCGACAAAATTAGAATTGGTCAATGGATTATCTCGATAACCGAAATTTCCGTTGACTATTAATCTATTGTTGAGTAGGCGTCCCGATAGCATACCTTCTATATCCATCTCATTCCATCCATTTTGTCCGGTGCTCAGGTTAGTACCGAAGTTCCAATTCTTGATGTTTATTTGTGATAAAATATTATTCAATTGTCCCGAAATTGTTGATGACAAGACAGATGACATCATATTGGAGTTCTGTGTAGTAGAATTGGATGATGTGTTTTCTTGGGTATAAAATTTACCGATACCGAGTAAATAGAGAATTTGGGTGTTCATTTGCTCATCTGTCGCTATATAATTTCTTACTAATGTCTGTATCTCGTCTTGTTCATTGGGCAATTCCAAATTAAAGTTGATAGTTGGGTGGGGTAGAAGTCCCGTTAGATACATCAAGCAATTGACTCTGACATTCGTTTGCTTTACAATATTCGATGCCGAAGGAATTAAATCGGTGAGCGAAGCCGAGTTGACAATGTAAGATGCTTGAACATTGAGAGTGGCATCAAGTGGTGCACCCGAAAAAGTTATTGTACTTCCAGACTTGATAGTAAAATCTTTGCGTATGACCTGTTGGAGGCTGAATTTATAATCTCCTTCGTTAATAGTATAGGTGCCAAACATTCGGAATGCACCTTTATTATAAAATTCGCAGCGGATATTTCCACTCCCTCTTGCCGTAATATTGTCGCCTGCCAATGGGTCCATAATAATTTTTAATGTGGCATCAGGAGTTGTATTGACTTGTAAATTAAGATGAATGTCATTTGATATATTATTGAATACATTATTAATATCGGGAGTGACTACATCGGTGCTATCTACATTTCGTCGAGGAGTTTTGTCAACAAAAGTAATAAATTGGTTGTTAATAGCGGAAGAAGTACTTCGGTTTATATATACAAACGTAGAATTACCATTGGTTTTGATAGCAGAGGTTATATCTAAGCCTTTTCCGGTTCCACCCTGCAAATTTACATTTCCTGTTGCATATATTTTTCCATAGAAAGGAAAGTCCTCTGTCTCGTGAGTATTCATCACCAGCATATCTTTCAATCCCAGGCGAATATGATAATCGAAATTTTTAAGATATTTGAATGTTATGAGCCCGTTAGCAACACCTTCGTGTCCTTCAGGGTCGTATATTTTTGAATTATTCAAAGCGATACTTGTTGGTGTGATATGAAGTGAATCTTTCAATTCTAAGTATGTATTAAGAATGCCGATCTTCGCTTTCACATTAGCCATGACATTGCCATTGAGACTTAATTGGTTGAATTTGCCGAAAAGACGTATTTTGCCGGTGGCACGTCCGTTGAGGTCTTCGAAAATGGAAGATATGTAGTGATGAACCATTTTAAGGTTTGTATTTTGGGCATCAATATTTAAGTCTAGTCCGCTTTTAGGATGGAGTGGATAAAGATAGCCGGTAACGTGAGTTTTTGAGATATTGGGTTCACTGAGGTGCGCATCCAGATTGATTCCCTGGCGTTCGTCATCCCATGCTGCGGCAATAGTGCCGTCGCCCAACGGTCCATTGTTTAATGTAAAATCACGTACTGATAATAATCCGTTAAGTTGAGGTTTCTGCATGGTATTGCAAACATTTATTTTACCACTAATTTCGGCTTTAAAATTTACATCATCGAAATTTAGGATATTAAATAAATAGGTTAGGTTAATATCTTTCATTTCAACTTTTAGTGTATCAGTAGGAATTTTCGAAGCCCTTCCGTCGACATGCATAAAACGGTCTTTATGGCTAAACGAGAAGTTATTGACTTCTACTAAATCTTTGTCCAGAATTACCTCTGAAGGATGAACTTGCCATATTGTATCATTAATAATCATATCGCTCGGCTTAATCTGTATGAAAGTTTTGAAATGGTTACGGTTTGTCGATCTCAGAAAACGGGCTACGGTGAGCAAATCTCCACTATAGGTCTGTTCTGAGTTATTACCCCAACTAAGTGTTGTGGTCAAAGAGTCGTTATTGGCGTAGGTATTGAGTTTATAGCTCATTGCTCCGGATTTTCTCATTTGGTTGAAACTGATCATGGAGTGGAGTTTATCGGAAGGATTTTCACAAAGTAAGTATCCTGATTGATATTTGCTGTTTTTGTATTCTAATTCTGGAAAGAATCCTTCAACGGAAAAACTGTTTGTGTTTTCGTTAATCGAACCGGAAATACGCGAATATGAACTTATTTGAAGCGGTATGTCAAATAAGGCAGGCAAAAAATCTGTATTGAAAACATCGACATGAAACTTATAATTATCTTTAAAACGTGATGAGGTAGAGGTGGAAACTAATGAAGGTAGATAGTGATTGATTATCCTTTTTATTCCCGAGCTCAGATTGCTATAATGAAAATGCCCTTTTAGTTGAGCATTCATTATCTCAGATTGAATGATAAGATTCTTTTCTCCATTATTTATGGACGAATTGATTAGCATGTTCTTTAAAAAATACTGTTTGGAGGGAGAGGAAAAAGAAAGACTGTCAATGCTGATATCACCTAGCATATTATCTAGCGAGGCACCAGAAACATTTGCTTTTAGTCTGACAGAAAATTCGGCATCTTTATATTTGTCTGTCAAGTTCAAATTGTTTGGCTTGAACTTGCTTATTTTTGCATAGATGTTGATATTAGGCAGTTTATTAGCAAAGTTTGCTTCCCCATTTAATTGAAGATTCCCATTGGGGTCGTTAAAATTGATTTTTCCATTGAAACCTCCGTTTTGAAATGATCCGTCCAAAGTGATATTTTTATAATAATAGTTGTTATAGCAAAAAGAAGATATTACCCCTTTAGCTATTATAGAAGGAAAGCGCTGCTTGGTATTGTGGACTGCGTTAACATTAAGGTTAAAGTTTGATTTTCCCCATTTTTTGTCGCCTGTTAATTTTGCAATATTCAGATTAGTACCTATTAGGCTACCTTTACAAAAATAAGAAGTTTGTTTGTGTCCTAATTCGACATTTGTTTTAAGAGTCCCTTCCGATATTTTCAATAATCCCTGTATAGAAATTTGTGAAGTATAACCTGATAGTTTTCCCCTGAAAGAAACATCTCCTAAATCTGCAAGAATGTTAGATACTTTGCTCGGCTTGTTTGAAAAATTTCTTACTATAAATTGAAGTCCTTCTTTATTGATTGATAGTTGCGGGAGGTTTAAAAAGAAAAATGCATTTCTCAATTCTGCTATTTTTCTTATTGAACCATTCATTCGTATTTGCAGTTTTCTGCCGGCATCGATTGTTATGTGCGAAACAATAAGTCGGTTTACCGTACCTTGTGCTTTGAGGGAAAGATTGATTTTATCTTTGAAATTCTTTAAGGAAGGAACAAACATTGAAATGTCGTGAAGGGCAATATAAGATGACGGACGGGTGGCAATTTTGAATTGTACTTGATCCGTGAAATGTTTGAATGAGCCTAAACTATCGTAGGCTAAAATAATGTCTTCGGTCTGAAAATGGGAATGAGGCAAACTTAATGCAAAATCGCGAATGGTCATACGGTGCATGTTTGCAGCTGCTTTTAATGTCAGTTTATTGATAGAAAGGCCACATTCGGCATCAAATCCTAAACGTTTTATCCCGAAGTTTATAGAATCATTGCGTAAACACTTGATGGATAAAGTAGCTGAAATATTATGCAATCGAATATGTGAGAGATTGAACTTCTGAGGAGTTTGTTTGTCAGAAAAAATATCATACGAAAATAGTCCTCGCCGCATGATAATGGAGTTGATCTTTAAATCTAAGTGAGAAGGTTTGTTGTCTTTCTTTTTAGATTTAAAGGTATCTATAATAAATTGATAATTGGGTATGGATTTAGGTGTTTGTTTGTTCAGACGGACGTTGAAACCGAATAGTTGGATACTATGGATTCTGACTATACCTTTAAATAAAGGTATAATCTCAAATTTAGCAGTGAAGCGTGTCGCATTGAACAATTCATGCTTGGAACGGTCGTCGACTTTAAAGTCATCTAAGATAATTCGATTGAATATACCTATGTTGATCTGTCCGATAGAAACTTCTGTCTGAAGTTTATCGGATAGTTCATGTGCTACCGACATAGCTATAAATCGTTGAATAAAAGGGATATTCAACAAAATGAATGTGCCGATATATATTCCTAAAATAATACCGACGAGCCAATGAACAATCTTTTTTATCTTTTTGATGACGCTATTGTTTTTGTTTTAGTCTACAAAAATATAAAAATTGTCGTTACGAATAGTACTTTTATTATTACTTTTGCATGGTTTTAATAATTTATCAGAGATGAGTGTAGTAATATTGGGTATAGAATCTTCTTGTGACGATACTTCGGCTGCCGTTATTCGCGATGGATATTTGTTGTCGAATGTCGTAGCAAGTCAAGCTGTGCATGAAGCTTATGGGGGAGTCGTTCCTGAATTGGCTTCGCGGGCACATCAACAGAATATTGTACCGGTTATTCACGAAGCGCTAAAGCGTGCTAATGTGAAGAAGGAAGAATTGAGTGCTGTGGCATTCACTCGGGGACCTGGTTTGATGGGATCCTTATTGGTAGGCGTTTCGTTCGCCAAAGGATTTGCTCGTTCTTTGGGCATTCCGTTAATTGATATCAACCATTTGTGTGGCCATGTAATGGCGCATTTTATACAAACGGAAGGTGACGAATTTGATCCTCCTAAATTTCCTTTCCTTTGTTTATTGGTATCGGGAGGTAATTCTCAAATAGTCCTTGTTAAAGCGTATAACCAAATGGAAATTTTGGGGCAGACTATTGACGATGCGGCAGGAGAGGCTATTGATAAATGTTCAAAAGTGATGGGACTAGGATACCCCGGAGGTCCTATCATTGATAAATTGGCCAGACAAGGTAATCCTGATGCATATCATTTTAGTAAACCTCATATTGCCGATCTAAATTATAGCTTTAGTGGACTGAAAACATCTTTTCTTTATTCTTTGAGGAAATGGATTCAAGATGATCCTGATTTTATAGAACATCATAAGACAGATATTGCAGCTTCTTTGGAACATACTGTCGTTGATATTTTAATGGATAAATTGCGCAAAGCTGTCAAGCAAACAGGAGTCACAGAAGTAGCTGTTGCCGGAGGTGTTTCGGCTAATAATGGATTGCGTAATGCTTTCAAGGAACATGCTGAAAAGTATGGTTGGAAAATCTTCATCCCAAAATTCAGTTATACTACCGATAATGCGGCAATGATAGCTATTACTGGTTATTACAAATTTTTGGATAAAGACTTTTGTTCGATAGATATGCCCGCTTATTCTAGAGTTTCTCTATAAGTAAGTTGTGATAATATCCGTAATTTATAATAAGGAATAGGATATTTATATTCATAGATAATGTTTGCAGAAGTAATTACTGTCGGTGACGAATTGTTGATAGGTCAAGTAGTCGATACCAATTCTGCTTGGATAGGTCAAGAGCTTAATAAAAGTGGTATTGAAGTTGTCCGTATCGTTTCGGTTGGCGATGCGGAAAAAGAAATTGTTGAAGCTCTTGATGAAGCAATGAAAAAAGTGGATATTGTATTTCTTACGGGGGGACTAGGTCCTACGAAAGATGATATCACTAAAAGTACGTTGTGCAAATATTTTAATACAGAACTGGTCTTCAATCAGCAAGTTTATGACAATATAAAAGCTGTTTTGGGACATAAAACTCCGATGAATGCGTTGAATCGCTCACAGGCGATGGTGCCCAAAAATTGCACAATAATTAATAATAGGGTAGGAACTGCATCTATCAGTTGGTTTGATGTCGATGAAAAGGTCGTTATTTCGATGCCGGGTGTTCCTGATGAGATGAAAACTGTAATGTCGAAAGAAATTATTCCTCGTTTGCTAGCTAAGTATCGTACTGGATATATTCTTCATCATACATTTGTAGTTCAAAATTATGCAGAATCAGACTTGGCTGAAAAATTGAAATTTTGGGAAAATGAATTACCTGATAATATAAAACTTGCCTATTTACCCAAGCCTGGTATTATCCGTTTGAGATTGACGGCTCGTGGGAATGACGAAAGTGCTTTGAAGTTGTGTCTTGATATGCAAGAAACGAAATTGCGGAGTATATTGAGAAGCGATATATTGGTCGAAAGCGATGTCTCTCCAGAAGTTCTTGTTGGCAATCAACTTACTCAACAGGGCAAATATGTTGCAACGGCCGAAAGTTGTACGGGTGGGAGTATTGCTGCGCGTTTGACCTCCATTGCTGGAAGCTCTCAATATGTGAAAGGGGGAATTGTAGCTTACTCGGTGGAAGTGAAAGAAAATCTACTTGGTGTATCCTCCGATATCATAAACAGATATGGTGTAGTAAGTAAAGAAACGGTCATTGCTATGGTAGAGGGAGCTATGCGTGTTTGTCATGCAGATTGTGCTGTAGCGACAACTGGGGTGGCAGGCCCTGGCGGAGGGACAGAACAAAATCCGGTCGGTAATATATGGATTGCTGCTGCGGTAGGGAAACGTATAGTAACTAAGTTGCAAACGATGGATCGTGGAAGAACCATGAATATAGAAAAGGCTGTAAATAAGGCTCTTTTAATGCTTCATGAACTTCTAAAAGGTGAAAAGTGAATATGCTCCGATGAAAATAAGTTTTTATGTATGGATAAAAAAGGTCTATCTGGATGATTTTTTTAATTCAATTACTTGGTAGTTAAATAAAAAAGGAGTAACTTTGCATCCGATTTTTAAGCATATAATGAAATAATAACAAAATATAAGATAGAAAATGTCGAAGATTTGTCAAATTACCGGGAAAAAAGCCTTAAGAGGTAATAATGTCGCTCATTCAAAACATAGAACTAAAAGAAGTTTTGATGTAAATTTGTTCACGAAGAAGTTCTATTATGTGGAGCAAGATTGTTGGATTAGCTTGAATATCAGTGCTGCTGGTTTGAAAGTAATCAATAAAAAGGGACTTGATGCAGCTCTGTGTGATGCTGTGGGAAAAGGATATTGTGAATGGGATTCAATTAAAGTAATTGGTTAAAAGTAAGGAGATTTATTATGGCAAAAAAAGCTAAAGGTAATAGAGTACAGGTTATATTAGAGTGTACAGAAATGAAAGATAGTGGTATGCCGGGAACATCTCGTTATATTACTACAAAAAATAGAAAAAACACAACTGAAAGATTGGAGTTGAAGAAATACAATCCGATCTTGAGAAAAATGACAGTTCATAAAGAAATTAAATAAAACACATAAACCATGGCAAAGAAAACAGTCGCAAGTTTGCATGAAGGCTCTAAAGAAGGACGTACTTACACTAAGGTTATTAAAATGGTGAAATCTCCTAAAACTGGTGCCTATGTTTTTGATGAAGAAATGGTTCCTAACGAAAAAGTTCAGGATTTCTTCAAAAAATAGCATATCGTAAGATATATATAAAAATATAGAGAGGCATTCCATTTTTTAATGGTTGCCTCTTTTTTTTGCGTGTTATTTTTCAGCTTATTCAATTATTATATATAATCAATAGTATATCTTTCCACTTTGTTTAATATCTCAACCAGGCGTAAATTCTTAATTTTATGATCAGGAACTTCTTTTGCTAGATAATTGTTACTGTCTGTCGGATTGAAATAAGATAATTTGTCAATGTAGTATCCGGTGCCTATGGGGTGCCTATGGAAATAGCTCTATCATTATAGCGGACTTTTATGATTACGGGATATCCTTTTTTAGTTTTATCTTTTCTTACTTCTATATATGCCTTCATTTTTCAGTTACGGTTTAGTTACGGACAAATATAGTCAAATGCTTCTGTAAGCTTTCAAACGCAGGTAGTGTTTTATACTAATATAACAAAAAAAGCAGCTACTTGTTATCGTAACTGCTTGATTTTTAGTTTGTCGGGGTAGCCAGATTCGAACTGACGACTTCCTGCTCCCAAAGCAGGCGCGCTACCGGACTGCGCTATGCCCCGAACTTCCTTTTGAAAGCGAGTGCAAAGATATAATGCTTTTTTTATATATCCAAAAAAAACGAGATTTTTTATTCAAAAATTGATAAAATTGTGCTGACAATATGTAATGAATAGGAGATTATAGGTTGAAATTTATATTTCTATTAAGAAAAAAAGTTATATTTAATTTGGTACTTAATAATAAAAATACGATTTTTGCTATCTATTTCAATAAAACTATATTTTGACTCGGGAGAGATTATATGAATGCGCAAAAAGTTTTTAATCCATCCGATTACAATATCTTGATTGTAGACGATGTTGCAGCAAATGTTTTACTGCTGAAAGTGTTATTATCAAATGAGAAATTTGGTATAATCACAGCATCTGGAGGTTGTGAAGCTATTGAGGTGACTCAAAAAAAGAAACCTGATTTGATATTATTGGATGTGATGATGCCTGATAAAAGTGGATTTGAGGTATGCCAGGTGTTGAAAGCAGATAAAGATACTTGTGACATTCCTATTATCTTTTTGACCGCATTAGATAATACTACTGATATTGTCAAAGGATTCCACGTTGGCGGGAATGATTTTATATCCAAACCTTTTAATAAGGATGAGTTGATCGTACGTGTTCAGCATCAGATCTCTTTAATCGCTGCTAAGCGTATCATTATTCAGCAACGTGATGAATTGAGAAATACCGTTATGAGCCGTGATAAGATGTATTCTGTTATTGCTCATGATTTACGTTCTCCTATGGGATCTGTCAAAATGGTGCTCAATTTACTCTTGATGAGTTTACAGGATGCTACCATCGGTAAAGATTTGTTTGAGTTGTTGACTACGGCCAATCATATTGTAGAGGATTTGTTTACTTTGCTTGATAATTTACTGAAATGGACCAAAAGTCAGATAGGGCGTCTCAAAGTGGTTTATCAAGATTTCGATATTGTTCCTATTATTAAAGCTACCATGGAGATATTCAATATGGTTGCCGAGACAAAGGGCATTAAACTTGTGATGAAAGATATCAATGAACCTATTAATGTTCATGCTGATACAGATATGATAAAGACTATTTGTCGAAATTTGTTGAGCAACGCCATCAAGTTTAGTGTCTCTGGTAAAGAAGTAGAACTTGATATCTTTCAACAAGGGGAGACTGCTGTAGTAAGTGTAAGGGATCATGGCTGTGGTATAAGTGCAGAAAATCAGCCTAAACTAATGCATACTGATACTCATTATAGTACTTTTGGAACGAACAAAGAAGAAGGCTCAGGATTAGGTTTATTGCTATGTCAGGATTTTGCTCTTAAAAACGGAGGGAAAATATGGTTTGAGTCTGTAGAGGGCGAAGGCTCTATTTTTAGTTTCTCTGTCCCTTTGCAAGGCAGTAGTATGGCTAATGCTCATGTTAATACTGATGGCGAGATAGAAAATAAAGGTTGAAACAAAATAGAAGCTAATCGTTTGGGTGGCTTTTTTTCATTTTGGGGTTTTGCTTTTAGATGCAAACATATTATCTTTGCATCTGAAAGTGATAATATTTTATGTCCCTTAAAAAATAAGAGAAAGGATTAATATGGAAATAGCGGCTTTATTGTCGGGAGGTGTAGATAGTGCGGTAGTTGTTCATTTGCTTTGTGAGGCGGGTTATAAACCGGCTTTGTTTTACATTAAAATTGGGATGGACAATGTAGACTATATGGATTGTTCTGCTGAAGAAGATATAGAGATTTGCCAGCTTATTGCTCACAAATATGGTCTCTCTCTTGAAGTCATTGATTTGCAGAAAGAATATTGGGATATGGTGGCCGCCTATACTATTGATAAGGTGCGAAGAGGTTTTACTCCAAATCCGGATGTGATGTGTAATAAGTACATAAAATTCGGATGTTTCGAAGAACGTGTAGGTAAGAATTTTGATATTACAGCTACCGGACATTATGCTACGACGTTGGTTTGCGACGATAAAGTATGGTTGGGAACTGCTATTGATCCGGTGAAAGATCAAACAGATTTTTTGGCTCAGATTACATACCTTCAAGTCAAGAAACTTATGTTTCCGTTGGGTAAATTGATGAAAAATCAGGTACGCAGCATTGCCGAAGAAGCTCAATTGCCTAATGCAAAGCGCAAGGATAGTCAGGGTATCTGTTTTTTGGGCAAAATAAATTATAATGATTTTGTCCGTCGTTTTCTTGGCGAAAAGAAAGGCGTGGTTGTTGAACTTGAAACAGAAAAGAAAATCGGCACACACAATGGCTTTTGGTTTCATACTATAGGTCAGCGTAAAGGGCTTGGGCTAAGTGGCGGACCTTGGTTTGTTGTCAAGAAAGATATAGATCAAAATATAATATATGTTTCTCATGGCTATGGGGTAGAGACACAATATGGCAAAGAGTTTACTATGCGCGATTTTCATTTTATCACTGAAGATCCCTGGGTAGATAAGGATGAAGTGGAGGTTACTTTCAAAATTCGTCATACACCAGAATTTATTCATGGAAAGCTTGTTCGTGAAGGAGAAAGATTTCATATAGTTTCTGAAAGTCTTTTGCAAGGGATTGCTCCGGGACAGTTTGGTGTCATATACGATAGTAAATCAGAAATCTGTGTAGGTAGTGGAGAGATATCTATCGGATAACCCCCCGTATAAGTACATTGAAATAGAAATATCAGATGAAATATTCTGCCAAATCGATAATGCCTGCTCGCGCTGCATATTTGGTCGCTTCATAGATATTATTGACTTCCAATTTTCGGAAAATGTTCTTACGGTGGCTATTCACGGTATGAAAACTAAGATTCCTTTCGGCTGCAATTTCTTTAGTTGTCTTTCCAGATGCGATTTCTCTCAGAATAGCTCTTTCTGTAATGGTTAGGAGTTTGTCTTCTTGATGAATGGTGGTTTGAATATTTCCAGAAAGTAATGTGTTGCTTATTTCATTGCAGATAAATCGCTCTTGGCGTTCAATGCAATGGAGCGCGGATAAAATTTCTTCTTTCGGATTATCTTTCATTACAATGCTGAACGAGTGGCTACAGAAGAGTACTTGACGTAGAAAATCGGTGCTGAGTTCGTCAGAGAACAGCAACCATACAGAGTCTTTAAAGCGTTCGCTCAGAGTAATCAGTTCGTTTACTCCTGAAAAGTCGAATAGGGTATAATCCAGTATGATAACAGCTTCGGAATGTAGGCATAGCAGATGTATCAGTTCTGATTTGTTCGAAGCTACTAGTAGATTATCCTCCATATTCTCTTTGGGGCAGGTCAATAAAAACATCATACCTGCTTTTGTGATATCTTGGTTATCGGCAATAATGAATTCTTTCATTCTTTTTATTTTGATCACAGATGTACAAAGATAACATTAAATTACCTATTTAAACTTCTTGCTTTGGTGAAAAAGAATATAAATATTGGGGCAATGTAGCTATCTGTGGAAAAAAATGCCTAAATTTGTAGTATATTAAGTTTATGAGAAAGAAAGATATCCAAATAATATTATTGTTTTTGCCTATTATCACTCTTTTAATAGCTTGCCAAGGCAAAAAGAAAGGTAACCTCAGAAGTGAAGATACTCAGGCAAAAAAAGAGCTGCAAGGTATTTGGGTTGATGATGAAACAGAATCTCCGTTGATGCGTATTAAGGGGGATACTATATATTATGCCGATTCTCAAACAGAGCCGGTTTATTTTAAAGTAATAGGAGATACTTTGTATACTTTCGGTAGTGATACGGCTACTTATAAGATCGAAAAACGCATGATGTATACGTTGTGTATTCATTCTGTGATGGGCGAGCAACTTAAATTACACAAATCTCAAGATTCAGAAGATATCCAGGCTTTTACACAAAAGAATCCCTCTTTGCCTATTTACAAAACGCAAGTAAAAAAAGATTCTGTAGTGGTATATAAAGATAAAAGGTATCATGTTTATACTTATATTAATCCATCGCGGATGAAGGTGTACTGTTCATCTGTTTCGGAAGATGGATTTCAAGTCGATAATGTTTATTACGACAACATTATGCATATTTGTGTTTATGACGGTGCAAAGTTGGTTTATGGTTCTGATATTAAAAAGCAAATGTTCCAGTCTTTAGTTCCTTTAGAGTTTTTAGAGAAAGCTGTTCTTTCTGATATGAATTTTCGACGGGTTGGTAAAGATGGTTTTTGCTATGAAGCGACACTCCAACAGCCCGAAAGTTATATTTCAAGCCTTATTTATTTGACGGTCAGTTTCGAAGGTAAGTTATCGATGAAGGTCGTCAGTTCTAATTAAAGATAGCCCTATTCTCTTTTAGGCGAATAATTATTTGATTATTTGTTCTGGAAATCGGATAATATTCATTATCTTTGCAACAGAAATTTCATACTAATGAAAGTAAAGGAAGTGATAGACGCCCTTGAACGGTTCGCGCCTCTGCCTTTGCAAGATGGCTTTGATAATGCCGGCTTGCAAGTGGGATTGACAGAAGCGACAGTTACAGGGGCATTGTTGTGTTTGGACGTCACCGAAGAAGTCATTGATGAAGCAGTACAACGTCATTGTAACGTCATTGTTTCTCATCATCCGTTACTATTTAGTAAACTGAAACGGGTTACGGGGGATAATTATGTTGAGCGTTGTGTGATGATGGCTATCCAAAAAGGTATCGTCGTTTATTCGGCTCATACCAATATGGATAATGCCATGTATGGCGTCAATTTTAAAATGGCTGAAAAGCTTGGATTGAGAGATGTTGAAATTCTCGAGCCGAAAGCCGATAATTTGGTTAAGCTTGTTACTTATGTTCCAGTTTCTCATGCCGATACAGTACGAAAGGCTCTTTTTGGCGCAGGATGTGGTTCTATAGGAAATTATGATAATTGCAGCTATTATACAGAAGGGTTAGGAACTTTTAGGGGAGGCGAAGGCACTCATCCTTTTGTCGGCGAAGTAGGCGAAGAGCATCAGGAGAAAGAGATGCGTATCGAGACTATTATTCCGGCACACAAAGAAGGAAGCGCTGTGAAAGCTATGCTTGAGGTACATCCTTACGAAGAGCCTGCTTATGATTTGTTTCCTGTAAAAAACGAATGGTCGCAAGCAGGAGCCGGGGCTATTGGAGTCTTAGATCAACCAGAAGAGATACTTTCTTTTCTGAAGAAATTAAAGTCAGCCTTTGGCGTGTCATGTGTACGCTATAATAATTATGTTGGTAAGACTGTTCAATCGGTAGCTTTGTGTGGCGGTTCGGGAGCGTTTCTCATACCTTTGGCTATAGCTCGTCATGCCGATGTCTTTGTTACAGGTGAAATTAAGTACCATGAGTTCTTCGGTCATGAAAATGAAATACTACTGGCCGAAATAGGACATTATGAAAGTGAACAATATACGAAAGAAATATTTTATTCAATTATAAAGGATTTATGTCCCGAAATACCTGTTTATATGTGTTCGGTGGTGACAAATCCTATTAAATACTTATAATAAAATGGCTAAAGAATCTAAAAAAGAAGTGGTCGAATTGACTGTTGAGCAGAAATTGAAGACGCTGTATCAATTGCAAAAGACATTAACCGAGATTGATAAAATTCGGACATTGAGGGGTGAACTTCCATTAGAAGTTCAGGATTTGGAAGATGAGATTGCCGGTTTGCATACTCGCATCGACAAAATCAAGGCAGAAATCGAAGATATAAGGAAAGCTGTTGCCGGTAAGAAAAATGAAATAGAAAAGGGACAGGCTTCTATCGAGAAATATAAAGTGCAATTGGATAATGTTCGTAATAATCGCGAATATGACTTCTTGAATAAAGAAATCGAATTCCAAACGCTGGAGCTTGAACTTTGCAACAAGAAAATCCGTGAATTTTCAGAAGAGCAGACTACTAAAGAGCAAGAAGTTGCCAGTAGCCAGGATGCACTCGAAGAACGCGAGAAAGATGTTGTAGAGAAAAAAGATGAATTGGAAGAAATCGTAGCGGAGACACGTCAACAGGAAGAGAGATTAAGGGACAATGTGAAAGAACTTGAAATGAAAATTGAACCTCGTCTGTTGCAATCTTTCAAACGTATCCGTAAAAATTCACGCAATGGACTGGGTATCGTTTATGTGCAGCGTGACTCTTGTGGCGGTTGCTTTAATAAGATTCCCCCTCAGCGTCAGCTCGATATTCGTTCACGTAAGAAAGTTATTGTTTGTGAATATTGTGGCCGTATTCTTATAGATCCAGAATTGGCTGAAGTTCAGGAAGTGAAAGAAGAAGTTCCGGTAAAGAAAACTCGCAAACGGGCTGCATCTACCAAGAAAAAAGAAGCTTAGTAAAGAAGTCTTCTTGGGCACACCCATTCATCCTTTTTTATAGTAATTTATAATCGGGTATGTCGGTGAGGAACGAATAAGTTTGGTGTTCGTAATCCATTTTGCAGCAATAATGCTGCAAACCGTTGCTCACAATGAGGTAGTCTACTCGCAGAACAATATTATATCGCGCAATCTGGTCAAAGACCTTTTGCGCGATATTTATTTGTGGAGCTTTGTATTCAATAATCATCAATGGGGTCAGATCGCGGCGGTAGAGTATCGTGTCACAACGTTTTTGTGTATTGTTTAGGTTGAGTCCTACTTCGTTGGCAAGTAGTGCTTGCGGATATTGTTTGTGGTCCACAAGGAAATGAATGAAATGCTGGCGTACCCATTCTTCGGGGGTCAGTTTGACATACCTTTTGCGTAGGATATCAAAAATCATACGATTTTCGCCTTTCTGTATGATATTTGTTTTGAAAACAGGTAAATTTAACGATAACATTTTGTATATTTGTGCGTTAAATAATAGCATCTAATTGCTACAAATTTAATAGAAATATGCATACAAAGCAAGAAATTGTAGAAAATTGGCTTCCGCGTTATACAAAACGCCCGTTGGAAGATTTTGGAGATTACATTTTGTTGACCAACTTTACAAAGTATGTCGAGTTGTTTTCTGAGATTTGTAATGTCCCTGTTATGGGGCACGATTCGAATATGCCTTCTGCCTCTGCCCAAGGAATTACTATGATAAATTTTGGTATGGGAAGTCCTAATGCCGCTATTATCATGGATTTATTGAGTGCTATTAATCCCAAGGCGTGTCTCTTTTTAGGCAAATGTGGAGGTATTGATAAGAAAAATCATCTGGGTGATTTCATCCTTCCTATTGCTGCTATTCGTGGTGAGGGAACATCTAATGATTATTTTCCTCCCGAGGTTCCTTCTCTTCCTGCATTTATGTTGCAACGTGCTGTTTCTACGGCTATCAGAGATAATGCGCATGATTATTGGACTGGCACTGTTTACTCTACCAATCGCCGTATATGGGAATATGATGAGAAGTTTAAAGAATACCTGAAGACAACTCGTGCTATGGCAGTAGATATGGAGACGGCCACTCTTTTTACCGTCGGTTTTGCCAATCATATTCCTACCGGTGCGCTTCTTTTAGTTTCCGATCAGCCTATGATGCCCGAGGGGGTGAAGACTGAGAAGAGCGACAGCCAAGTGACAAAGAATTATTCGAAAGAGCATGTACAAATAGGTATTGAATCTCTTCGAATGATCATTGACGAGAAGAAAACAGTGAAACATTTGAAATTCGATTGGTAATGGCAGGAGCCGCAGCGACATACGAAGGAATCTTACGCGATTTAAGGAAAAAACAATATTATCCTATCTATTATTTGATGGGAGAAGAAGATTTCTTTATCGACAAAATCAGTAACTATATTATAGCGAATGTACTTTCGGAAACAGAGAAAGATTTTAATCTCACCGTGGTGTATGGCTCTGATGTGGAAGACGTAGCGGCCATTGTCAATATGGCTAAGCGTTATCCTATGATGGCCGAACATCAGGTCGTTGTTGTCAAAGAGGCACAGAACATCAAAAATATAGAAGGGCTTGAACCTTATTTGGAAAGGCCTCAAATGTCTACGTTGCTGGTTATTTGCCACAAACATGGTGTACTCGACAAACGGAAAAAAATAGCCTCTGTGATTGAAAAGAAGGGAGTGCTTTTTGAGTCCAAACGCTTTAGAGACAACCAACTTCCCGACTTTATTTCCTCTTATCTGTCGGATAAGGGAGTCAAGATAGAGTCCAATGCTTTAGAAATGCTCAGCGATCATGTAGGAGCTGATTTGAGCCGGATGAGTAGCGAGTTGGACAAACTAGCTATTACTCTCGAGGGCGGAAGGAAAACGATTATGCCCGATGACATTGAGAAAAATATAGGAATCAGTAAGGACTATAATAATTTTGAGTTGCTTAATGCTATTCAAACAAAAGATGTTTTGAAAGCGAATACGATCATTCAATATTTTGCAGAGAATCCTAAGTCTAATCCTATTCAAGTGACAATTGCTACGCTCTTCAATTTTTTCTCAAACTTAATGTTAGGATACTATTCGCCCGATAAATCGGAACAAGGACTTGCTAGTTTTATGGGACTTCGCAATGCATGGCAGGCCCGAACTTATTCGATGGCAATGCGTCATTATAATGGTTGGAAAGCCATGTCGATTATCAGCGATATCCGTCGTGCCGACGCTATGTCCAAAGGTGTTGACAATGTATCGGTGACCGATGCCGATATCCTGAATGAATTAGTGTTCAAAATATTACACTGATCCTTAGGCTTTAGCTTCTTTTTTTGGGGGCCTATGACCTCTTGCAGGTCGTCTGTTAGATTGCTGAGAGCGGTTTCGATTGTTAGGGTTCCGATTATTGTTAGGGTTGCGTCCTGCGTTGTGATGATTCAACGATATGGGATTATATTCCGGCCCTTCACCAAACACTTCCGGCAGAGGAACTTTCTCGACAGTCTTTTCTAAGAATTTTTCTATATCTTTGAACTTGCGTTGCTCTTTTTCGTTCACAAAAGTGATGGCTATACCATCATTGTTGGCTCGAGCTGTTCGCCCTATACGGTGTACATAGTCTTCGCTATCATGAGGTACATCGTAGTTTATCACTGTACGGATATCGTCTATATCAATGCCTCGAGCAATGATGTCTGTAGCTACCAATATTTTGATCTTTCCAGATTTGAAGTCGAGCATCGTCGATTCTCTTTCTGTTTGATTTAAATCCGAGTGCATCTCTCTTACATGAAGTTTCATGCTTTGCAGCGAGCGTGCTACGTCTTTAACTTTTATTTTCGAAGAAGCGAAAATAAGGGTGCGATCATCACGGCCTTCAGTCAATATCTTGCGTATCAATCCTAATTTTTGGTTTTCATAGCAGATATAAGCTTGCTGAATAATTTTTTCAGCAGGTTTCGCTACGGCAAGTTTCACCATTGCCGGATTATGCAATAGCTTACGGGCAAGCTGTTGTATCTTGTCGGGCATTGTTGCCGAAAACATGATCATCTGGCAATTCTCAGGTAGAAGTTTCACTATTGATATAATATCTTCAGAAAATCCCATGTCGAGCATACGATCTGCTTCATCGAGTATAAAGAATGAGACTTTAGACAAATCTACGTAACCCATATTTAGATGGGCTATGAGACGTCCCGGCGTAGCAATCACCATATCGGCTCCCAGCGATAATCCTCGTCTCTGTTGTTCAAACGAAGCCCCGTCGCTGCCTCCATATACGGGTACGCTCGATACGGGAACGAAATAGGAGAAACCTTCCATTGTCTGGTCTATCTGTTGGGCCAATTCTCTGGTCGGTGACATTACTATACTATTAATGTGGTCGTTCGAATAACCACCTTCCGATAATTTGTTGATGATCGGTAGTAGATAAGCTGCTGTTTTTCCCGTGCCGGTTTGAGCAATTCCCATCAGATCTCTTCCTTCTAATATATAAGGAATAGTTTCTTCTTGAATGGGGGTACATTCGCTGAAACGCATGGCATCTAGGGCCTCAAGCACTTGCTTGTTCAAATTTAAATCGGAAAACTTCATTATACGCCTATATCTTCTGTTGTGATTTGCAAAATTACCAATTATTTTTGATAAAATTCGTTCAAAGACTAAAAAACTGATGGGTGAAAACCGAAAAAAGAATAATTAATTTGGCAGTTTGAATGAATTTCTTTACTTTTGCTATCGATTTCGAATTTTAATGCTTTGATTGTCAATATATTCGATATGGTATATTGAAGTGTTTAATGAAAGTTCGGGAAGGAAATCACTGTCTAAGGGGCAGTCCCGAATAGTATTAATCAAAAACCGATTACATGAAGTATGTAAAATGGCTTTTTGTTGTAACACTATTAAGTTCCTTGTGCGCTTTTGTTGAGAAAGATAAACCTACAGGAGGTTTAAGTGTGGGTGACGTAGCCCCGGATTTTAAAATTGAAACTACGTCGTTATTGGCTGGCATACCTCAGAAGACCTTTAAGCTGAGTGCTGAAAAGGGGAAGTATGTGCTGGTGAGTTTCTGGGCAAGTTACGATGCACAGTCACGTATGCAAAACGTGAGTATTAGCAATGTGCTTCGGGTATCCGGAAACAAGAATGTGGAAATGGTCTCTGTATCTTTCGATGAATATCGTTCGATTTGTAGTGAGACTATCCGCAATGATCAAATAGTTGCTTCTGTCTGTTCCTGGCAGGCGAAGGGGACGAGGTCCGACATCTATGCTACGTATAGATTAGGGCGAGGGTTAATCAACTATTTGATAGATGGAAATGGTATTATAATAGCCAAGAACATCGATGCTGCAAATCTTTCTGCTTACCTTAAAACGTTAAAAGCATAGCTGCTATATGCATGTGCACAGTGATGCTTGAGGTGTGAAGTAGGAAAGAAAGTAAATGCGCTGACTGGATCGTTTATTCGATCTTGAGTTCTGAAAGCTTAGGAATTTAAAGACAACAAAAAGATTCCGTCTTTACTTGCAATCATTGCAGTAAAGGCGGAATTTCTTTTTTAATCTAGCAGCTTCTATGGGCGGTATAAGAAAACTATTTGTTGATGTCGAGTAGGAGGGGTGTACGTTACTTCTTGCGCAGCCTTTCAAATTCGGGTATGGCGTCGAAGCAGGGACACTCCTTGATGCGTTCCAACTTCTCTATCACACCGTTACCGTTCAGGTCGGGCGACAAGTCGCGGTGTCTCACTACTCAAGCCTGCGGGTAGCGTGTCCATCGTTCGCGCACCAGCTCGTGCATGGCTATGGATTGCTGTACCGTACGAGTATCGGCCGCTTTGCCGTTTTCGTACATACCTCCCTCATAGCACACTCCTATCGATTCGCGATTGTGTCTGTCTTTAATCTTCATTTTCTGTATGAACAGAAAACGAAGCAAAAGAGTCTCCGGTGCATCTTTACCTGTCTCATTCCATACTGGTCTGAAGCCGCAAATCCATTAACTTTTCCGATAAGCGAGAGCAGAAGCCAAAGTTCTTTGGATTATGCCGAGCGTAGGAAAGGTCGGCGATAGCTAACTCTTGCTCTCCTTCGTCGTTTGAACGAAATGGATTTATCGACTTCATCCTCGACACTCCATGGAGACGTAAAGCTGAAGCCGGAGAGCCTTCGGAATTGGACAAGTCTTGGATCTGATGAATTAATACTTTTGCTAAAATAAAGCATTCAAACTCATTATCATGGTATATACAATCATATCAAATACTAGCGGTAGTATCCAACAAGTTCTAATTACGTCCAATTCGAATCGAATATAGGTCCAATTCCGGAGGCTTCCGGCTTCATCACAATAGCTAAACAAATGATTAGGGAGAGAGCTTACAAATTTGTACCCATTCAACCGACATTAGGAGGGCGTTTACAAATTTCAAGCTCTAAACCAATTATTTGTTAGCTATATTGTGGTGCGCCGGTGGCTTTCTTTGTTTCGTTTCTTTGTCCACACAAAGAAATGAAGATTTATAAAGAAGAATTAGAAAACGCTTCTTCGAGTTTCTTACGCAAAGAAAGTATCTCCTTATGCATTTCCCGCATTTTGGTTGACAGTTCGCAATAGTCGTCGAGCACTTTACGGAGTTCCCCCACGAGGAAATCCAACTGTCCCGCCACCATATCGGATAATTCCCGTATCTCCTTCACATCCTTCTTCTTGAGGAAAGGAACTACTGCCAGCAGGCAGTCCACTATTTTCATAAATATTGATTTCATAATACTACAGTTTTAATTGATTTTTATTTACTTTTTCCGAGTCTTCATCTCTCTGTATGATTCAGGGTCTTCATTTTCTGTATGAACAGAAAACGAAGCAAAAGAGTCACCGGCGCATCTTTACCAGTCTCATTCCGTACCGGTCTGAAGCCGCAAATCCATTAACGCTCTCCTTCGTCGCTTGAACGAAATGGATTTATCGACTTCATCCTCGGCACTTCATGGAGACGTAAAGCTGAAGCCGGAGAACCTCCGGAATTGGACAAGTATTGGACCTGATGAATTAACACTTTTGCTAAAAGAAAGTATTCAAATTCATTATTATAGTATTATCAAATACTAGTGGTAGTATCCAACAAGTTCTAATCACGTCCAATCCAAGTCCAATATAGGTCCAATTCCGGAGGTTTTCCGGCTTCACGAACTTTCACTCAGCAAATCGGGCGAGAATGGGTTTAGGAAATTCATATCGTTCAAACGACCATAGGGAGAGCGTTTATGAATTTTCAAGCCCAGACCGCTTGATTTGGAGTGAAATTCGTGCGCCGGTAGCTTTCTTTGTTTCTGTTTCTTTGTCTATACAAAGAAATGAAGATTTAATCTGCACAGAAGAATGAAAAATTTAAGATTACACAACAAACCAATCCAAGTCATTCATCTGTACAACACCGGCTTCAAATACTACTTCACGCCCGAGGAGTAGGAAGAACTCTCCGCCTACAACTACCAGTTCGAGAACAACGACGCCGAATATGATTTTCTGGTGGAATATGTGCGCAAATATCCCGGCAACTGTAAGCAACGAAAAACGCATACCGCAACCGAAATATTGCAGAGAATGAAATTCTTCTTCCCCGAGACCGTTATAGACAAAGCCGCACAAATAAGAATGGGCAAGGCTCTGGCACGTCGCAATTTTCAATACATAAAAGATAGAAATGGAAAGCTGTACGAATGCTACTTGCTCACTGCCGAGCAAGCCGAGTACTGTGTTCAGCACAAAAGTGCCACTACGTATCTGGATGTTCTTTTCGACAAATTCGTGGCGAAAGAAATACTCTTGGCAGGCGACAATGCCAAGATTGCAGACATCTGCAAAGCACGCGAATTTCTGGATCAAGTAGATGGTAACTTTAAAGAAGCCCAAAAACTTTATAATGAATATATTCGAAACGAAAGAGGAATAAACCTTACAAAAGACAACCTATTACCTTTCTGACCAGTTTTTTAAGCGTTTTTCAAAAAAACAGAAATAAAGGTCAAAATAGCTCTTTTTACAAAAAGCAAATTATAATATAAAGGCTTGCATGAATATCAAATTGTCATTGCAAGCCTTTATTGTGTATTAATATGAAAAACAGTTGCCATCACACTTTTATAGCACACATCTCACTTTTCGGGAAAATGGGAAAAAAACTGGTCAACTCAAAAATCGCAGCCACAATATACTACGACTTCGAAAATCGACAAAACCTTGTCGCATGTGTCGCATAGAAATCCTATCTCATTATTTTTTTTTATTTTATATTTTTATGTAATTATATTTCATTAAAATAGAGTATCATAATGATAAACGTGCCATACGCCGATAAAAAAAATATTGAGTTTATAGGATTTCTATGCGACACATGCGACACTTTTGGTAAAATAGAACAACACAAAACGATTTCGTTCGGTCCGCCGATATTCCGTCCGTCGCCCCATCCACGTCTATCCCCTTTCTGCACGGTATATGTATGCCGTAAAAAATCAACTGTATGTCGCAGCCGTAACTAACGGATGTTGCACGCGAAACTAACGTTAGTTGTCATGATAACTTCCGTTAGTTACCGCAGTAAGTAACGGAAGTTATGGCCGCGAGATACGTTAGTTTCTTCTTTCTCATAGAGTCAGTGTAACGCGGGAACTTTGGCCTCTGTAGAAGGAATGGAACCCTCTACATATGGCCATCCATCTTTCCAGCATACTTTATCCATCATCAGCACCCTACCGGCATCAGGATCTTTCTTCAAAAAAGCATGATAAATCATCCAATCGTTACCATCTTTATCTGTAACAAATTCAGCATTATGACCAGTACCCACAAAAGTATCACTACGATGAATCAACTCTTCGTAGTAATTATTCAACATAGACTTACCATCTTTCGTCAGATAAGGGCCGAAAAGCGTTGTCGAACGACCATATACTACTTTATATGTACTGTTTGCTCCTTCACAACAAGTACCGTTTGAACCAAAGAGATAGTAATAGTCACCTTTTTTACAGATGTAAGTCGCTTCCATCATCGTATCAGCAATTTTAGTCAGTGGAACATCTTTCGTCAAAGACAGTCCGTCACTATTCAATTCGGTACCATAAATACCTCGAAAACTACCCCAAAAAAGATACTTCTTTCCGCCATCCTCTATATAAAAGGGGTCTATGCTATTCTGCACACCTATTTCTTTACTGGTAAACAGCTTTCCTTTGTCGGTAAACGGCCCGGCTGGAGAATCGGCCACAGCAACACCAATACCACACTCCCATTCACCGCCCCAAGTAGACATGGCATAGTAGAGCACATACTTACCGTCAATATAATTGATGTCGGGAGCCCAAATGCCACCGCCTTTTACAAAAGAAGGACGACTCGCTTCGGTGAAAGCAGTGCCTACGAAGTTCCATTTCACTAAGTCTTTAGTACGATAGATAGGAACATTGTGAATGTCTTCGGTAGCATATAGATAATAATAGCCGTCGGAAGCTTTGATAATTGTCGGATCGGGCAAGCTTGTCTGAATAATAGGATTTTTGTAGGTAGTCCCGTCAGAGCCCTTTTCGGGTCCCGATGAAGAATAAGAAGTGCTCGAGCAACTAAACAGCGCCGCAAGCGAACATACGATAAAAGACAGTTTCTTCATTTTACTATTCAGTCATTGATTTAATAAAATCTATTTCTTTCTCACTGAACGGAGTTCCATCCTGACGGAATATATCGTGGAACCATAGTTCGGGCTCTTTTACGCCGGGCAACGGAGTATCCCATGCAAAGATCGTATTTGTCTTACCGGCAACAAAGCCCCAGTTGATAGCGACAACCTTATTTTTTTTAAGTAACGGCATAATATTATCGAAACGACTATTGCGTTTGCGTGCCATGTATTCAGTGCATACCAAAGGTCTGTTCTGCATGCCAAGAAATTTTATCCACTGTGCATGTTCTATCTCATCGGCATAACAATGGTAAGAGATAACATCAGAGTGAGACAGTTGAAAAGCATTAAGAACCGGGGTGTCGAAATACCAAATACCGGCCGTGAGAGGTTGCGACGGATTGCACTGGCGTGCCCAATAGAATGCACGACGAAGCAATGGTAAAGAAGTGGTATGATGACCGCTATTACCGGGTTCATTGTACAAGTCCCACATCAATATCCGTTTGTCCTTGGCAAAGGTTGTAACAATATCCTTAACATATTTGCCCAGTTCGCTGAACATCTTCAATGTGTCTGCGCGAAGACTGCACGAGGGGTCTTGTACCCAACCTGAATTGTGAATGCCGGATTTAGGAACCGGTTGTTTGCCATACGAAGACTCTTTGTTCCAGCAATCATCAAAGAACACAAATATCGGACGAATATTGTGTTTGCTGCAGATATTCAGAAACGTATCCATTCTACTTTTCATTCCTTTCAGATCGTTCTTCCAGACCACACTACTCAAAAACACACGCATCGTATTGAAACCTATATTCTGTGCCCACGACAGTTCCTTGTCTATCTGCCGCACATCAAAAGAGTCTTTGCTCCACATTTCTATCTGGTTGATAGCAGTAGCAGGAATATAATCGGCACCAACAAGCCATGGCTGACTCTTATACCATTCCTGCGCTTTCTGCTCAGTCCACCGACTTGACGTTTTCACGGGAGAAGCAGATTGTGCCATCACAGAACAAAACAATAGGATTATAGCAGCCAAGAGATATTTGCTTCTTGATAAGATACATTTCATAATCATTGAATTTTAATATTGAACATTTTTATAATTGAGGGATAATAGGACCGCCAACTTTCAAATCGTCAACGTTGCCGTTGCCTTTTACAAACGATGCATCACCAATATACATCAACCGGGGATGTACTGAAGTAACATCATGATGAGCATGAAAAACAATCTTCAAATTACCGCCCTTATCGACAAACATTGAATTATGACCTGTACCATAAAGTCCGTCTACTCGCTGCAACACAGGATTGCTTACCAGTTTAGTCCAATCGCCCATGATATTTTGAGCTGTAGCCACACCGATACCATAATTATGGCTCATATAATGATTGGCAGAATAAGTCATATAGTATGTGCCATTGTGCTTAATGACACAAGGACCTTCATTGACCCTTCCTTCCGGTACTTGATTTTGTTCCCAAGACTGAGAGACATGAATACAGGCGTGCAATGTTTCTGTTTTGAATGTCACATAATCATTTTCCAATTGTACCACCCAAATGTTATTGCCATCATTAAAGCGCACAAAGAATAGATAAGGTGTACCATCTTCGTCAATAAATAGAGAGGAATCTATAGACTTTTCTTCCATCATCGGTAATTTACCCACTTGTTTGAATACGCCTTTGGGAGAATTGGCCGTAGCGACATAAAGATGTTCGTTGGCCGAATAGTACATATAATATTTACTGCCTATCTTATATACTTCGGGAGCCCAAAACCATTGCGATTCGGTGGTATTTTCTTTGCTCAAAGCAAGTCCTTGCGATTTCCATGTCTTCAAGTCGGTCGAAGTATAGACCTCAATACCATAATCGGAATGGGTACCATAAGCATAGTACACACCATCATCGAGCAATATGAAGGGATCGGCCAAAGGCACACTACTCAATTTCTGTATTTCCTTCTCTGCATTCGACGAGCTACATGACATAAGTGGTAGAATAAATGCTATCAACAGGATATAATATTTTTTCATAATCTATTTATTTTGATAATATAAAACGTCTCTAATATGTATGGTGCTTCTGCCATCGCTGAACAGCCCAACTCTTCCCGAACGATTACCTACGTTGGGAGATGCTATTTCCTTATCATTCACAAAGACATGAAGTTTCGTTCCGTCTCTAGCAATACGAATTTGATAAGCGGCCGAAAACAGATTGTTGACCTTAATCTTATAAAGATGTCGATGAGTATCTTCGGGATTTTTGTTGATAAAACGTAAAGCACGAGTACAAACAGGGTCGAAGCATAGTTGCTGCCATGCAGGATGCCCCGATTCGGAAACAGATTGTGCAGGCAGCGAAATCCATTTATCACCTTTCAGATAATCGATTTGGAACAAAGCTGCCATATCATTAATAAAGAGCGCAGTGCTATCGGCGTCATGGCGATAAAGTCTGATAGCATTGATAATGGCATCATTAGGAAACAAATATTGCTTTTCTATCATATCGGAATATTTGAAGTCCGGATAACAATCTTTCATAATGGCCAAAGAAATTGTTGAAGTATTGCGTTTCCCCTTCATGCATTGTTCTATTTCCAAGCTATGAGTAGCAGCATTAACAGCAATTTTCGTATAATTTTCACCATCAGCATAAGAAGCATAAACACCGTAACATCCATCTCCGTTCGAATCATTGGCAAACTGTGCCGTATATTCGTATTTCAGAGCAGCAGGACCTTTAAACAATGAAATTTCTGATCCGGATGGTAAGCAAAGTCCATCTGGCTCTGCCGACAGCCGACATATCGATCGATCTTTGTTTTCCCAGCCTGAAAAGTTTTCTCCCCATTCGTCCCAGCCCAGTGTATTGATAACATTTTCCACCAAATAATCGGTAGCATCTCCCATAAGGCGAATATTATCAGTAGGCAGACCGGCCATCCATGAATCAATTACTTCGTGATTAATCAGCAATATGCCATCCACCCAAAGAGCTAGTCGTTGTCCATTGCGCTCCATACGCCAAGTGTGGGCTACGTGTTTATCAAAGAACACCGGCAATTTCCTTTCTTTTAAAGTAGATATACCAGCATCATTTCTGTGACGCAAAAAATACTGTTGATGTGAACAGTCCACACCTATTTCAATTGATGTTCCCCTCTTATCCGTAAAGACAAAACCTGATTCGTTCGCTTTCTTATTTCTCAGCGTAACTTCTACCAAATAAGTATCAGAGTGGCAAAGAGTATCTATTGAAGTTCCTATATAATAAGGTTTGGCCGGCATCGGATGATAACCCTGAGTATGCACTCCGGTAATACCGTCAACCGAGAGTTTGCTATTTATAAAGTGCACTCTGTCAATATATTGTCCTCTTTCCTCACCATTCTTATTGGCCATATACACTAACCACCATTCAAATCCGTTAGGCCCTTTCACAATATTGGGCTGTCCCGGAGTGACATACAAATCATCATCAACGAGGTTGTTCTTCACATCAAAGAGAGCTATATCGCACAACCGAGATTTATCGCCTGCACGTTCAACTCTGATTTGATTCAGTCCTTTATAAAGAGTTGACGCATCAAAATGCACCAATTGGTAATCGGAATGGCTGTTTACATATACCTGACGATTATTGAGCAGTATCTTTATACCACCAAGTTGATGGACATAAAGAATCAATTTTCCATGTATCGATCTTTGAACAGCAAAGTTGATAATATCCGACTGTAAATTGACGGGAGAATAAGAATCTGAACCATATCGCAACAAATCAACGGAGTCTCTCAACTTTTCAATATTCGGTCCTACAACAGGATAACTATACTTACCACCATTGCCAAAAGCTAAAGGAAAATCGGCCTCACAAACGCCCAAACAATAATTACCATATTCAGGATAAGTAGCATTAGCATTGTACATCATATAATACCGACCTCTATATTTGATAGTAAAAGGTCCCTCGACAACACGACTATCGAGCGTTTCCCAAGTACCGGGTATAGAACTGAATTGCTGAATCGGAGCACCGATAAACTGAAAATCGGCAGAGAGCGCTCGCCCCCAAATAACATTACCTTCTGTAAACTTTACCATATATAGATAAAGTTTGCCGTTGTCATCTAAAAAAGTCATCGGGTCGATACGGTTCTCGAACCATGAATCTTTCTTGACTTCTGTAAATGGTCCTTCGGGTGTATCGGCAACAGAATGGGCGATATGGACAATGTTCTTATCTTTGCCCCAATAGTTGACGCTGAACAACAAATGAAACTTGCCATTGAAATAAACAATATCATCAGCATGCACCTGATTGTTCTTGGCACCGGAACCTCTCGTCCAATCGTTATCTAAATCGAAAACGTGTATCCTCTTCGTCCAATGCACTAAATCGTTACTGACAAAGAAGTCGCCATAAGTAGATACTCCTCCCAAATAGTATTTCCCTGCATAACGAAGCACACCGGCATCGGCAACACAAGGAATCACCGGATTAGTAATATTCTGTGTTAAAGCACCGGAACAAACCATCAATGAGATGAGAAAGAATATTTTAAAGACTTTCATATTTTTCTGAAAATTGGAATAAAAATGGCTCTGCCCAATCTGTATCATCGGGCAGAACCATACGAACCATTAATACATCGGATTTTGTGTTAACTTGCCTCCACTATTATCTATTTCAGTTTGAGGAATTGGCAAACGACGATGTTTACCGATAACGAAGTTGTTGAACTCCGGATCACGAGCTTTGAGTTCATCAATGCCTGCCTGAGTATCAAGTAAGCCCCATCTCTTGAGATCGGCCCATCTCCATCCTTCATAGCAAAGTTCCAAAGATCTCTCCATTTGCAGACGTTTCATAAAAGAATCTTTACTATTAAGGCAGTCTTTCCACTGGCTATCTGCCAACTTAGCCAATCCGACACGCGTTCTGACCTTGTCAACATAACTTGCAGCCTCATTGAGGCTACCATTTGTCTCGGCAATACATTCCGCATAATTGAGCAGAATATCAGCATATCGCATGATACGATAATTGTTGCGAGCGAAATAGTCTTCATGGTCTCTGTAGTAAGCAGTATTATATTTTCTGATGAAGCAGTTAGTGCCCCAGCCGTTACCTACCCAATTGTTGATATCTTTGTTATAATATTTAGGATTGCCATTCGGAAAATCTTTCAATACGTCTTGGTAAAGAATGCTATTGTAAAGACGAATATCGTTTGTCCCATCTGTTCTCTTCTCTTTAAGGTATTCATCAACCAACCAATGATTGGCCATACCATCACCCCAACCGATACCACTCGGAGCAAAGAACTGAGTACGCTGATAACCTGTAGCCATACTTGCATTGTTGCCCGTATCGCCTTTGTTGGTATCATCAAACTGAATCTCGAAGATACCTTCTTTGTTCAACTCGTCCAAATCGGTGAAGTTATCGGTCCATTTGTCGATAAGACCATATAAAGTACCTTCTTTCTCAATCAACCATTTAAGCTGTGTCAGTGCATCAGTATATTTATGTTGTTGCATTAGAGCTTTGCCCCATAATGCCTTGGCAGCACCTTTCGTGGCACGGCCACCGTCTGTGCCTGTCCAACTTTCAGGAAGTTTGTCGGCAGCATCTTTCAAATCGGCTTCAATCTGAGCCCATATCTGACCTTCTGTAGCATCAGAAGGTTCATAGCCGGCATCTACGGGTTCGGTGACGAGTGCCCCTTTTTCCCATAATATATTAATCTGAAAGTACCAAAGTGCTCTCAAAAACTCTGCTTGGCCGATAATCTGATTTTTCAGTGTTGCGTCCATATCAATATCGGGTACATACTTGATGACCTGGTTACAGCGGAAGATAGCCTGATAGAATTGTTGCCAATGAATGACATTACCTTCGTAGAAATTATAATTGTTGTAGTTGAAGTGACACCAGTCGGCAAGTTCTACCCACGGAGATAAACTCTTACCTTCGTCGGAAGTCAAATCATAGCGAAAAGAAAGCCACCTCATCCAAGTGCCTTCCTTGTAGAGGCTACTATAGCATGCATTAATACCTGCCTGGGCATCGGATGATGTTTTCCAAAAAGTAGTAAGAGTAGCCTGATTAGGATTCTGAATATTCAGCAAATCGGAACTGCAACCAAACAATGTTACAGCCAATACCATATAGAATAATATCTTTTTCATATTTCTGTCCTTTTAAAATTAGAAACTAAGGTCGATACCAAACTGAACATTCTTCAAGTTGGGAAAAGTGAAAGAACGTGTACCTCGGTTCCATACATTCGTATTAATAAAATCCGGATCGAGTCCTTTGAACGCTGTCAATGTGATGAGGTTACTACCCGATACATAGAGGCGCAAGTTGTCGAGACCAATCTTACTGAGCAATTTTTTATCAAAATTATAACCTATCTGGATATTTTTCATTCTGAAATAAGAACCGTTCTCAATGAAGCGATCGCTATCCCAAGAGTTGCGAGAATCGGCATAGATAATACGTGGAGTATTACTATTGTTGTTTTCCTGATAAGGTTCTTCACCCTTCTTGAACTTGATATAATTCGAGTTATCGGCGAAATAACGTCCTTGCCAACGATCTACATCATAAACATCATTTCCGAATTGTCCGTACCAATTCATGGAGAAATCAAAATTCTTCCATTCCATAGTTACTGTCAAACCGAGTAAGAAGTCGGGCCAAGGATTACCTACAAACTGACGATCGTTGGCTGTAATCTGAGCATTATCATCAGTATCGATATAACGGACATCGCCAAGTTGCGGACGACGGTTGGCTATTATAATCGGAGTACCTTTCGAATTAACGTATTTGTCTATCTCATCTTGAGAATGGAAAATACCGTTTGTCTTATACAGATAGAACATAGAAAGTGGCTTGCCTATGCTGCTCTTGGCCTGACCATTGATATAAGTATCTTTTCCGTAACCAAGGTCTATCACTTTATTCTTGACTGTAGTAAGATTGAGACCTACACTATATTTCAAATCTTTAATCTGGTCTTTCCATCCCAAAGAGAGTTCGAAACCTTTGTTCTGCAAGCTGGCTGCATTGGCCATTGGTGAACCGCCGTCATTGCCTGTTGAGTAGGCAATAGGCATTGATGTAAGAACATCTTTTGTCTTCGAAATATAATATTCGGCACTTGCCGTCAACCGAGAGTTAAGGAAAGAGGCATCGAAACCGATATTTGTTGTTTCTTTCGTTTCCCATTTCAGATTACTATTGACCATTCCCACCTGAGTGGCACCGGACACCAAAGAACCACCAATAACAGATACGATAGTCTGATTGACTGTACCTACCCAGTCCCAGTTGCCGATAGCAGAGTTACCCAAGCGCCCCCAATTGGCACGAAGTTTCAAATCATCAATCCAACCTACCCTAAAGAACTTTTCGTTAGATATTCTCCAAGCACCTGAGAATGAAGGGAAGTTGCCCCAACGATTGTCTTTCGACAAACGGCTGGTACCATCACGCCGGAATGTGGCACTGAAATAATATTTATTGTCATAGTTGTAGTTCAACCGACCAAGATAAGAAATCATGGCATACTTCTGCTCAGTATTAGTATTCGACTGGGTTCCGGTACCTGCACTCAATACGGTGAGATAACCATCACCCACCTGCGGAAACTTATAACGGCTGGCCCATAGTCCGCTCCACCAGTAGTTTTGATAAGTCATACCGACAACACCGTCAATATGATGTAAACCAAAATTATGGTCAAAGTTCAACGTATGTTCTATCAAACGGCTATAAGTAAGATCGCGTTGCTTCTGGCTCTCACTTTCGCGGTATTCCTGATTGCGAGTCCAGTTGCCAACGCCTCTAAACCAACGGGAGTCGTAGAAATAATAGTCGATACCGGCATTCAATTTGTAATACAACCATTTGAATGGCTGCAACTTTAACCATACATTACCATTCAAACGATGCTCTTGTGTTCTGAAGAATTCAAGATTCTCACGAGCGATAGGGTTGGTCCCGAAAGTATTGGCATTGGCATCACCATATCCATATCCACCGGGATTATTCTTGTCATAAATGGGTATAGTAGGAAGCATACGGACTACATCGTTATATGGATTGGTCTGAAGAGGATCTTTGTCTGTGAAGTTATAAAGTAAGTTCTCGCCAAAGCTGAACATACCTTTCTTTCCACTTGTATTTACTCTGAAAGTATATCTATTGAAAGAGTTTCCATACGAGACACCTTCATTCTTCAAGAAACTGCCCGAAACAAAATAATTACCATAGTTGCTGCCACCGCTCAGCGATACATTATAATCTTGAGAAGAAGCTGTTTTGAACACTGCGTCTTGCCAGTTGGTATCATAAGAAGAGTGCTGTTGCAATGTACCATTCCAATAACCATCCTTTATACCCTCCGAATAAGCCATATCATTATATTTTTTGTATTCGGCAGCATTCATCAAATCATATTTAGGTGACCATTCCAAAGTCTCGTGTGCAGAGAAAGACACTTTCATTGGACCATTCTTACCCATTTTGGTAGTAATGATGATGACACCGTTGGCAGCACGGGAACCGTAGATAGCGGCAGCCGATGCATCCTTCAGCACTTGGATAGTCTCAATATCATTAGGGTTGAATCCCACACCGGGATTGGTAATCATACCATCGACAACCCACAGCGGGCTATTGTCGCTCAGGGAGCCCACACCACGGATTTCAACACTGGCATCACCACCGGCAAGTCCAGTAGAGCGAACATTGACACCAGCAGCAAGGCCTTGCAACTTATTGGCAAGTGTCGCCGAAGTATTTTTCTGTAACGACTTTTCGTCTACAACAGAAACAGCACCCGTCAAATCGGCTTTTTTAATGGTTTGGTAACCAATAACGACAACCTGATTCAACACTTTAGAATCATCCGAAAGGACGATTCGTCCCAAATTACTATTGGTTACAATAACCGATTGGGACGACATTCCGACAAACGAGATAGTTAAGGTCTTCCCTTTGGCAGCAGATAAGGAAAACACACCATTAACATTGGTAGCGGCACCGACCTTGGTCCCTTGAACAACTACACTTGCACCGGCTAATGGTTCATTATTACTATCGACGACAGTACCCGTAACCTTCAGCTCTTGGGCAGCTGCCGTTAGACTAATAAGTAATAAAAAGAATACTAATTTCACGCATTTCATAAACTTTAATTTTAGGGTTAATCAAATAATAAATGCAAAATTCTTCTTTGTTGAGATCTCTATAGATATTCGTATTTTATTTGCAGCAAAAGTAATGATGATATTTAATACTATTAAAAATAGGTCACAAATAAATGGTAAAATCTGTTCAAAATAAGGGATTAAAACATCTTCTGAACAGATTTCATTATTTTATGACTAGTAATTACCACCAAACAATAAAGGATAGACAAATCGTATGATACCATAAATTTGTAGTTTATACTTAATACTTGACGTCTCACATCTATGAGATACCGAACACAAAGAAGAAAATTCATATTTGCTTGAATGTATAGGGGAAAATACTATAGTGAGAAAGCCAAATAATAATAACATTTTAGTACCTTTGTTCACCAACACATTATTTATTAACCTCTCAATATTTATGAAATTTTTTATCGCTTTTCTTTTATCACTTATTCCATGTTTGAGTTTTGCCTTCAATGACTCTCGACAAATATATTTTGATAAGATACAAGCCGGACTATCTCATCAAACAGTATTTACCATACTACAAGACAAAATAGGATTCTTATGGTTCGGTACAAAAGACGGATTGAATCGTTATGACGGAGTGAATTTTAAAACTTACTATAGAAACAACTATTCGAAACTTGGCAATAGCTGCATCACTTGTCTAACAGAAGATAATAATGGCGATATATGGTGCGGTACTGATTGCGGCATCTTTGTCTACAATCCAATAAAAGACATTTTCAGACATATACCTATTCATATCAATGGCAAGACAATATCCGACAAGACGGTTCAGATTATCAAAGAAGATAGCAAGCACGGACTTATCTACATTGCAATGGACAATTTCGGACTACTTAGATATAATTTGAGAAACAGTAGTATGAAAGAGATGAATATCAATGTATCCTCCCTACTCATCGACAATGACGGCTCTTTATATTTAGGACTTTATAATAATGGAATCTGGTATTGGAATAGAAAATCGAATCGTCTTTCGCGTTTTTCTAACAGCAAAAGCAATCCGCATATTCAAAATGTCACTTATAATAATATATTCAAAGGCCCCAATGGCGAAATTCTGGCAACGTCTCAATATATCGGGCTCCAGAAAATAAATAGAGACGGTACTATTCAAAATCTGTTGGAACGTGACAAATTCGGGCGGAAGCTGTTTATCAGAACCGTTTTATTCAATACGCCTACAGAACTTTGGCTTGGTACGGAACAAGGCATCATTATCTATAATCTGAGAACTCATGCCATCAGCCAATACAAAGCTAACTATTATGACCAATATGCGCTCTCTGACAATGCCATCTATTCCCTTTGCAAAGGCAGAGATGGAAATATTTGGATAGGCTCCTATTTCGGAGGTGTCAACGAAGTGTCGTTCACGTCTTCCTTCTTCGGTAAACTTTATCCCGGAAGACTCAATTATGGACTGAGCGGAAAGAGAATCAGGACTATATGTTCCAATGGGCATGGCAAAGTATGGATAGCCACTGAAGACAACGGACTCTATCTATACAATCCACAAACGATGAACGCTCAACACATAACAGCCAGTGAACGGTTTACCAACATACAAGATATTCGCCAGATTGGAAAAGAACTTTGGGTTTGTACTTTCGGCAATGGCCTGAAAGTTGTCAATGTCAAGGGGCAAGTGGTTAGAGAATATCACATCAGCGACGATTTCATATTTTCTATCCTCCCCACTCACAAAGGCGAACTTTACGTGGGAACATGGAATGGACTCTTCAGATACAATCGCAAGAATAACAGTTTTGACAGAATTCCCCATTTCAACTCAGAGTTTATATATCAAATATTCGAAGACAATTCAAACAACTTATGGCTGACCACTTATTCTAACGGTGTATACAAAATCGCTGCAAATGGCAAAATATCAAGTTATTCACACCAAGAAAATAAGGCCGGCAGCTTGCCTTACAACAAGGTGATGAGCGTGTTTGAGGATTCACATCACCAAATTTGGTTCACTACCCAAGGCGGAGGATTCTGTAAATACAATCCGTCTTCCGATAACTTCACTACTTATAATAAGAAAAGTGGATTTGCCAGCGATGTAATCTATCAGATAGTAGAAGATAGTCATTACATATTTTGGATTTCGACCAACAACGGCCTGAACACATTCAATCCTCAAACGAAAGAGATAAGAAGATATTCCATCGAGAACGGACTACTCACCGATAAATTCAATTATCGTTCTAGTTTCAAATCGTCCGATGGTATCATTTATTTCGGCTCGATAGAGGGGTTGGTATTCTTCAACCCTGAAAAGTTTAGAAACTATAGAATGAAAAATGTAAATCTGCTCATATCTAACTTCCAACTATCCAATCAGACTGACGACACGGAGAACATTCTGCCGGGAAGCATCACTTACTTAGATAAGATTAATCTAAAATGCAACCAAAACACTTTCACCCTAGACCTTATTCTACTGAATTATTCCGCGATCGACAAATACCATTTTGAATATAAGTTAGATCGCATCGATAAGGACTGGATTATGATAAAAGGAAAAAGCGCCAGAGCTATATACAAAAGCCTGAGTTCGGGGACTTATACCTTTTACTATCGGATATTGTCGAACGAAAACGGACAAACGGTAATAGAAAAGAAACTGACCATCAGAATAGCACCGCCTTTCTATCTCTCGGTCTGGGCATACATTATATATGCATTGCTATTAATCGCCACCGCTTACTATCTGATGAGGATGTACAACCGGCGGATAGAACTGAGACACAACAGGCAAATGAGAAAATTAGCACAACAGAAGGAACATGAACTCTACGAACTGAAGTTCAACTTCTTCACCAATATTTCGCATGAGATAAGAACACCGCTGACATTGATCAAGGGTTCGCTCGATGATATCGTTCCCGACAACAAGGCCAATTTCAAAGAGAATCTGCATATCATTTCTTCCAACGTAAACAGATTGCTACTGCTCATCAATCAACTTTTAGATTTCAGAAAGGCCGACTCTGAAGGCAAGAAGTTGAACTTCAGCATGGAAAACATATCCGAAATTATCAGAGAACAGATACAAAACTTTGAACAGCTAATGAAGAACAAGGAAATAGATTTCAAGACATCACTTCCCGAAGAAGACTGTTTGGCTCCCGTCAATAAAGAAGCTTTTATAAAGATTGTAAGTAATCTGCTCAATAATGCCGTCAAATACTCCGATTCCTACTGCTATCTAAATTTCAAAACAAAAGATACAACTTTTGAACTTACTATCACCAACGACGGAAAAGTTGTTCCAATCGCAGAAAGAGAAAAGATATTCAAGGAATTCTATCGCTCTAAATCGAACAACGAAGGAGAATCTGGTTCGGGTATCGGTCTTACTTATGCACGCAATTTGGCACAGCTACACAGCGGCAGCCTCAAGATGGATGATAATGAATCTATCAACAAGTTCATTTTGATACTTCCTACACATCAAGAAAATGTCATTGATAAGATAAGTAGCGACATAACGGAAGAAACCACACCACAGACAGAAAATATAGAGACACCGCTCCACAAAAAAAGACATCTGCTACTTATCGAAGACAACAAACAGATGCTGCAATTCTTGAAAAAGAAACTATCCGACGATTACACCGTGGCAACAGCAGAAAGTGGCGAGGACGGACTGAAATTGCTTCCAAAACACGATTTTGCTCTTGTTATCAGTGATGTAATGATGGACGGTATGTCGGGATTCGATGTGTGCAAACAAGTAAAGGACGATATCACCTATAACCATATTCCCATCATACTTCTCACAGCAAGAGCCGATATAGACTCCAAGATAAAGGGTATGAAGCTTGGCGCTGATGACTATATCGAAAAACCTTTCAGTTGGAACTTTCTTGAGGCCAAAATCAAAAACATATTGGAGAATAGAGAGAGACTGCGAAAAATTTATTTCGATTCGCCCTATGCCTTAGCTTCAAGTATAGGCACTAACAAAAGGGAAGAAGAATTTGTAATAAAAATCAATAACATCATACAAGACCATCTCACAGATCCTGATTTTTCTATTGACGTAGTTGCCGAAAAAATGAATATGAGCCGTTCGAGCCTTTACCGTAAAATTCACTCTATGCTACAAATGTCACCCAACGATTTCATCAAACTGGAACGACTCAAAGCAGCTGCCCGACTACTGTCGGAAAACAACTACTCCATCAATGAAGTTTCTTATAAATTAGGATTCAGTTCGCCTTCTTACTTTTCTAAGTGCTTCACTAAGCAGTTTGGCATCATGCCCAAAGATTTTATAAAATCTTCATAGCGTGAAAGATTCATTTAGGTATACAATATCTACCTCAGTTCGGGATAATAGAAGTAAAAAATAGAGTATAAAAAAAATTGGTAATCACAAGAATATTTTGTATTTTTTATGTTTGATAATCAGTAACTTGCAAAGTTAATTCAATATGATTACCAAGGACAAAATTACAGAAATATTTTATGTTATCGATGAATTTAGCTCCCTATTTGATGCAGAAATAGAGAAGCGTCATTTACTATTCACTACAGGAAAAGCCTGACGGATGAGAAAAGCCTCCTTTTCTGAGAGTGAAACAATGATGCAATCGGTATCGGGCATAGCGCTGCAATCAGTACCAAAATTCAGTTTGGTAAGATCATTTACAAAAGGAGTTATTTTTCTTTCTGTCTCATGAATTCTCCTTTTAACTCTATTTTATTGGCATTTGAAATGAGCCTGTCCATGATGATATCAGCCAATGTGGGATCACCAATATAGTCATACCATTTGTTAATAGGAAGCTGTGAGGCAATAATGACAGACTTCCTTTCATATCGTTCTTTTCCAGGGATACTATCAAAAACGGCGTAACGAAAGTAAATGTGCGATTCTCGGATGAGGGTGTTTGTCTTACACAACAACAGTTGGCAGAGATTTATGATACCACACAACAAAATATTGCGGAGCATATCAAAAATATTTTTGAGCAACAGGAATTAGTTGAAAATTCAATACACAAGAAATTCTTATTAGTTCGGACTGGACAGAAGGCAATCTGCAAGTGAAATGTAATATAGACCATTCATTATATTCCGGATGCCGTTATTGCATTGGGCTATCGTGTGCAGGGCCAAGTAGCTACAAGATTTTCTCATACTGACGAATGTTTACAAATGAGGCGTTCTCTCTCTTTGTTGAAAAGTGCCAAAAAATCATACAAAATTATAGATAGTGTAATGATAATGCTAGCATGAAATTTGTACTGCAATGCCAAAATACCGCATACCAAAATCCTAGATTTAGTCTAAGATAGGTTAATATGATAGCTCCAAGGAATTGAGGTGAGCATTTTAATAACACAAATAGAAAATTTTGACAAGTAACGTCGTAGTTTTGGAAATGCATTACGGCAAATAGGAAACATGAGAGAAGAAGCAGTGCCTTCATCAGTTTTTGTTTTCGCCTGATTAGTATGCATTGACTCTCTTTTACAGAGATATAAAAAACGATGGCAATGAGGAGACTTATCAATATTTTGGTGGATATAAGGATTATGCTGATATTGTGAGTGTCGTTTATTCCTATTAAATTCAATAAAAATAGACTGATGAAAAATAGGCAAATTGTGATATGCAACTTTTTCATGGATTGCCATAAGCGGAAAGTCGCTTCTTCGCGTAGAGGCCCCTGCATGGCTATGATAAAAAGCATAAGGGCAGAATGATTTTTCATCAAATTGGTCACCATCATTTTTGCTGAGGAATCATTTACTATTATCCCAAAATGCGCAGCAAGTAAATCGCCAAGGAATAATATGGGCAATACAGCAATTAGTGCTAATATCTCAAACACTAAGCCTTTCAGTAGAATCTTTCCTTTTGATAATTTGTATTTATCTTGGACGATAAATAAATTGTTGAGATTGATTATCATTTACTGAATTTATATGATAGACGGATGACGTTTATTTGTTCCTTATGTATAATTTCTTGTTTTTGAAGTCAAAAACAGTCTGCCGTATAAAGAATTTTAGTCCTAGAAATCCTGCTTCCTGAATAGTCTGTAGCTTATCTGTAACTCCAATAGATACGTCGTTAAAAGACGCTCCGCAAACGATTAGCTTATCGGCATAAAGGCCCTCTGCAACAACTCTCCCTTGAATGTCGCGTGCCTCTTGTAATTCAATATGGTTATCGGCTATCATCTTGGCTACCTCCTTGTTCTGCTTCATCAAGAATAGTAAAGAACCATTTCCAAGATCAACGATAAAGTCTCCTTGCATTGTTGCTTTAATGTCAGATATATTCATTGTCAATATAGAATTAACAATAGGAATCCCACCTTCATCTTTTATCCTAAGGGGAAAAGTCTGGTAGTCTCTTTCATCGGCAGAAAAGTCGCTTTTCGTTTTTACAATCATCCTTTTAGAGGGCAGATCGATCGAAATGATAGAACTTCCATCTTTTGGATTTTTTAGATATTGGATAGGTATGCAAAGTTTTTTTAAATCATCAAGCACGAATACAGGACCATCATATAGTGCAGCATCTATATAAAGTTTAGCTTGTGCAGTATATTTGATATTGTACGTATTATTCAGGAATCTCATTTTGGAAGTGCTCGGCTTTACTTTTAATTTTAATCTGTCTTTATGTTGCTCATAGAAATCTGTACCGATAATTAAGGCTTGTATTCCAGACTCCATCATTATTTTTGCGGGAGCCCCATTAATTTCTGTGTCGAAATAGTAATGTTCTTCATTCAATTCCAAATCAAAGTTAATATCGTTGGAATGTGTTTGAGCATTTGAATAAGAAATGTTTAAACATATTATAAAAAAGAGCGTTAATGAGAACTTTATTCTATTCATAATGTAATTGATTAATGCTACAAATATATAATTTTTTTATATGTATGAAAAATTTATAAAATAGTTTAACCTTTTTATGGTGCTGGATCTTTTTTTTGTACAAACTTATAAAATCTGAGTTTGTAGTAAAAAATGTGTTCCTCCGCTTCTGTTCTGTGAAGATTTCAAGCTCATGGCTCTCACATCGTCGGAACATCTATTCAGCCCTCGGCATGAGGAACAGGGATGATACTCTTATTCCTACTTATTGCATAAGCATCTTACTTCGGAAAAGGCACTTCATGTTTCGAATTATAAATAGTAAAACCTTTTACCGTCAGTAAATATCTTTGGCGAGGATGCTTAGGATTGTTGCGATAGAGCATCACAATAAATCCTTCTTATATAGAAGCAGTGAATACTATTTAATCCAACTGGCATTAGGTACATCATTCCCAAAAATGTCCTTACTTATAACATCTTCACCTCTATTTATGCCAAGTTGTGCTTGGTTATCACCTAGAAATTGTGCATTTGCGAGTGTACACATCGGAATTGACCTGTCTTAGTTTTACACTGTTTAAGTGCTTCGATATATTCAGATTCGTAACCTTTTGCGAAGTGCTGAATAAATTGATGAGAATCGAATACCTTTCCATCAATATCATTTATAATAACTTGCAACTTTCCGCTTACAAGCAATTCTTTGAGAAATTGTACCATAATATTCACAGGAAGAATAGAACAAAGAAAATACCGAAAACGAAATAGTATACCATTCACCTCTCTGCTAATAGCAAATCTTGCAAGCCCTTCTACCCATATTCTGTGCCAATTTCAAGCTGATGGTTCTAACATCGCCCGAACATCTATTCAGTCCACGGCATGAGGGGATGGAATGATACACTTTAGAATATGGACCGGTACAGATATAGACCATCGTAGTGTGTGCAGAGCGATGTACTCGTACATGGTGTCTGGGGGCGCATGGAGCATATAGCATAGGCAGACATGCAAGTGAAAGTAATAATACGAATCTTTTCATGGCTTAGATCGTTTGAAATTTTCTGTAAATATAATGGTATAATCGTTACGTTGTAACGACGCGGGGCGTTTAATAGCGAATAGCATTCGAAAAAATCGTTTGATATTTGCCTTGTTGCGATGAATAATTTATGCAATCGTTGCAAGATTGTGTATCGCATTGCTAAATTATCGCTCAGAATTTAGCAGAAGAAGAGTCATGCTGTGTTTTACAGGCATGGTTTAGCACACCTTTTTTCTGAAAAGCCAGCAAAATAAATATGAAATGCTATAAGAAATGACGCTACTTAATACTCCTATCACAAAGAACCTGAAAGAGTTTATATGAGGAGTGAAAACAACGCTTGATAGAACAATGGAAGCTGTGTGTATTATTCTTTTATGCCATTGTTTTTCAAGCTAATTTCTTTTATCTGATATTTCGGGCAACTATTATTTGTAGATAAGTTTGCCTTTGTCTGTTCCAAAAAGATTGTCGCCTACTGTCGTTATTTTATTGCCGGTAGCCTTGACGTGAGTCAGATGATCGCAATCAATGAAAGCACCATATTCTATGGCCGTCACACTAGGAGGGAGTATTAAGGTTCCTCCCAATTTGCTGCATCCACTGAATGCACGCTGTCCTATTTTGCGTAGATTTTTGGGTAAATCGATATGAATGAGGTGTTTTTTCTGTGAGAAAGTAAACTCGGGTATCGCTTCGCAGATCGTATTAGTTAAATCGATAGAGGCCAGATTGGACATATAACTGCGAATGACCATGAAGTCATCTTCATCCATTTTGCCCTCGATGGTCAGATAGTTTATTTTGCCCGGTTGCATGCCTGCTTTGAGGATTTCTTCTTGTAGGGAACCGAGTTTGGCTATCTGTACTTTCAGTGATAGCGGTTCGCTTTCTATGAGCGAAAAGTGATCCCATTGTGGAGAACGGCGATAGTTGTCTGTGGCCGAAGCAGGAATAAAAATAGTTGTAATCGTATCGCTAATTGCCTCTTTTCCTAAGTGGGGGGCATTTCGGTTATTCAATTGAAGAATTCGTAAATTATTGCAGTCTTTGAAAGCTTCATTGTCTATACACCTGATGCTATAAGGTAAGATAACGTTTTGTAGCGCTTTTTTGTTTAAAAAGGCTAGTTTAGGAATATAGTCGGCTTTGTATATCGTGAAGTTTCCTTGGTCGGTACCTTCTTTGCCGATATAGGGACGTACATCAGCTCCCGATAAATCAAGTACTTTGAGGTTTTTAAATTCATCGCGTAGATGACGAAAATCTACGGCATTGATCTTACCTGTGACTTTCAGTTCTACTATACTATCTGCACCCTCGCGGGTGAGCTGAGAGACAAACGTACCGGCTTTAGAAACGGAATATGTCATTCTTGATTGCGCATGTAATGAAGATATGCCACCAATTAATAAGGCGTAAAGTAAAAAGGTCTTGATTTTCATATTCATGTCGTTCATTATTATTTTTAAGAACAAATATAGGAAAAATGCTCGATTTAGTAAAATAGTTTTGTTTTTTATAGCTAATTTTGTCGAAAGATTAACGAATAAAGAACAAAATTCTAATTATGGTAGCAGAAATAAAGAAAGAAAAATCACTCCCTGTATGGTTGTGTGTTATCCTTTTTATCGTAGGATTTATTACTGTTAGTGGTGTACTGACTTTGTTTGTGGGCATTTTCATTGGATCTGACCATCTTAAAATATTCGGTCAGACAACGATGCTGCAAGATATACTGAATGAAGTATGTATGTTCATAGGAGCTTTGTGTGTTTCGGCACTGCTGCTTCGTTTTTGCGAGAACAAGCGGATGGATTCTCTAGGTATGGGTATAAGCGGTAGATTGGGTGATATCTTTACGGGGTTGATTGTCGCTGCTTTCATTATGGGCGGCGGTTTTTATTTTTTGCTCAAGCTGGGAGATATCCGGATAGCGAAGTTCCATTTCAATGAGAATCTATTTTTGTGGAATATTGTTCTTTTTATTATTGTGTCAGTTACGGAAGAAATTTCTTTTCGTGGTTACATTTTGGGGCGTATGCTTCGTAGCAATATGAATAAGTTTCTGGCACTGCTCATTTCGGCTGTTATCTTTATGCTCTTTCATTTGGGCAATGAACATACTTCAATGTTGTCATTATTAAATGTGTTTTTGGCTGGCGTGCTTCTTGGTTCTACCTACATATATACTAAAAACTTATGGTATCCTATTTCGTTGCATTTCTTCTGGAATTTCCTACAAGGTCCTGTTCTGGGATTTTCTGTTAGTGGAATGAGCACAAAATCTTCTCTTATTCATATTAAACACAGTTCGAATATGTTGCTTAATGGGGGTAACTTCGGTTTTGAAGGTTCTTTGCTTTGTACGCTATTGATAGTATTGTTCATTGTACTCACTATCTGGATCATGGAGAATAAAGAGCAAAACAAACAGCTACATCAACGTACTCAAGACGCGGAGCTATTGCAAGATAAAGTAAAGGGTGAAGAATAAGTTGAACCCGGATGCTGTGTGTGTATAGTGTTGTTATTGAATGACGTGAAATCGATCTTTCTGATAATACTATTATTCTTTGTCCATCAACATTAGTCCTACACTCTTTATAGTCTTTATTTCTATATCCGGATCATCTTTCAATAAGTTTCTTAGGCGAGTGATGAACACGTCCAGACTACGTGATGTGAAATAGTCATCGGATTTGTCTTTGCCCCAACATTCTTCCATAATGGCATTTCTCCGGACTATATTTGCCTTGTTGGTGGCAAGAATTTTCAGAATATGCGCCTCTTGCGTAGTGATGGCTTTAATATTTCCTACTGTATCTGTGAGCGAAGCATGGGGATAGTCGAAAGAGTATTTGCCGATATGATAGGTATCTGTATCATTGCGCATTTTAAGTCCTTGATTCATTTTAAGCAAGGCTTTGATATGCGCATCCATTTCTTCGGGCACAAAAGGCTTTTTGATGTAGTTGTTGCCACCTAGCCTATATCCCGCAGTTACATCTTTGGGAGAGATTCTGCCCGAAGCGAATAGGATAGGAGTGCTGCCATCGGTCTCTCTAATTTTCGCCACCATATCGAAACCATTCATCACCGGCATCTCAATATCGGCTACAATGATATCCGGATGTTCTTTGTGCCACACATTCAAGCCTTCTTTACCATTCTTGGCTGTGAGCACTTCGTATCCGCCTATCATATCTTCCAGTCCGCTTTGGATAATGTAGCACAGATTGGCATCGTCTTCAACTAATAGTAATCTTATCATCATTGTTTTGTTTTTGCAATATCTTGTTATAATGGAAAGAACAATGCAAATTCGCTGTATTTGTCTTTCTCGCTATTAACTTCTATTCTGCCGTTATGCGCTTTCATTACATGGAACACATAATTCAGTCCTAATCCGAATCCGGTAGCTCCACCTTTTGGGGTACGTTTCACGGCAGAAGCTCTTTCGAATTTGTCGAAGATAACATGCATATCTTCTTCCGACATTCCCATCCCGTCATCTTTTATACGAATGATGCTACAACATTCTTTCTCATCATTTTCAGATGTTACTGTGATATGTACTTCTTTGGGATTGGAATATTTAATCGAATTGTCTATGATGTTTTCTATCACTTCTTTCAGATATTCTTCGTCGGCATATATTCTTGAGGCATTCAGTGCGATAGAAAATGTTATTTCTTTGTTTGCTTTCAGTTTGAATTTCTCACAGATAGGAGTGAGCAGTGCTTGCATGTCTACCCATTCCTTTTTTAATTCTATTTTTTCATTCTCTAGCTTCGATATCAACAAGATTTTGTTGATGAGTGCAAGTAGCCTTTGTGTCTCTTCTTCTATAATATTGAAGTAACGCTCCTTCTTTTCTGGTTTGCTTTCCAATTTTCCACTGCGCAATACATGTGCACCCATTAATATTGAGCTTAGGGGTGTTTTCATATCGTGTACCATGGCATACGAAAAGTCTTCTCTGACAGTAGCAATTCTCTTTTGTCGAATAATAATGCGAATCTGGTATACGATGCAATATAAGATCAATATAAACATCAAGACGGTTGCAATAAGCAGCAATGTCATCTTGCTTAGAATATCTTTGTAGGGTGATATCATGATGGCCTGAATGGCAATAGAATTGTCAGACTTAATGGGAACAATAATTGTTGATAATGTAAATAAAGAGTTCAACTTGGGACCAGTGCTTTGAATGACTTTTTTTGTCTGCGGATTAAATAGCATTAGTTGGTATTTACAATGTAAATCTATCTCCTTCAGAGAAGTCCCAAAGATCGTATCTAAACTGTTGAGGTGGATGGATATTTTGTTATCATAAATGTTGTCGACAATAGGTAGGGTAGTGCCGCTTTTATCAAACAAAGCGTTCGAATTTTGGGAGTATGATATTGTATAGTTACTATTAGGATAGCGGATAGAGAACCTCTTACATATTTCTTTGTTAATGGATCTGACAAGCTGTTTGTTCACTTTTTCCATATACTCTTTTTCCATCAATCGGTAATTATTAGTTATCCATAGCGTCAGCAAGATGGTAACAACAATCAGTCCGGTTATTGAAATGAATTTATATAAAGAGATACGTTTCACCTTTCTATTATTATTTGTTGTTGTAAAGATAAGTAATATTTTTTGTATTTCTTTCTGTTGTTAACAATCTTGTAACGTTATGTAAGGAAATAATAAGTGGTTGTTATAAATTAAATTATTATCTTTGAAGTGGATAAAATCCTTTTAGTTATGAAAAAATGAATCTAGTTATGGCGCAGAAGAATCTTTTTAGTGTTTATTCAGAGAGATATAAATATGTATGGAATTATGAATAGATTTATGTTGTTATTTGCTTTTTCAGTTGGAATTTGTATTAATGCAAATTCTCAACTACCTTCCTCTATGAAAGAACAGTTATATCAACATCATGCTCGTGCAGGAGTTGGAAAACCTTATAGTATGGTTCTTTCGCCTAAATGCAATTTATTAGATACTTGTATCCTAAAAGTCACGTATAGCTTATGTTTTGTGAACGATACGATAAAAAGAGATAAAATGAAAGATATACAGCTATTGAAGTTGGGACATAAAGTCTCTTCCTGTTTCAGTTATCTACTATATCAAAAAGATTCTACAGTAACAGCATTGGATAAGAAAGGAATTATAACTGTTCGCATTCAGGATGAGTATCTATTTCCTGAAGAAGTCGTCACCTACTTTACAAAAAATCAAATACAAGTTCGATATAGGACAGAATACGATTTTACGAATTTATCCTATGTGGAAGCATTGCCAAATATTCAATGGACTTTGAGTGACGGGCATAAGAACATACTTGGCTATAATTGCCAGAAAGCGCTATGTGAATTCCGAGGGCGCAAATATATTGCCTGGTATTCTACCGAGATTCCAATAAATGCTGGTCCTTATAAGTTTCATGGACTTCCGGGACTGATTCTTGCCATTTCGGATATGGCAAACGATTATTGTTGGGAGTGCATAGGAATACAGAAAGGAAATAATAATGATTTCGTTAGTCAATATAAAGGCAAATATATGAAAGATAAGACTGTTACCCGTGAAGAGACCAGAAATATTATTGCGCGTCTGCATAAAGATCCCGCCGGAAATTTATATTTATCAAAACAAAGTATGAATATAATAAAAGGTGGCAAAAGCTATCAAGCTTTATCGGGTGATTTCCCTCCCGAGCCATACAATCCGATAGAAAAGGAATGAAGTAAATAGTGACAGTCCCTTTATACATTTATTATAATAACCTGTTTTATTTAAAAAACTGATCAATGAGAAAGATTTCTGTTGTATTTATTCTAATGTATCTCAATAGCTGTTTTTGCTATTCGCAATTACCTGCAGATATAAAACAAGAATTTAAGGAGTCTTATGCAAGACACGATTATATAGGCTTAACCAAGCCTGAATGTATGGTTTTAGGTAAATGCGAGAAGTTGGATACTTGCATACTCAGAGCTACTTATCAAGTTATTTTTGTAAATGATACTTCGGATAGAGCACACACAAGTAAAGATATTCAAGTACTGGAAGTCGGGAAAAACGTGATACACTCTTATAGTGCCATTTTACGCAGTGCGGATTCTATAGCTACTGAAATGGACAAAAAGGGGTCGAACACAATTCCCTGCTTTAACAAATATATTCTTCCAGAAGATATTTTTGTATTTATTGCCAAACGGCAAATAGAAGATCGATATAGAACAAACATGTCTTTATCCGATTTCTTTTTCAAGGAAGAATTATCCAGTATTAATTGGAGTTTGATAAATGAGCACAAAAATATTCTTGGATACAATTGCCAAAAAGCATGTTGCCAATATCGAGGACGTAAATATATTGCTTGGTACACTTTAGATATTCCTTTAAGATATGGGCCTTATAAGTTTTATGATTTGCCGGGCCTGATTCTTCAGATATATGATTCTTCGAATGATTATATATGGGAATGCATAAGTGTGCAGAAAGGAAAGCCGAATGACTTTATTTGCAGATATCCAGGCAAATATAGAAAAGTAATAGTAATGACTCGAGAGAAAGCTCGAAAAAATCTCATGTTAATGCATAAAGATATAGGTGGATACATGCGATCGGCGGGCAAGGGTATAATCGTCAGTAGTAGTCGGGGGAAATGTTATACTCCAGTATCAGGTGATATTCCTCCCGAGCCATACAATCCGATAGAAAAGGAATGATGTATATATATCATTCACTAATGAATAGTGAAACATTTATCATACAATAGAGAAAATATGAGAAAAATAATGTTATTAGCTTTCATTTTCAGCGCTTTGTCTACACAAGCTCAATTACCTGTCAATATCAGACAGTTGCTATCTAAAGAGAGAGGAATGAATATGACGCTTCCGAGCGGTATGTTTCTGGAAAAATGTGAAAAGTTAGATTCCTGCTTATTGAAAGTCACATACAGAGTGTCTTTCTTGAGTGACACTTTAAGAAAAGATAGTAGGGATGAAGATATACAAATATTACAAGTTGGTAAGAATATCGCAAAATGTTTTAGTTATCCTTTATATCAGAATGATTCGGTCAGAACATTAATGAAAAGCAAAGGTGTGTATGAGAATTTTCCTCGAGTAAATAAGACATATCTTCCAGAAGAAGTTTACACCTTTTTAAGAGAAAAGAAGAACGAGGTCTTGTATCGTGGAACTGAAGATGCGCTACCTTTCTATTGGTATAGCGAAGATACACCACAGATAAAATGGAATCTGGCGGACGAGACAAAGATAATAATAGGCTATAACTGTCGGAAAGCAATTTGCAATTTTAGAGGCCGAAATTATATTGCTTGGTATGCGATGGATATTCCTTTGAAAACAGGACCGTATAAGTTTTCAGGTCTTCCGGGTTTAATATTATCAATCTCTGATACGGCAAACGAATATAGCTGGATATGTATCGGATTGCAGAAGAGCAAATGCAGAACATTTATAGAACGTTATAGTTGTAAGAGCTATAAAACAAAAGAAACGACACGCGAGAGCATACGAAAAGAAATACTAAAGGTGAAAGAAGATCCTGTTGCGGCATATGATAGAAATGGAAAATTCATCATCGCACACAATTTTGGAGGTGGTTATGGGTTTATGATTGTGGATTATTCTGCCGATCTGATGAAGGGATTTAAAGGCGATTTCTACAATATGGTCTCTCATGATTTACCTCCCGAGCCCTACAATCCGATAGAAAAGGAATGATCGAGTGTTATCACTAACCTAGATGTTGTACCTTATATAATAGAATATAAAATGAAAAAGCTGTATTTGTTATTTTGTATATGTAGTCTTTACTCTTTGGGGCATGCGCAGTTGCCCCGTGAGGTAAAAAGAGCGTTGTATACCTCTCATGAACCGTATGGCGTTTCGAAACCGAAAGGGATGTTTTTGTCTAAGTGCGAAAGGCTTGATACTTGTATCCTAAAGGTCACCTATAATGTATTGTTTGTTAACGATACGCTTCAAAAAGAGAAAAAGGAAAACGACACTGAGATAGTGGAAATAGGGAAGCGTATTTCGCATTGTTATAGCTACTTGTTATTTCAGCAAGATTCATTAATCACAGCATTGAAGAAAAAGGGAGTGGCAGCTTTCCCCGGCTTTAAAAAATATATTATTCCGGAAGATCTCTTTATTTATTTCGGTAAAAACCAAATAGAATCTTGCTATCGTACGCCATCGTTTCTACCTCGTTATAGCTATCAAGAAACCATACCGGATATAAGGTGGAGCTTATGTGATGAATACAAATCGATATTGGGATATAAATGTCAAAAAGCGACCTGCTCGTTTAGAGGACGAAGTTATATTGCCTGGTACACCTCGGATATCCCATTAAAGATGGGGCCATATAAATTCTCAGGACTTCCCGGTTTGATACTATCAATTTCGGATACAAATAAAGAATACGATTGGGAATGTGTGGGACTTACTCGAGGAAATAACAAGACCGCGATCAACAAATATACTTATACAGAAAAGAATATAGTAGTTGCACGCGATAAAATTAGAAAAGACGTACAGCACTTTTGTCAAGACCCGGCAGGGTATCTGGCTGCTTCCGGAACGAGTGGAGATTTAAATTATAGCGGTAAAGAATACTCTCTTGCTTCGGGCGATCTACCTCCCGAACCCTACAACCCGATAGAAAAGGAATGATCGAGTGTTATCACTAATCTGACGTTGTAACTTATATAATAGAATATAAAATGAAAAAGCTGTATTTATTCTTTTGTATATGTAGTCTTTACTCTTTGGGATATGCGCAGTTGCCCAGCGAGGTAAAGAGGTCTTTGTACGCTAGTCACAATATGGGTTGTTCATTACCGGGATCTATCGTTTTCTCGACATGCGAACATTTGGATACCTGTATTCTAAGAGTAACGTACGGTGTGTCTTTTATTAATGATACTCTCCAAAAGGATAAACCTCTAAACGATATTCAAGTATTGGAAATAGGAAAGCATGTATCGCATTGTTTCAGCTATTTGCTTTATAAAAATGATTCGTTAGTAACGGCATTGGATAAGAAGGGGGTTACAGAATTGCCATCACTCTGTAAGTATGTGATTCCCGAAGAAATCTTCATTTTCGAAGATAAAAAGCAAACTCAAGTATTGAACAGAACACCATGGCTGTTTCCTTGCTATTGGTATACGGAGAGTTCTCCTGTCTTCGAGTGGAAACTTTTGGACGGTCAAAAAGATGTGTTGGGATACAGCTGTCAAAAAGCTACTTGTAGATTTCGAGGTCGAGAATATGTGGCTTGGTATACTGCGGATATTCCTTTAAGATACGGGCCCTATAAATTTGGAGGATTACCGGGATTGATACTCGAAATGTCGGATACTCAGAATGATTATAAATGGAAATGTATAGCTATAAAAAAGGGGAATAATAAATGGTATGTAAATAGAAATAAAAGTTCAAAAGGGAAAAATATAGATATGACTCGTGAGAGAGCAAGGAAAATGGTTGCCCGCTATTATCAGGATCCCGCTGGTGCACTATTGTTAAATATTAGAATTAAAGGTATTGTCGGTCCTGATAATATACATCGTACGTTCGTAGCTGGAGATTTTCCTTCCGAACCCTATAACCCGATAGAAAAAGAATAAAATAACTATATAATAATTTTCTCATGAAAAGCTTTCGATATAAAATAGGTGTCATCTTTCTCGTACTGTTTCTGACTTATGTGCATTGTCTGTCTCAGACCACTCTGCGGGGAGAAATAAAAGATAACAAAGGGGTACCTGTCTCGGATATTACCGTTGTTGTTTCGTCTCGAGCCGATTCGCTTCACACCATAGCCTATACTTTTTCTAACGAGAAAGGCTACTACAGCCTGTCGTTCAATTCTTCGGAGAGCGAAGTGCGCATCAGTGCTTATGGTTTTAATATCAGAAAGGTGAAACGGATCGTAGCCAACCGCTCCGCCACGGTCAATTTCAGCGTGACGCCCGAAGTGATCAATCTGCACGAAGTAACCGTCAAAGCGGGCAAACTGTGGCAGATAGGAGACACGCTGAACTATTCGGTCGGAGCTTTTCTGGGGAAAAACGACATCTCCATCGGCGATGTCATCAAGAAGATGCCCGGTCTGTCGGTCACTTCTTCGGGCGAAGTGTTTTATCAGGGAAAGCCTATCAGCCATTTCTACATTGACGGACTGGATGTACTGCAAGGACGTTATGGCATTGCCACTAAAAATCTCACGCCAAAAGCCGTGTCCGTTGTTCAAGTTCTCGAAAACCATCAGCCGATCAAGGCACTCAAGAAAATAAATATCCCCGAACAGGCTGCCATCAACCTGAAACTGAAAGATTCGGCAAAGGGCGTTTTCAATATCGAGGCCATGCTTGGCGGAGGAGCAGATGGGCATTTGTTATGGCGCAATGAGCTGGTGGGGACTTACTTCACCAAGAAGAAACAATACTTCGCTACTTACAAGAATGCCAATGACGGAACGGATATCGGAAGTGAATTGCAAT
>Ga0183100_1000299_pt1 | contig 51468 bp, 70 predicted proteins | sample Biomet2_FD_127789 | JGI IMG/M metagenome (GOLD analysis project Ga0183100, IMG submission 127789) | Microbial communities from bioreactor (seeded with anoxic lake sediment) at LBNL, California, USA - Biofuel metagenome 2 | ecosystem: Engineered > Bioreactor > Anaerobic > Unclassified ... | reverse complement strand
TTAATTGAACAAGCTAAATCAACCATAGAAAGGCTCTAATCCCGGCCAGGTAAATTAAACTTTTTAACCCAAAATTAATCTTTGGAGGAAGGAACCGGAGAAGGAACAAAAACCTTAGAGAAAATCACAGCTTTTGAGGATACCTTTAAAGAAGCGATGGACGACGACTTGAATACGGCTAACGCGATTACGGTATTATTTGAAATCGTAAAAACCATCAACACGGCTTTTATGGACGATAAACCTCATTCTAAAGAAGTTCTTACAAAATCTGCAGATTTCCTAACAAAACTAGGTTCTGTACTAGGTATCTTTGTTAAGAAAGAAAATGATTCGCTTGATGCGGGTATTGACGAAAAAATTGAAAAACGTGAAGAAGCACGCAAGAATAAAGATTGGAAAACAGCTGACGCTATCCGTGATGAACTTCTCGCAATGGACAGCATTTTAGAAGACACACCTATGGGCATCAAATGGAGAAGAAAATAAAGTGAGGCTAAATAATGTTTAACAGTATTGATAAAGTAGAAAGGCCATCACTTCTGCCGGCTCTTACGTTGGCTATTATTGGAGATACGGTCTATGATTTGTATTTTAAAAACCGCTTAATCACACAAAAAGCCATGCTGTGTGGCAAAATTCATACAGAAGCCGTTCGATTTGTCAAAGCTTCTGCGCAGGCCGAAGCTATCAAAGAAATTGAACCTTCTCTTACTGAAGAAGAAGATGCCATCTATAAACGCGGTCGTAATGCGAAATCCCAAAGCGTTCCTCGCCACGCTGATTTAGGAGATTATCATATGGCAACGGGATTTGAAACATTGATTGGCTACCTCTATTTATCCGAACGCTACGAGCGTATCGATGAGCTACTAAATACCACCTTTAACATTTTAGATAAAGAACAAGAATAAAGTATTAGATTAATGGTAAATCCTTTGCTAAGATCAAAACAGGCAGATTTAATCTGTCTGTTTTATTTTTTATCCTTAATTATTTGATGACTCAACATGTATCTCCTCATGTCTTAAAGTTTCCATAATAGATTCAAATTCTTGATACTTATGTTTATAAATACTGATTTCCTCAAGTATAACTGGTTTTTTATCTATGACAATTTGTTCTTCACTTATAGGAATACGAATGGATTCATTATTTTTACCTTCTAAAGATCTTTTTTCAATTACTAAGTATTCCTTTTTAATTGGAACTATTATATTTTGATCCTCAAAGATAATTTCTCTACGAAAATTAACCTCGTTAGTTTTTATCCATTTCTTATAAATATCAAGTTTTTCTTCAAGAAGTTTCTGATCTAAGATTGTATTATTATCATTGGAATTATCAATTTCTTTTTTGTAATTCATATAATTACTCCTCTGTTACTAATAATAAACACCTTCAGAATTTTCATCCGAAGGTGTCCAATTATGTTTTTGCACCATTATTGGTAAAAAAACAATTTAAAAAGTTCTGTTAGCCTTTGATATTACTGTCAACAATATTTGGGTCGCCGTCCTTGTGAACACGAATTTCTTCATGCTTTAAGTTTTCATCAACGTGGTGAATATCATCAACTGCACGTTTTTTAACAGCTACTTCACCAGTAATTACAGTATGCTTGCCTACTTCAACCTTTTCACGACTAACAGGGATATGAATGCTGTCCTCCGCACGTATGGGCCTATCAGTTGGTTCATTATCAATTGCATTACGTTCAATAACGATCTCTTCATGAGAAACTGGAACATCTACTGATCTATTTTCATCAATTATTTCTTTGCTGACTTCAACTTCACCAGTTCTTACTCTATCTTTTTTGATATCCAGTTCTTCTTTTCTAAGAAGCATTTTTTCATTTTCATCTGTGATTTTCTTATAATCGTCATCTTTTTTATTAAATATTCCCATATTCATAACCTCCATTTAATTTGGATTTTCGGATTTTGCATCCAAACTATAGAATTCCCTCTTTTGAATTAAATATGTTCATACAGAAATGTTACCAATATATAATATTTTTGTATAAATTTATATAAAAACAAAAGATGAAAGTAAGTAAATTAAATTATCCTAAACATAATATAATTAAGCAACAAAAAAGGAATGAGCTCGTAAGATGCTCATTCCTTTTTTGTTTTTAACTACAGTTCAAAAACTAGCCGTATAATAATAAAATTTGTGAAATATACATTTAGTGTAATATTGATTATTTCATTTTGTTGGGTATATTTAAATTCTTTTCCATCAGGAATTAGTTTTAACCGAGAAATATTAAAGCTTTTTTCATACAATCCCAATCAATATTATTTATTGTTACAAAAATGTTAACGACTCTTTTTCTGATTCTTCCCATACTTTCTCGTCACTAACCGTAAAATCTCGATTAATCGCACAGCAAAATCCCACAACATCGGAAGCCCCTGCCGCAAACAGCATTTTGGCACATTCATCTAAGGTACTGCCCGTCGTATAAATATCGTCAACGAGCAAAAATTTTTGCCCCGCAACATCTTTTGAGACACTATAGGCTTCCTTGATATTCTCCAAGCGAAGCTCCCTTGAATGAAGATGGCTTTGCCTCTCAGTATGACGAACTTTTGTTAAAACACCTTTCTTATACGGAATCCCCAACCTAATTGATGCCTCTTTCGCTAGAATATCCGATTGATTGAATCCTCTTTCCAGCATTCTCTCTTTTGAAAGAGGGACACTGCATATCGTATGCGATTTTATGCTTCTGAAAAGTGCTTCATTATTCAAAACGGCATCTGCCATAATTTCGCCGAACGTCTTTCCATATGTACGTTTACTTCGAAACTTATATGCGCATAACGCCCGCGCCACTTTTCCATCTTGGTACGAAAGGGGGGCAATCACATAGCCAACATGTGCCTTTCTCGATTCAAACGACGTGTCGCCACCGTGATTCAACACTTCTTTGCCGCAACTTCGGCATATACGCAGACTGCTATTGACGCGCGTCTGTTTTAACAAAATGTCTCCACAGAAGATACATTTTTGCGGAAACAAGAGATTCAGTAGCACTTTTTCTATGTTGCTCCCCAAAAAAATCACACCTTTATTTTTCTTTTGTATTATTTTTTAGTTTATCGCAAAGTCCCGTAAATCGGTTTTTTTCCGTGTTGTTTTCAATCATAGCTTCTAGCACGTCCCGCTTTCCCACTAAGATGATTAAACTTTTAGCACGTGTTACACCCGTATATAATAAATTGCGCGTCATAAGCACCATAGGTGCATTATAAATGGGCATCACCACAATGGGGAACTCACTACCCTGACTTTTATGAATCGTAATGGCAAATGCATGCTCTAACTCCTCTAAACGCGCGGCATCATAAACCACCAATTTATCGTCATCGAACAAAACCGTCACACCATCTTTGGTGATAGCATTGACAAATCCCAAATCGCCGTTAAATACGCCGATTCCCTCTTCATCGCTTTCTAGCTTGCTCCAAGCGACCGTATAATTATTGCGAATTTGCATGACCTTGTCACCTACACGGAAAATACGATTGCCATGTTTTTTTTCGATTTTTCGTTTTGATGGGGGATTTAATGTCTGTTGCAGTACGGAATTAAAATTCACACTACCCACTATCCCCTTTTTCGTTGGACACAGCACTTCGATATCATAAATCGGGTTCACTTTGTATTGCGCAGGAATTCGATTTTTACAAAGATCCACCAGACTGTTCACAATACTATCCGGATCGGTTTTCGTTAAAAAGAAAAAATCTTTCCCAGATTTATTTAGTATCGGCATATAGCCTTCATTAATGCGATGGGCATTCACAACAATCATACTTTCTTCTGCCTGACGGAAAATTTTGTTAAGCGAAACAACCTTTACCCGATTGCTCTTTATCACATCTTCTAGCACATTTCCCGCTCCCACAGAAGCTAATTGATCGCAGTCGCCAATCATAATAATGCGTGACGTTTTCCTGACAGCTTTTAATAATGCGGAAAAAAGCAACGTATCTACCATACTCATTTCATCCACAATGATGACATCCTCGTCTAAAGGATGTTCCTCGTTCTTTGTGAAATTACTTTCTTCATCGTCCGAAAAGTTAATTTCTAAAAGACGATGAATCGTCTTAGCCTCCATACCGGTTAATTCACTCATACGTTTCGCAGCTCGCCCTGTTGGAGCCGTTAGAGCCACCGTCATCCCATGATGAGTAAAAATCTGTAAAATGGTATTAATCGTGGTGGTTTTACCGGTACCAGGACCGCCGGTGATAATGAGAGATCCGTGGTTCATCGCATGATAAACCGCCTCTTCCTGTTCGGGAGCTAATTTGATATCTTTCTCTTTTTCTATTTCTTTGATTTCTTGCTCTATTTCAGGAGTTTTTACAGAATCGTAGATATTTTGCGAAAGTTCATGCAGTGCATCGGCAATATCCGTCTCTGCCCCAAAATAGGAGGCCAAATAAATTCTTTCACCCGTACGATGGTTTTCCAGCACTAACACATGGTGCGCTAATAATTCCGTAATGGCATTATCAGTTTCCACATCAGACACGCTAAGCATATTGATAATATACCCTTCCAGTTCATCGCGTGATAAAAAGGTGTGTCCTGCATTCATAGCAGCCGACTGCATCATATATATCACAGCCGCGCGGATACGATTGGGATCGTTATAAGTAATCCCCATATTCATCGCAATCTGATCGGCTGTTTTGAACCCGATCGAACGAATTTGTTCGGTTAACAAATACGGGTTTTTCAAAATCTGGTTTTTTGCTTCCGGTCCAAATTTTTTATAAATTTTGGTCGCAATATTCACGCTGACACCATATTCCTGCAAAAACATAACCAAATCCTGAGCGCCACGAATTTGGCTGTATGACTCTCCAATTTTAAGAGCCTTATCGCGGCTTATTCCACTAATGGTGGCAAGTCTCTCTGGCTCGTCCATCATGACATCGAGCACATTTTCTCCAAATGCATCGACTAGCTTTTTCGCTGTACTCTCCCTGATTCCTGCCACAATGCCCGATGCTAAATAACGCAGAATATTTTGCTTATCCGTGGGCAAAACTTTCTCGCAATACTCAAACTTAAACTGCATCCCATATTCCATATGTGTCACGTAACTGCCTTTTAGGTGGACATACTCACCCTCTGCCAAAAAAGCGGCATTCCCCACACAAGTCAGTTCTTCTCCGTCACAATCTATCGTAAAGACTGTATAGCCGTTCTCTTCATTATGATAAATAATATCTTCTACTACACCTTTTACTTCCGGCTCTCCTGCCATTTTACGCACTTCTCTCATGTGATCTTTTCTTCTATTATGACAAAAAATAGAGACTTTTGTCAAGAGCGTTTTCGCATTCTACGTTTTATCCTTTCAAACAACATCACACAGCCTATCCCCGTCAAAACAGAAAGCAGGGATACAATCCAAATAGGAAATACGATTTCGGATGGATTTTTCGATCCTGCGGCGGCTCTAAGTGCAATCATGGTAGTAGGAATGAGCTGAATGGACGCGGTGTTTAATACCATAAACATGCACATATCATACGAGGCTTCATCTCGATCGTCATTCAGTTTCCTTAGGGCGCACATTGCCGCCATACCAGACGGGGTGGCCGCATTACCGAGCCCTAATATATTGCAGGCTATATTGGTGTTCATATACCCCATGGCATCGCTGTCCTGTGGCACACGTCTGAATAAACGTTTCATAATAGGGCGCGTGATACGGCTTAATACGCGAATCAATCCTCCATTTTGAGCAATTCTCATAATCCCGCTCCACATACACATAATGCCCGCAAATGAAATAACACTCAAAATAGACCCACCAGCCGCTTTGATACCAGCATTCACTGTGTCAGGCAGTGTCCCCTGCGTAGCGGCATATACCATACTGGCTAGCATGATACCTGCCCAAATAATATTCATCATAAAAATCCCCCCTCATTTTTCTATTTTATGAAAAACGAGAGGGGATGTATGTTAAATTAGTACAGGTTTATTGAAACAAATAAAGTGATCCAGATTGTTCGCCGCCTCTATCCGAAGAGGAAGATCCATTATATTCACTGGCATCAATCAATGTGGCATGTTCCTTGACATAATTCGTAATTTCTTGATTACTGCCATTCGCTATAGAGTTCTTTGCCAATGTTTTTGTCTTAGTCGTGGTGGTACTACTGCTATTTGAAGAATTATTCGTTGTAGTAGATTTAGTACTTCCTGTAACAGCATTCGTTTCATGATTGCCATTCATGTTGCCCATTTCCGATAGTAAGAAGTAAGTGATTTTCCCTTCAGCGACTTGTTTTTTAAGTTCTGACAAAGTAAGTGAATTGTCGCTTCCTAAAAATCCACCATACGCATAAGCAGGAAGTCCCGTATTGATAATCATAGACGCAACCGTTTGCGATCGCTGTGCTACCACAAGGTAACTGCCTTCTTTATAATGGCTAACTAAATATGCTTGAAGTCCGCTACTGCTACTTTTTGAAGCAGAACCCGCATTTTGGGAACTCATTTTTCCAGAAGATGAGATAAGTTCCGGTCCGGCATATGGGAAGGACGCACTACCCGCATTAAATACAGGAGTAAGAGCCCAATAAGTGGGAGCCATCAACATGCTAATGATAGCAAATGTCGCTATTAATCTTCTCCAAACTTCGCTCTCTTTTTTAAGGTGGAATAGAAAGAACACTAAAAATCCAATTATGCCAATAGCCATAGCTGGTATTAGCCACAATCTAAGAGATGCATACTGCCATACATAATAAATTTGAAGCCCCATACAAGAGAGCACCGCTACTAGCAGTAATATAGTTTTAAACTTGCTTTTCTCTTTTACACCTTTTATAAGCTCATGCAGTCCAATGCCCGTAAGAGCCGCCACACCAGGAGCAAACATACATAAATAGTAGCGATGATAAAACCCAGCAAAGCTAAAGAAGACAAACATTGTTAAGAACCATAAAGTCCAGAATACCATGCTGCACTGTTTCATATCTCTCTGCTTTTTCTTAAAGTTCTTAATAAGACTAAGCATAAATGCCAATATAGCAATGAAACAAAAAGCAAACAGCCATGAAGCTTGCCCAAATAGATTTGAAGTCCACATTCTTACAATAGAAGTTGACCCAATATTGTCCATGCCTCCGCCGCCTTGTCCATTATGCGTTCCATCATGGCTTCCAGAAGGCATGCCTCGCATTTGTCCATCAGAACCATTTGACGATGTATTCGTTCCTGCTTCGGTATTTGTATTAGTGTTCGATGTTGTGCTCTTATTCGTTGAAGCAGTTGTGCCAGAGGAAGAGGATGAGCCCATATTAGGAGGAGCCTGCATATTGCCATTTTGAGGTGGCGTGCCGCCTGGAGACGGTCCATTTCCTCCCTCGCCTTTTTGCCCCATTCCTCCACCATTTCCTTGACCCTGGATGCGTTCTAGTCCATTGTGACCTAAAATAAGTTCCGTTACCGTATTATTGGTGCTCGAATCCACATAAGGTCTACTATTAGATGGATACAGGTCCACAGCGAAAACCCAAGCAAATGATACAGCAAAAACGAGTACCATGCTGATGATTCCAGCGATAAAGCGTTTTACCAATTTTTCTTTTGCAAAGATTAAGTACACTGCTGCAAAAGCCGGAATTATTAAGTAAGCCTGAAGCATTTTTATATTAAATCCAAGTCCGATAAAAATGGAAGCGATAAATAAATAGCGCCATTTTCCTTTTTGGATAGCAGAAAATAAGAAATCCGTCGCCAAAAGCAAACAAAATATCAACTGCATGTCAATCGTATTATTTCGCGATACTGCTACGACGATTGGTGTTAAGGCAAATGTAAGGGCAGAAATGAGAGCCGCTCCCTTTGGAAAGTATCGCCCCACTAGGCGATACATCATAAAGCACGAAAAAGTTCCGGCTAATGCCTGTGGCAACATCATGGCCCAGCCGTGATAGCCAAAAATCAGGACAAAAACAGCCTGAATCCAAAAACCCAAAGGAGGTTTATCAACCGATACCATGCCACTCGGATCAAATGCCACAAAGAAAAAGTTTTTAAAGCTCATCGTCATGCTTTTAATCGCCGCCGAATAATACTCATTAGCCGTTCCATTGGCCGATATTGCATAAAAATTAAGTCCAAATGATAGAATGAGTATACAAGCTAATGTCATTTCATACTTGTATTTTTTAATGAAATCCAATAAATTTATCCTCTTTTTTTCAGTATTCATTTTCGTTAATTCCTTTCTGTTTTGTGATGAAAAGCGAGACATTTAATACAAACAAAAGTGACCGGTACGCCAATGCAAGCGGCTGCCATATACGCAATGATATGGTTCCATCCCAAAACATGAGAAATCACGAGCACGCACAAATATTGAATCAAAAAGTTTGGCACATATCCTATACAAAAAGGAATGAACTTTTTCCACACTACTTTTTCACCAAAAGTAAAATAACTATTTAAAACAAAAGATACCGCTAAACTGCTGATATATCCCAGCCCAAATGCAATGTCTGAACTAAATAAAAAAGCATACATCATTGAGAGCAAGGTGCTGTTAAACGTATTAAAAACGCCTACCATGACAAACTTTATAAATTCTTTTGAAAACATTTTTTTACACAGCGTTTTCATTTTAAAAACTCCTTTACAATATACTTAGGACGCCCTTTCGTTTCCAAATAAATGCGCCCAATATATTCTCCTAAGATGCCCAACGCCAATAATTGAAACCCACCCACAAACCAAATGGAAAGCCCTATGGAAGATAAGCTACCCATAGTAAATCCGGCTAATTTGGCTATCCAGGTCCAAATAAAAAGCAAACCGCTCACAGAAGTCATGATGCCACCAACAGCTGAAATCAAACTAATCGGTTTCAAACTAAAGGATGTGATACCATCCATTGCTAATTTGAGCATTTTCCTCAAAGGATATTTCGATTCACCGGCAAATCTCTCTTTTCTCTGATAAGTAACGGTCGCGCTCTTATAACCAACAAGCGGCACAATCCCTCTTAAAAACAGATTGACTTCATGAAACTCTGATAAACCTTCTAAAGCGCGGGAACTCATAAGCCGATAATCGGCATGATTATAGACAATATCCACGCCGAGCAATTTCATCATTTTATAAAACATAAGAGCCGTGTTGCGTTTGAAAAATCTGTCGCTTTCTCGATCAGAGCGTACGCCATAAACAATGTCATTTCCCTCCTGATACGCTTTCACAAAATCATCGAGCACTTCGATATCGTCCTGAAGATCCGCATCTAACGAAATTACAATATCGGCTTCCCCGCGGACACTCATAAGTCCTGCTAAAAGCGCATTTTGGTGACCTTCATTGCGAGAGAGTGCGATTCCACAAAAGAGGGAATCTTCCTCATGAAGCTTCTCTATTAAGTCCCATGTGCTGTCATTGGAGCCATCATCTATAAAGACAATCTTGCTATCTTGGCTGATTGTATTTTTTTTTGTCATCGTATGAATTTTTTCTCTTAATCTTCTTGCCGTTTCATTTATCACTAATTCTTCATTATAACAAGGGATTGTCAAGTATAACGTTGGAATCATTGCCATCAATCCTTTCAAAACCTTTTCGTATTATCTTCTACAATAGTATCATATCCCCATTCTGTGATTTTTTTTTGTGGGCTTTGTGTAGATAGGGTGAAAGTTATCATAAAATGCAAAAAAAGTGATAGTGGCAAGTTAAAGCCACTATCACCTTTTTATTTTTAATCTTATAGCTTTGCGATTTCACCGCTTTTTGCCGTCATCATGGAGCCATCTTCCCTCTCTAGCACCAAGGCGCCATCAGCAGATACACCCATTAATTTGCCTTGCAAGCAACGATTCTCTGCCACGACCGCTACCTCCTCACCCTTGTAGCACAGCCGACTATTTAATCTCTCCAAAAATATAGAGTCAAACTCTTCATCCGATAAATTTGGCAAAGCCTTATCTATTTCAGTTAAAATTTGTGCGATTAACAAATGACGATCGACTGCATGACCCGCTATTTCTTTTAATGAAGTATTAAACGAATCCTTTCCAAAAGAAGAGTCATTCACATGAATCCCAATACCAACAATGGCATACTCCAGCATACCGGATTCCGCCTCAATGCCGCAATTCGTCATAATGCCGCAAACCTTTTTATCGCCAATCAAAATATCGTTTGGCCATCTGATTTTCACGTCCGCATCGACATTTTTGGCGATACACTCCGCTACAATCCATCCAATTCTAAGCGTCAATAATGAAATACGGTCAAGTAATAGCGAAAGTTTTAAAAAAACGCTCATGTAAATACCGGTACCTTTTGGAGAGTCAAAAAAGCTGTTTTTTCTGCCACGCCCATTTTCCTGTTCATTGGCTATCACAACTGCCCCATTTTTCATTCCAGTTTGATTCTGCATATACCCATTGGTAGAAGTCAAGCTATCAAAAACTTTCAAATCTCTGCCCACTATTTTAGAGGAGAGGTTTCTTTTTATCATTGACGCAGACAGCAATGTATCGTCATGTTCTAAAAACATATACCCTTTGTTGCGGACACTATCAATGCGGTATCCGTCCTCTTTCAATGATGACACCGCTTTCCATACGGCATTTCTGGATACACCTAAATCTTTGGCAAGCTGTGCACCCGATAGGAGTTGTCCCTTATTTTCATAAAACATATCCAATATTTTTTCTTTGGTCATAAACGTCGCTCCCATTGATTGTTATCCTTTTGGAAATTCTAACATATTGCATGCGTCACGTCAATAAAACAGGCGCCCTTTCTGTTAAGAGCACCTGTTTTCTATAAAAATCCTTATTTCCCACTCGCTTCTACCGCCAGCATTACTTTTTTATTGACAATGGTTTCTACAATTGCTTTTGGTGAAATAAGAATCGTATCACAAAAAGAGACCGTACCGTCTGGACACATTGTTAAGATAGGTGATATCAAACCAGCATCAAATTCAAAATTCACTTTTAAGAATGTTGTTTCGCCGTTTGCGGTTTCTGGAATACTAATCTCAGGCAAATAGAAAGATGTCACATTCATCGTTGTTTTTGGCGTGATATCCGTTAGTGTCATTTCAAAGGAATAAGTTCCTTTATCCGTACTCACATAACCGCATAACACATATTCTAACATATATGTAACGGCAACTCCCTTGGACGCGATAATAACCGCATCTTTCGAACCCATCTCGCTCGTGGTGTATCGGCTTCTAAATATTTTGGGGTCATAAGCCGAAAGCGGTACATTGAAGCTTCTCTCACCAGTCATAACCACACTGTCACTTACCGGAACGACGTTATTGACAACAAAATCGGTGTGGCTAAGTTCCCTTGCTGGAGCAGCTGTCTTAACAACAGCATATGAAGTTTCCACATGAAAAGAAGCCTGATCATTAATTTCAGGCAAAGCCGACGGGCAACCATTGATGTTTCGGTAGACAACAGAATATTTCGAGTTAGTTGATGAAACTTTGGTCAAATCGGCTATTTGTGTTCCAACCACTTCGGTTGAATCATAGATTGTATCAACATAAGCAGCCACATACGATACTCTACTGCTATCATTACCTTTAACTGCCTCTTTGGAGCAATTAAATTTAGATGGCGGGGAAAAATTCAATTTATCACAGCCGCCAAATGTATTCCCCATATTTGGCCCATTATGAGCATTTGCTTCCAGACAGTCACACGTTTTCCCTGCTAGCGGATTCGCGGTAACCATCTTATTATTATATGTATACATGACTAAATCCCCTTTCAATAGGTATAATATAGTGTATGTCTTAACTTTCAACTTTGATACACAAACCTACATATTATGTCACATCTTTTCACTTTACCTTTATATTGGTATTGATTGATTTTTTTAGCAGTTTGGTGTATATTTATAGATAGTGTGTAAAAATGAAAAATGCGTTTAGGAGGAATATAATGGGACGTTTATTTGGTACAGATGGTGTACGTGGTATTGCTAATACAGAATTATTACCTGAATTAGCTTTTAAATTAGGAAAAGCAGGGGCTTATGTGCTGACAAAAGCTACCAAACATAAACCAAAGATTTTAGTAGCAAAGGATACCCGAATTTCCGGTGATATGTTGGAAGCATCTTTAGTTTCTGGCATTTGCTCCGCCGGTGCAAAAGCAAGATTGTTAGGCGTTCTGCCAACTCCTGCTGTTGCTTATTTAGTGCGTGAATACGATGCTGATGCGGGGGTCGTCATATCCGCCTCTCACAATCCGATGGAATATAACGGCATTAAATTTTTTGACCGAAATGGCTATAAATTAAGCGATAGCCTAGAAGATGAAATTGAACGAGTTATCCTGTCTGGAATGGATGAAATTCCGAGCATTACAGGTGATCAAATTGGGAAAATCAAAACCAAACGTTCCAGTGATTACATCGATTTTGCCCTAAAGAGCATCGATTGTGATTTAGACGATATGAAAATTGTGGTAGACTGTGCAAACGGCGCTGCATCGTCGGTAGCTCCTATGGCTTTGGAAGAATTAGAAGCCAATATCGATGTTATTCATAACGATCCGAATGGTATTAATATTAACGATAGCTGTGGCTCAACGCACATGGAAGATTTGTGTGCACGTGTCAGAAGCATCGGTGCCGATGTTGGTATCGCCTTTGATGGCGATGCAGACAGATTGCTGGCTGTTGATGAAACGGGAAGTTTAATCGACGGCGATGTGATCATGATGATTTTAGCGCTCCACTATAAAAGCTTAGGTCGCTTAAAAAAAGATACATTAGTTGCCACTGTCATGAGTAATATGGGGCTGTTTATAGCCGCAAAAGAACATGGCATCAATGTTATCAAGACAGCAGTAGGTGATCGCTATGTTTTGGAAGAAATGCTCAAAAACGACTATACATTGGGCGGCGAGCAATCTGGACACATTATCATTCGTGATTATAACACCACTGGCGATGGATTAGTCACCGCTCTGCAGCTTCTTTCCGTCATGAAAAAGACTGGCAAAAAGCTTTCGGAGCTGGCAAAATGCATGACTGTCTTGCCACAAGTGTTGGTCAATATTGCCGTTCTTCCCGATAAAAAAATGCTCTATGTAGAAGATTCAGATATTCAGGCAAAAATTCATGAAGCAGAATCAATATTAGGTGAGCGTGGTCGCGTATTGGTGCGTCCTTCCGGCACAGAAAATCTACTCCGTATCATGATTGAGGGCGAAGATCAAGTTAAAATTAACGCTATGGCAAATGACATCGCACAGATTGCCAAAGAGAGGTTGAGCTAATTCATGGTAACATGTCAAGATATTTTAACCGCATTAGAAGACTTCGCTCCTGTTAGTCTAGCCTATGATTGGGATAATTGCGGTCTACTAGCTGGGGATAAAAATAGAAACGTAAAAAACGTATTAGTATGTTTAGATTGTGATTTAAACGTATTAGAAGAAGCGAAAGCTAAAAATATCGATATGATACTATCCCATCATCCTGCCATTTTTAACGAGGTAAAACGATTTGATGAAGAGCATTATAATGGCCGTTTAATAAAAACACTACTACAAAGCAATATCTGCTATTACGCTGGTCACACAAATATCGACGCTGCAAAAGGCGGCCTTAACGATATGTTAGCTGAAAAAATTGGCTTATCCTCTCCTTGTGGGGTCATGGAAAAAATAGGGGAAAACGATGGTATCGGTAGAATTTTCGAGCTTTCTTCTCCTATCACTATTGAAGCACTGTGTCAAAAAATTAAAGCAGGACTTCATACCGAGTGTCTTTCCTACACTGGAGAACTCAGCAAACAAGTCAAAAAAATTGCACTCTGTAGTGGTGGTGGAGATAGTTTTTCATCTTTAGCACTAGATGCGCACTGCGATGTATACGTTAGCGGCGATTTTCATCATAACAAAGGTATCGAATGTTTAGGCGACGGTATGTCACTAATCGATGTTAGTCACTACGACAGCGAAATCATCGTCAAAGAGGTATTTGCGCGAGTTCTAACCAAAGCTTTTGGCAATGAGCTTTCCATTATTTTTTCTGAAGCAAACACGCCTGTTTTTCATACATTTTTGGGATAAACGAAAAGGAGAATATTATGATAGTAGAACCAAAAACCAGAGGATTCATTTGCACTACCGCCCATCCGGCAGGGTGTCGTGCCAATATAAAAAACCAGATTGATTATGTAAAAAACGAGGCTAAAACAGAGGGACCTAAAAAAGTGTTAGTCATTGGTGCTTCTACTGGATATGGTTTGGCTTCGCGTATTGCACTCGCGTTCGGAAGTGGCGCTGACACGATCGGTGTTATTTTTGACAAACCAGCCAATAAAAACAAAACTGCTTCCGCAGGTTGGTACAATACCGCCGCGTTTGAAGAATTTGCTGCCGCTGATGGTCTGTATGCCAAAACCATCAATGGTGATGCTTTTTCTGACGCTATTAAAAAACAAACGATTGATCTTATCAAAAAGGATTTTGGCAAAATTGATATGCTCGTATATAGTTTAGCAGCACCACGCCGCAATATGGAAGATGGCACTTCTTTTTCTTCTGTGTTAAAGACCACCGATCAGGAATATACGAATAAAACAATTAATTTGAAAGACAATTCCATCGAAGAGGTTACCATCCCCCCTGCTACGGAGGACGAAATCGAAGCCACCATCAAAGTCATGGGCGGCGAGGACTGGAAAGATTGGATTCGTGCGCTAAAAGACGCGGATGCTATCACGGATGACGCCACGACCGTTGCTTATTCGTACATAGGGCCGGAACTCACGCATCCCATTTATTTAAACGGTTCTATCGGCATGGCAAAGCGTCATTTATATCAAACGGCAAACGAAATCATGAGCGAATTTGCCCCCATGAAAGGATATATCTCGGTTAATAAAGCTTTGGTAACTCAGTCTAGTGCGGCTATTCCCATTGTGCCTCTGTATATTGCCATTCTTTATAAAATCATGAAAGAAAACAATATACACGAAGGCTGCATCGAGCAAATGTACCGTCTGTTCCATGACAAACTTTGTGTAGCGACTCCTGAACTTGATAACGACGGCATGTTACGCTTAGATGATTGGGAGTTCAAGCCTGAAATTCAGAGCCAAGTACTGCAAATCTGGGACACGATTAATAACGAGAACGCATCACAATATCTAGACATAGACGGATATTGGGAGGACTTTTTCCAGATGTTCGGTTTCAAAATTCTGAACGTCAATTACGAAGAAGATGTCGACATTGATGTGAAGATTCCTAGTATTGAAGAATAATCCGAAAGAAGAATGCTTTCTATGGGGTATGAGTGGATTGACGAGTATTGCTTAGATAAGAAAAGCGTAACAAAAGACTTTAAAGAAGAATGGGACGCCACAAGATATTTTGTAGGTGGTAAAATGTTCGCTATGCAAGGTAACGATAAAGCTGGAAAACCCATTTTTACGTTGAAGTTAGAGCCGTCATTTGGTAGTTTCTTAAGGCAACAATTTAGAGACATAATACCTGGATACTACATGAATAAAGAGCATTGGAATTCCTTGTATCTTGATGCCAATGTACCTGATGATGTCGTGTCAGATATGATAGATAAGGCTTATTTTGCAGTATTTAATTTGCTACCAAAAAAGATGCAAAACGAGATTGCAGAATTATAATCACATCTAAAATAGCGACTGCAAATGCAGTCGCTATTTTCAAATTCATATTCATTTACAGTCCCACATGAATATTATAGATCCAGTTTGCTATCGTCAAAAGTAGAAGTATAACGAAACCTACACGTCCAATTTTGATTCGATGAAAAGCCTTCAAAAACGTATCTTGGCTTCTAATCAAATCACATGCATTCCAAAAAACCACCAGAATCGCCCCTAGAACCACGGGGTAAGAAAGAAGATTATATCGCAAGGCTTCTATAAAATGCCCCCTAAAAATAGCAGATACGCCACGCGAAATGCCGCATCCCGGACAAGGGATGTCGAAAAATCGTTTGAAGAGGCAAAAAGGCTCACCGTTCGAGGTAATAGCCAGAACAGTGAGCAAAAATATACCGATTATTATTCCGAAAATTATAAAAATCTGTTTAATTGTTGTCCTACTCATAGACTAGAGAATCATCATGAACTTTTCAAAATTCGTTTCTTTCGTACGATTCATAATAAGAAACCAATCAACAATAGTGAATACACCACAGCAACCACCAGTTACAAGCTTTAATACGCCAAGACCAATATCTCCTATTATAAATCGATCGATGCCCAACGTACCGCCTACAATAGATACAGCGAGCATGATAGAGGGATCGCGATAATCTATTGTTTGAACAGCATAAAATCTTGCATCATCCATCTGTTCCAATCGTTCTTTTATCATCATCAGTCTCTCAGGTGGAAACTTGCTTGCCGTAGTTGCCAAAAACATATCAATTCTCTGTGAATCCATACCCTCGCCCCCATTCAAAGTTACCATTATTGTAGCATGGTGTAAAAAAAAAGTCAAACAAAAAAGCCCCTGCATGTGCAGGGGCTTTTTTAAAGCAAATAGAACTATTTAAGTTCAACTTTTGCTCCAACTTCTTCAAGTTTAGTTTTGATTTCATCAGCTTCTGCTTTAGGAGCAGCTTCTTTAACAGCTTTAGGAGCGCTTTCAACGAGCTCTTTAGCTTCTTTAAGACCAAGACCTGTGATCTCACGAACAACTTTGATAACTTTGATCTTTTCAGCACCAGCATTAGCTAATACTACGTCAAATTCTGTTTTCTCTTCAGCTGCAGCTGCTGCTGCAGGAGCTGCTGCTACAGCAACTGGAGCTGCTGCGCTAACGCCGAATTCTTCTTCCATAGCTTTTACAAGCTCGGAAACCTCGATTAAAGTTAACTCTTTAATTAAATCTAAAACCTGTGTTGATTTTTCAGTCATGATAAAATACCTCCGAATTTTTATTTGTTTTTTAGTTTTTAGTTACTTATTATTCACCAGCTGCTTGCTTTTTTTCAGCAAGAGCATTTAAAGCGATAGCAAGCGCTCTAACAGAACCGTTCAAGACGCCAACCAATCCAGTTGCAGGAGAGTTGAGAGAAGACATAACTTTGGAAATAAGTTCTTCTTTCGACGGAAGTTTTGCTAATTGGTCTACTTCAGCAACACTAATAACGTTGCCTTCCATAAAACCTGCTTTAACTTCCAAAGCTTCATAATCTTTTGCAAACTTAGCAATAATCTTTGCAGGAGCAACAAGATCACTATTACTGATTGCCCATGCAGTAGGACCTGCTAACGATTTATCCAAATCATCAAGTCCAGCTTCTTTTATAGAATATCTGGATAATGTGTTTTTGATAACCTTATACTCTACGCCAGCTGCACGAAGTTCACTTCTCATCTTGGTATCTTCCTCAACGGTAAGACCACGATAATCAACCAAAACACCAGCTTTTGCATCTTTCAGCAAAGTAGTAAATTCAGCAACGGCTTCTTGTTTTTGTTTTAAAATTTTGTCACTTGGCATATTAAGTTTCACCTCCCATTATCTAAAAAGTTGTTTTAATAAACAACGTAACCTTAACATATTTCATGACAATAAAAAAGCTTTTTGTCACACAGACAAAAAGCTAATTATCTCTATATAAAATAGGGAACATCTATAGCAATTCCTAGGCAGGGAAACAAATGTTTTTATGGTAACCTGCGGTCTGTGGAACTCATTTACTTTTTTATGTTACGAACGTAATAAGAATATCACAACTAAACGTTTCTGTCAAGTAAAACCTAACCTAGTTTAGATGGATTAATCTTAATACCAGGGCCCATCGTAGATGTGATAGCTACGCTCTTTAGATATTGACCCTTAGCAGAGGCAGGTTTTGCTTTGATAATAGCGCCCATTAATGCAGAAAAATTATCTTTAATTTTATCTTTACCAAAGGAAGCTTTACCAATTGGGCAGTGAATAATGTTTGTCTTATCCAAACGATACTCAATCTTACCTGCTTTGATTTCATTGATTGCTTTTTCAACATCCATGGTAACTGTTCCGGCTTTCGGACTTGGCATTAATCCTTTCGGACCTAATACTTTACCCAAACGCCCAACAACGCCCATCATGTCTGGTGTTGCAACAACAACGTCGTATTCAAACCAATTTTCATTTTGAATTTTTGGAATGAGTTCTTCAGCGCCAACGAAATCGGCTCCTGCTTTTTCAGCAGCAGCGGCCTTATCACCCTTTGCGAACACTAAAACTTTAACAGATTTACCTGTTCCGTGTGGCAAAACAATAGCGCCTCTAACTTGTTGATCAGCATGTCTTGAATCAACACCCAATTTTATGTGTAATTCGATAGTTTCATCGAATTTTGCTTTAGAAGTTTGTACAGCTAAATCGACAGCACTATCTGCATCATATAATTCAGACTTATTGAGGAGCTTTGTGCTATCTTGATATTTTTTTCCTCGTTTCATATTATCCTCCTTTGTGGTAAACGAAAGTTTAGCTTTCTCCCACTTATTTACACTAATCTTCTACAACGATTCCCATACTTCTAGCAGTACCGGCAATCATGCTCATTGCACTTTCAATAGAAGAAGCGTTTAAATCAGGCATTTTCTGCTCAGCAATCTTTTTAATATCTTCTTTCTTAATGGTTGCTACTTTTGTCTTGTTTGGAACACCTGAACCGGATTCGATTTTACAAGCTTTCTTTAAAAGAACAGCAGCCGGTGGTGTTTTCATTACGAAAGAGAAAGATCTGTCCGCATAAACCGTAATAACAACTGGGATAATGAGTCCAGCGTCTTTTGCGGTTTTCGCATTAAAATCTTTAGTAAATGCCATAATATTTACACCGTGTTGGCTAAGTGCCGGACCGACTGGCGGTGCCGGAGTAGCTTTTCCAGCGGGTAACTGCAATTTAATAAATCCTACAACTTTTTGAGCCATTTTACATTGCACCTCCTTATTAGCAAATGTGGTAATTACGAGCTAAAAGCTCTCCCACTTACCTGTTAAAACAGGTTATAACAAACGCATAAGCGGATGTTTACATTGATAGCGGTTCAATTTGATCAAATTCAAATTCAACAGGCGTTTCACGACCCAACATCGATACTGTAACCGTGACTTGCTGTTTCTCTGGATCAATGATCGTAACCAAACCGACAAAATCTTCTAGCGGACCTGAAGATACACGAACGGTATCCCCTACCGCGTAATCAATATCGATAACTTTCTTCTTTTCAATACCGATAGATCTGACTTCTTCCTCTGATAACGGAATTGGTTTTGAACCGGGACCTACAAAGCCTGTTACACCACGCGTATTACGCACAACATACCAGCTGTCATCATTTAAAATCATTTTAATCATGACATAACTAGGTAGCATTTTTCGGCTAACTAACTTTTTTTCCTCTTCGTTCTGTTCAACAACCTCTTCCATGGGAACTTTAACTTCCAATATCAAATCGTGCAAATTGCGATTCTCTACGGATTTTTCAATATTGGTTTTAACTTTATTCTCATATCCAGAATATGTGTGAACTACATACCATCTTGCTTCTTCCATCGTGATTTGCGCTCCTTATCTGAACTTGAACCAACTCTTGAAACCTTCAACAAAATTGCCACTTAACATTCCACTAATTGATCCAGCAAAAATAAAGTCCAAAATAAACAGAAATACAGCTACTATCAAAATAGCAGTAATAACAATGATAGTGTTGTTCACTGTTTGAGGAATAGTCGGCCAAACAACTTTTTTAAGCTCTGATTTTACATCTTTAAAATAACGACCTACTCTCGTTTTGAGATCAGGTTTTTTCACTGATTCAGCCACTTTACCAGCTCCTCTTCATCATAATTACTATTTTGTTTCCTTGTGAGGGGTATGCTTTTTGCAAAACGGACAATATTTGCTTAATTCCAATCTATCCGGTGTATTCTTCTTGTTTTTCATGGTGTTATAATTTCTTTGTTTGCATTCACCGCAAGCCAAAGTAATTTTTGTTCTCATTTTTGCACCTCCGTCTTTCGTATCTGACGAAATTTTCACGGCAAAAAGCCCGAAAATCACATGCAAATACAATTAATTTTACCATATTCGCCTATAGAAAGTCAATACTTATGACCTACCTGCTTTTTTGCCGCATTCTGATTTGAAAATCATAATTTTATGGCAAAAAGCAGGAATGTCAGGCAAAAGTAATTAATCAACCAATTCTAAAATAGACATAGGAGCTCCATCTCCACGTCTCGGATCGGTCTTTAATATTCTGGTATAACCGCCATTTCTCTCAGCGTATTTCGGTGCTATTTCATCAAATAATTTCACAACAACTTCTCTATCTGTAATATAGGAAAGAGCTTGACGTTTGGAACTCAAGGTATTCTTCTTACCCAAAGTAATCATCTTTTCAACCATACATCTTGCTTCTTTTGCTCTAGTAACAGTTGTTTCAATACGACCGTGTTGCAACGTAGCTGTTACAAGATTACGAAGCATTGCAATTCTTTGATCGGTAGCACGACCTAATTTTCTTGTTCCCGGCATTTTTGTATTAACTCCTTTCTTCTTTGCATTCTAAAAGAAAATTTATTCATCTTCCAACTTTAGAGATAAATTTAACGCCTCTAATTTATGGATAACTTCTTCTAAAGATTTTCGTCCAAGATTACGAACTTTCATCATTTCTTCTTCGGTCTTATTCGTTAAATCCTCTACCGTATTAATTCCGGCACGTTTTAAGCAATTGTAAGAACGAACAGATAGCTCTAATTCTTCGATAGACATCTCTAAAACTTTCTCTTTTTTTGTATCTTCTTTTTCTACCATGATTTCCGTATTCTTGGCTTCATCAGAGAGATTAATAAACAGCGCCAAATGCTCGCTTAAAATTTTCGCCACTAAGCTGATAGCTTCGTCCGCTTTAATAGAGCCGTTTGTCCACACTTCAATAGTCAATTTATCATAATCGGTAACCTGACCCACACGTGTGTTTTCAACATAGTAATTTACTTTATCAACTGGGGTATAGATAGAATCTACCGGAATGACACCAATGATACCATGATTGGCATCTTTGTTCTTTTCACTCGGAATATAACCTCTACCCTTGTCTAATGTAATCTCCATGTAAAGCTTTCCATCTTCATTTAAAGAAGCGATATGAAGATCAGGGTTGAATATTTCCACATCAGCATCTGCCTTAATGTCAGCAGCTGTTATTTCACATTCACCTTGAGCTTCGATATAAACGACTTTTGGAGTTTCGCAGTTTAGTTTAACCGAAAGCCTTTTGATGTTTAAGATAATTTCCGCGACATCTTCTCTGACGCCCTGAACAGCAGAAAACTCATGAAGTACTCCGTCAATTTTCACACTGGTGGCCGCCACGCCTGGAAGAGAAGACAATAAAATTCTTCTCAAGGAGTTTCCCAACGTAACGCCATATCCACGCTCTAAAGGTTCGACCACAAATTTGCCGTAGTCACCTAATTCAGACATTTCCACACATTCAACTTTTGGCTTTTCAATTTCAATCATTTCCTAACCCTCCTTTATTTACACCAATAACATAATATCCTAATTATTATATCACCGAGGGTAACATCGTTAATATGCATATAATCATGCTATTATTTGGAATACAACTCGACAATAAGATGCTCTTCAACCGGCAAATCAACGTCTTCACGAACTGGACGAGCGATCATTTTGGCTTCTAGCGTATCCTTATTTACATCCAAGTATTTTGGAGCAATTTTAGATCCGTTTGCTTCCAAAACAACTTTAAATTTGTCGCTTGTACGACTTTTTTCTCTAATAGCAATAACGTCGCCTTCTTTTACCTGATAAGACGGAATGTTTACTTTCTTACCATTAACGGTAAAATGACCGTGGGTTACTAACTGTCTAGCTTCTGGTCTTGACATTGCAAAACCAGCTCTGTAGACAACATTGTCTAATCTGCTCTCTAATAAAGAAAGTAAATTTTCACCAGTAACACCCTTCATTTTATTGGCCATATCGAAATAATTACTAAACTGTTTTTCCAATATGCCATAGAATTTTCTTGTTTTTTGTTTCTCTCTGAGCTGCATACCATACTCAGACATTTTCTTTCTGCTGATACCATGTTGACCAGGAGCAGCGACTTTATCTCTGCCACTAACGACAACTGGGCATTTATCTGTAAAGCAACGATCGCCTTTGAAGAAAAGTTTCTGACCTTCTCTTCGACAAATACGGCATACAGGGCCTGTATATCTTGCCATCTATTATTACACCTCCATTATTCTTAAATCAAACACGTCTTCTTTTCGGTGGTCTGCAACCATTATGTGGAATAGGAGTAACATCTTTAATCATGTTTACTTCAAGTCCTGCAGCCTGCAAAGCACGGATAGCAGCTTCTCTACCTGCACCCGGTCCCTTTACATATACTTCAACGGTTTTTAAACCATGTTCCATAGCAGCTTTTGCAGCTGTCTCAGATGCCATCTGAGCAGCGAATGGTGTACTTTTACGGGAACCTCTAAAGCCAAGTCCACCAGCACTTGCCCACGAAAGAGCATTTCCAGCCATATCGGTAATGGTAACAATGGTGTTATTGAAAGTTGATTTGATATGAGCGGCGCCACGTTCAATGTTCTTTTTCTCGCGACGTCTTCTTGTTGTTTTTTTCGCAGTCTTAGCCATTTAACCTGTCTCCCTCCCTTACTTTTTCTTATTAGCGATTGTACGTGCAGGACCTTTTCTGGTTCTGGCGTTTGTTTTAGTTTTCTGTCCTCTAACGGGGAGGCCTTTTCTATGACGTACACCACGATAGCAGCCAATCTCCATGAGACGTTTAATATTAAGAGCTACTTCACGACGAAGGTCACCTTCCACCTTATAGTCTGCATCAATAGCTTCTCTGATTTTACCAAGTTCCTCTTCCGTTAAATCCTTCACTCTTGTGTCAGGATTAACACCGGCTTTTTCTAAAATCTTATTGGAACCGGAACGGCCAATACCATAAATATAAGTAAGACCGATTTCAACTCTTTTCTCTTTAGGTAAATCAATACCGGATATTCTTGCCATTTGCTTTTACACCTCCTGGTCCTATTATCAATTATTCATATATTTTCATAAAACCTGTTTAAATCGCCACAAGACGGCAGCCGCACTTCAAACAGATTGCATGCGGTTTAACCTTGTCTTTGTTTATGTTTGGGATTTTCACAAATCACCATAATCTTGCCTTTTCGTTTAATGACTTTGCATTTTTCACACATAGGCTTAACTGATGGTCTTACCTTCATTTATTTTACCTCCTTTTAAAACCATACTCAATTATCTACTTATTTCGCACGCCAAGTAATTCTTCCTTGAGTAAGGTCATAGGGCGAAAGTTCCACTGTTACTTTATCACCCGGCAGAATTCGTATAAAATTCATGCGAAGCTTTCCAGAAATATGAGCCAAGATTTTGTGCCCATTTTCTAATTCAACTTGAAACATCGCATTTGGTAAAGCTTCCACGACCGTACCTTCCAGCTCTAATACATCTTCCTTTGCCAAGAAAACATTCCTCCTCACATAAGATGCTCTTTAAATTCTTCAATTTCTTTTCGAATTTCAGAATTTGTTACCTTGCCGACTTTGTTCAATTTATCGACAACAAACTGTGAAATACAATTTGTTGGTCTAATATGCTTCATTTTCTTTTTCTTTGGAGTATCGGTTTTTCTCAAATCGCCATCGATTAGATAAGCAAACTCGCCTTCGGTTCTGACCACAATAAAACATCGGTCTTTATCGCGTCCAGCTTTTGAGAAAACCAACTGACCTACCACTATTTCCATGCTATTCTCCTTTGTCTTATAAGGTCAATATCAGAGGATCGCCATCTGTGATGGCAATGGTGTGCTCATAATGAGACGCTAATGATCCATCTTCGGTTACAATAGTCCAGTCATCATCCAAAATGTTGACATTTCTTCTGCCAATCACAATCATAGGCTCAACTGCAATAGTCATTCCCTTTTGCAGTCTAAGACCAGTTCCAGCCTTGCCATAATTAGGCACATTCGGATCTTCATGAACCGTTGTTCCTATTCCGTGTCCGGTCAATTCACGAACAACAGAATACCCAAAACTCTCTGCGTATTTTTGAATGGCAGCGGAAATATCGTGAAGTCTATTCCCATGTTTCGCATATTTGATGCCCTCATAAAAACTCTGTCGGGTAACATCAATGAGTTGTTGTGCTTCTTTTGAAATGGTACCTACCCCATAAGTTTTCGCACTATCTCCATGAAATCCTTGATAACACGCACCCAAATCAAGACTGACGATGTCACCTTCAACAAGCTTGGTTGGCCCAGGTATTCCATGTACCACTTCGTCATTGATCGAAATACACATGGTAGCCGGGTAACCTTCATAGTGAAGGAAAGACGGTGTCGCATCACAACTTCTGATATAGCTTTCTGCCACTTTGTCAAGTTCCGCAGTTGTTACACCTGGACGGATGTACTTTTCTACTTCCTTAAAAGTAGCAGATATAATCTCTCCCGCTTTTCTCATTAGTTGAATTTCATGATTTGTTTTGATAGTAACCATTTGTATTACTCCAATCCTAACGCTTTAAAAACTTCCTTCGTGGTATCTTGCACTTTTTCCTGACCAAATGCTTCGCAAAGTTTACCTTGAGCTTTGTAGAAAGCTTTAATAGGTTCGGTTTGTTCATGATAGACACTAAGGCGTCTTGAAATTGTTTCCGGTTTATCATCGTTACGGATGGTAAGTTCGCCGCCACAAGAATCGCAAACCATGTCAACCTTAGAAGGTTTGAATTCTACATGATACGAAGCTCCGCATCCATTACATACTCTTCTGCCAGACAAACGTTGTAATATTTTTTCATCAGGCACCTCGATTGATAAAACCTTATCAATTGCGCATATTTTATCTAACATTTCGGCTTGTGCTTGGGTTCTCGGAAAACCATCTAAAATGAAACCATTTTGACAATCTTCGTCTAGTAATCTCTCCCTAAGCAGTCCAACCACTAATTCGTCAGGCACTAAATCACCATTGTCGATATACGACTTAGCTTTAAGCCCGAGTTCTGTTTTGTTACTGATTGCATTTCTCAAAAGCATTCCTGTTGATACCGTAGGAATTTTCAACTTTTCAATTAACGTTTCAGCCTGCGTACCTTTTCCGGCACCGGGAGGTCCCAATAAAACAAGCTTCATGTTATACCACCTTTTCTAATTAATGTTCTATTCTAAGAATCCTTTATAATGGCGCACCATCATTTGCGACTCTAAAGCTCGAACTGTTTCAAGTGCTACACCTTCTACGATAAGAAGTGATGTACCACCAAGAATCATACCCGGCAATATTTGTCTAAATGACATCGGAACAATTGCAACGATAGCTAAAAATAGCGAACCAACAATTGTAATCTTATTTAGGACTTTTGTGATATACTCACTAGTCGGTCTACCCGGTCTAATACCTGGGATAAACCCGCCATTCATCTTCATATTGTTCGCCATTTCGATTGGGTTAAACTGAATTTGTGTATAGAAAAACGTAAAAGCAATGATGAGCAAGAAATATATGATTGCATATACTCCACTACCTACTGAAACGTACTTCCAAAAACCTGAATTCACATTTGCGCCAAACAAAGCTGCGATGGTAGATGGGAATGTGGTGATACTCGATGCAAAGATAATCGGGATAACACCAGCCAAAGCTACCTTAATCGGAATGTGAGTACTTTGACCACCGTAAGTCTTTCGGCCAACCACACGTTTGGAATACTGTACCGGAATTCTTCTCTCCGCGTTGTTCATGAAAACAACGAATGCAAGCATAGCAAATACGGCAACAGCAAGAAGTAACAATTCACCGAATTTAGCAAAATTAATATTAACGATGAACGTTGCATATACAGTATGAACCATACTCGGAAGTCTGGATACGATACCAGCAAAAATCATAAGCGAAATACCGTTTCCGATTCCTTTGTCAGTGATTTGTTCACCAAGCCACATGATAAATGTTGTACCAGCGGTTAAAGAAATAACGATAATCGAATACGTTAAGAAACTTGATGCTGCTATAAAGTGATAGTTACGAAGTGTGATACAAATAGCAACGGATTGAAGAAGTGCTAATGCAATCGTAACATATCGTGTAATTGAAGTAATTTTCTTTCTGCCTTCTGGTCCTTCTTTTGCCATTTTCTCCAAAGATGGAATAGCAACAGTCAGGAGCTGAAGGATAATGGAAGAGTTGATGTATGGTGTGATACCCATTGCAAATATTGTTGCCTGTGAAAACGCACCACCAGTAAACATATCCATCAAAGAAAACAAACCATTTTGACCACCCTGGTCGATGAAATTTTGCATAGCTGTTGCGGATAATCCTGGAACTGGGATATGAGATCCTAGTCTAAAAATCAAGAGCATAAAAAGGGTAAAAAGTAATTTCTTTCTTAAGTCTGGGATAGCCCAGGCATTTCTGAGTACTTTAAACACTTTAAATCACCTCAACCTTCCCGCCTGCTTTTTCTATTTTTTCTACTGCTGAACCTGTTAATTTTGTTACACGAACAGTGAGTTTCTTTGTAAGTTCGCCTCTGCCCAATATCTTAACGCCGTCGCCTAACTTACTGATAACACCTGTTTCTTTTAAAAGTTCTTTAGTAACTTCTGTACCATTTTCAAAACGTTCTAATTCCGAAATGTTCACAGTAACATACTTTTTGGCAAAGATGTTTGTGAATCCAACTTTTGGTAAACGTCTGTAAATAGGCATCTGACCACCTTCGAAGCCCGGTCTAACACCGCCGCCTGAACGTGAATTCTGACCTTTATGACCTCTGCCGGCTGTTTTTCCGTTGCCGCTTCCAATTCCACGTCCGACTCTGTTGCGAACCTTTTTGGAACCATCGGCAGGCTTAAGTTCATTCAGTTTCATTTGCCGCACCTCCTTTTAATCTAATTTTCGCTAACTGTTAACATATATGAAATTTTATCAATCATTCCTCTTACTTGAGGTGAATCCTCATGCTCAACAACATCACGTATTTTCTTAAGTCCTAAAGCCTTAACAGTAGCAATATGGTCCTTTTTTCTGCCAATCATACTTTTTGTCAAAGTAATTGTTAATTTTGCCATCGTGTAGTACCTCCTTAACCTAAGAATTCTTCCACGTTTTTTCCGCGAAGTTTGGCAACCTCTTCTGGTCTCTTTAGAAGTTTTAATGCTTCAATTGTCGCACAAACAACATTTTTCGGATTATTGGAACGAAGTGACTTGGTACGAATGTTCTGAATACCTGAAAGTTCAACAACCGCTCTAACAGGTCCACCAGCGATAACACCAGTACCTTCAGAAGCAGGTTTTAATAAAACTCTTCCTGCACCATAGTTTCCAATGATTTCATGTGGAATGGTTGTATTCATAATTGGAACGCTAATCATATTCTTTTTAGCGTCATCAATTCCTTTTCTAATTGCATCAGGAATTTCAGCAGCTTTACCAGTTCCGCAGCCAACATGGCCATTTCCATCTCCAACAACAACAAGTGCCGAAAAACGGAAGTTACGTCCGCCTTTTACAACTTTAGCAACACGGGTAATAGTAACGACTTTTTCCTGAATATCAAGAGTGCTTGCATCTATTCTGTCCGTCATAACGAATATATTCCCTCCTTCTTTTAAAATTCAAGTCCACCGCTTCTTGCACCATCGGCAAGTTGGGCAACTCTTCCGTGGTAAACGTATCCACCTCTATCGAATACAACTGCCTTGATTCCTTTTTCAATGGCCTTCTTAGCGATTGCTTCACCAACTGCTTTCGCAGCATCTTTGTTTCCACCATAAGAGAGACCCAAGTCTTTATCCAGACTTGATACACTAACAAGTGTGTTGCCTGTTGTGTCATCGATAATCTGAGCATATATATTCTTAAGGCCACGATAAACGTTTAAACGAGGACGTTCAGTCGTTCCGCTTAATTTCTGTCTTAATCTGCCGTGACGTTTTTGTCTTGCCTTATTACTAGACTCTTTCTTTATCACTTTAAGCAACTCCTTTCTTATTTTTTAGCTCCTGTTTTTCCTTCTTTACGTTTGATAACTTCTGTCGTGTATTTGATACCTTTGCCCTTATAAGGCTCCGGCGGTCTCTTTTCACGAACTTCTGCTGCAAACTGACCAACAGCCTGTTTGTCAGGACCAGAAATTGTTACAATGTTACCTTCAACGCCAATCGTGATACCAGGGATTTCCTCAACTTCAACTGGATGAGAATACCCTAAGTTCATGACTAATTTTTTACCCTGCTTAGCAGCTCTATAACCAACGCCGTTGATTTCGAGTTGCTTTTTATAACCTTCCGAAACACCGACTACCATGTTATTGATAAGGGTTCTGGTAAGGCCGTGCAGTGATCTATGCTGTTTATTATCGGACGGTCTTTTTACGATAACTTGATCCGCTTCTTTTGTGATGATCATATCTTGATGAAGTTTTCTGGTCAAAGTTCCGTTAGAACCCTTCACTGTTACGACATTACCATCTTCTATTTTAATTTCCACACCACTTGGTATGGAAATTGGTAATTTACCGATACGTGACACTTAGCACACCTCCTGATTCTTTAATAATCTTTTCTACCAAACAAACGCTAAAACTTCGCCACCAATTTTCTGTTCACGTGCTTTTTTGTCTGTCATAAGACCTTTCGATGTGGAAATAATTGCGATTCCCAAACCTTTTAAAACCTTAGGAAGCTCATCAACACCGGCATAGATTCTAAGTCCGGGTTTAGATACTCTCTTGAGGCCTGTAATAACCTTTTGTTTATTGGCCGCATATTTTAACGATACTCGAATAATTCCCTGTTGGGAATCGTCAATAAATTGTACGTTTTTGATATAACCTTCTTCGAGTAAAATCTCAACGATCGCTTTTTTCATCTTAGATGCAGGAATATCAACGGTATCATGTTTTGCTGTATTAGCATTACGAATACGAGTTAACAAATCTGCGATAGGATCGGTTATTTGCATGTTTGTACCTCCCTCCAAAATATTGATGGTCACAAGCCATCATGTGTTACTTGTAACGATTACCAGCTTGCCTTTCTAACGCCCGGAATCTCACCTTTATAAGCAAGTTCCCTAAAGCAAATACGGCAAACACCAAATTTTCTTAAATATGCGTGAGGTCTCCCACAAATTTTACATCTCGTATAGCCCTGAGTGGAAAATTTAGGAGTCCTCTGCTGTTTTAAAATCATCGATTTTTTAGCCATTTTCTACCTCCTAATTCTATCTCACAAACGGGGCACCCATCAATGTTAATAATTCACGCGCTTGCTCATCGGTTTGCGCGGTAGTTACCATAATGATATCCATGCCTCTTAATTTGTCAATTTTATCATAATCAATTTCAGGGAAAATCAATTGTTCTTTAATACCCATGGAATAGTTGCCTCTTCCATCGAAAGAATTCGGATTAATACCTCTAAAATCACGAACACGCGGCAAAGCGATATTAAAGAATCTGTCTAAGAATTCATACATTCTTTCGCCACGCAACGTAACCTTACAACCGATTTTAACGCCTTCTCTAAGTTTAAAGTTAGCAACCGATTTTTTAGCTGTTGTAATCAACGGTTTCTGACCAGTGATTGTTGCCAAATCGCTACAAGCAGACTCTAGAACCTTAGGGTTGTCCTTTGCGTCGCCGCAACCGATATTAATGACTATTTTATCAAGTTTTGGAATCTGCATTGTGCTCTTATATTGAAATTTTTGCATGAGAGCTGGTGCAACTTCCTTTACGTACTTTTCATGTAATCTGGACATTAAACTCTTTACCTCCTTCCGCTATTAATCGTTAACTTCGCTACATTTCTTGCAATAACGCACTTTTTTTCCGTCATCTAATACCTGAGTACCAAATCTGGCAGGTTTATGACATTTTTCGCAAACGCGCATTACTTTTGAAGCATAAATAGGGATTTCTTGTTTAACAATACCACTTGCATCTCCCTGTTTTTTTGGCTTCACATGTTGTGTTGCCATAGCAACACCTTCAACGATTACTTTGCCTTCGTTAGGAAAGCAAAACAATACTTTGCCTTTTTTACCTTTGTTTTTTCCAGAAAGAACAACGACTGTGTCGCCTTTTTTAAATTGCAATTTTTTATTCATCTAAGCCCACCTCCTTACAGTACTTCAGGAGCTAATGATAATATCTTCATATATTCTTTATCTCTCAGCTCTCTGGCAATAGGGCCAAAAATACGAGTACCTCTCGGGTTTTTATCATCTTTAATTATAACAGCAGCATTCTCATCAAATTTCAAATAAGAACCATCTGCACGTCTTACACCTTTTACGCTTCTAACGACAACTGCTTTCACTACATCGCCTTTTTTAACAACACCGCCCGGTGTTGCTTTTTTAACACTAGCTATGATAACATCGCCGATAGCGGCATATCTTCTCTTAGAACCGCCCAACACTCTGATGCACATAATTTCCTTTGCCCCGGTATTGTCGGCTACTTTCAGTAAAGTTTGTTGTTGTATCATGACAAACTGCCTCCTTCCCAATCACATAAAATTATTGTGCTTTTTCAACAATATCAACCAATCTCCAACGTTTATCCTTTGAAATTGGTCTAGTTTCCATTACTCTTACTTTATCGCCAATTTGGCACACATTATTTTCATCATGTGCTTTGATTTTGTAAGTTCTCTTCATAATCTTTCCGTATAACGGATGCTTTACATTGTATTTAATTGCGACAACAATGGTTTTTTCCATTTTGTCACTAACAACAGTTCCAACTCTGACCTTACGATAATTTCTTTCAGTCACGTTTCGTTGCCTCCTCTCAAAAAACAATAGCCTTATTAAAAAGTTTCTTAATTATCTTCACCTTTTAATTCTCTTTCACGAACGATGGTTTTGATTCTGGCGATAGTTTTCTTAACACCAACGATTTGAATAGGATTCTCAAGTTGATTCATAGCTTTTTGGAATCTTAAGTTAAAAAGTTCTTCTTTCAAATCGAGAAGCTTGCTTTCTAATTCGTCAGTTGTTAAATCTCTAATTTCATTAACCTTCATTTGCTTCACCATCCTCTACTTCACGGGCGGCAATTTTACATTTGATCGGAAGTTTGTGAATAGCAAGACGCAAAGCTTCTCTAGCATCTTCTTCCGCAACCCCACCGATTTCAAACATAACACGACCAGGTTTTACAACCGCTACCCAATATTCAGGGGAACCTTTACCACTACCCATACGGGTTTCAGCAGGTTTTTCAGTTACTGGTTTGTCTGGGAAAATTTTAATCCAAACCTGACCACCACGTTTAACGTATCTTGTCATAGCAATACGGGCAGCTTCAATCTGATTAGAAGTAATCCAAGCAGGCTCCAATGCTACGATACCAAAATCACCATAAGTGATTTTATTACCTCTGGTAGCTTTACCAGTCATGCGACCACGCATTACTCTACGATATTTAACTCTTTTAGGCATCAACATGACTATTTGCCTCCTTCCGCTCTGTTTTGTTTTTTACTTTCCGGAAGAACTTCACCTTTATAAATCCAAACTTTTACGCCAATTTTACCATACGATGTATTAGCTTCTGTGAAACCATAATCAATATCAGCACGTAAAGTTTGAAGCGGAATTGTTCCTTCATGATAGTGTTCGGTTCTCGCAATTTCTGCGCCGCCCAAACGACCAGCACAACACGTTTTAATACCTTTTGAACCCATTTTCATGGCACGACCCATAGCCTGCTTCATAGCACGACGGAATGAAATTCTGTTTTCGAGCTGTGCGGCAATGTTCTCTGCAACAAGTTGTGCACAAGTATCAGGAGTTTTAACCTCAACAATATTCAGGTTTACGCTCTTTCCAATAAAGCTTTCAACTTTTTTCTTTAATTTCTCAATTTCGCTACCACCACGACCTATGATAACACCAGGTTTAGCAGTAAAGATATTAATTTTAATTCTGTTAGCGGCACGTTCAATTTCGATTTTAGAAATACCGTTACCGTATAATTCTTTCTTTAAAAACTTACGGATATTATAATCTTCTACTAATAAATCTCCGAAAGATTTTTTGTCAGCAATCCATCTGGAGTCCCAATCTGCGATAATACCGACTCTCAGACCATGCGGATTTACTTTTTGTCCCATAACTAACCTCCCTTTCTTGATTATTTCTCTTTTAGAACAACTGTAATATGAGATGTTCTCTTACGAATTCTAAAAGCTCTTCCCTGCGCTCTTGCTCGGATTCTCTTAAGGGTTGGGCCTGCATTTGCAAAAATTTCTGCAACATACAATTTTTCAGTATCCATATTATGATTATTTTCAGCATTAGCAATTGCTGAATTAACAAGCTTTAATACCATGCCACTTGCTGCTTTCGGCGTGTTCTTAAGAATACCGATTGCTTCGCCTACTGGTCTATTACGAATCAAATCGATTACAATTTTAACCTTACGAGACGAAATACGGGCATCATTTAACTGTGCACGTGCTTCCATGTGATAAATCCTCCCTTCAAATCAAATAACAGCCTTAGTTAGACGTTTTAGAGCCTGCATGACCTTTAAACGTTCTTGTCAAAGCAAATTCACCCAATTTATGACCAACCATATCTTCACTAACAAAAACAGGCACATGTTTTCTTCCGTCATGAACAGCAATTGTATGGCCTACCATTTCGGGGAAAATTGTGGATGCTCTTGACCATGTCTTCAAGACTTTCTTCTCATTTGCTTCATTCATCTTAACGATTTTATCTAATAATTTCGGATCAACATAAGGTCCTTTTTTAATTGATCTTCCCATTTAACATTGTCCTCCTTTCAGACGTGTACTAAACACAAACTATTTGGCGTTCCTTCTCTTAACAATGTATTTATCCGAAGCATTCTTCTTTGCTCTTGTTTTAAGACCCAAAGCAGGTTTGCCCCATGGAGTCATTGGAGATTTTCTACCAACTGGAGATTTACCTTCACCACCACCATGTGGATGGTCATTAGGATTCATAACACTACCACGAACAGTAGGTCTGAAGCCCATATAACGAGTTTTACCAGCTTTACCTACGCGAACGTTTTCATGATCAATATTACCTACTTGACCAATAGTTGCACGACAAATCATACGGATCATTCTTACTTCACCAGAAGGAAGTCTCACCTGAGCAAAATCGCCTTCTTTAGCCATAAGCTGTGCTGAATTTCCAGCAGAACGTACGAGCTGTGCACCAGCGCCAGGATTAAGTTCAATGTTATGAATAACAGTACCAAGCGGAATATCCTTAATCATCAAGGTATTACCTGGTTTAATATCAGCACCTTCGCCAGAAAGAACTTCCTGACCAACTGCTAAACCAAGTGGTGCGATGATATATGTTCTTACACCATCTTCATACTCTAATAAAGCAATATTTGCTGTTCTGTTTGGATCATACTCGATTGCAATAACCTTAGCAGGCATGCCATCTTTATTACGTTTAAAATCAATGATTCTATATTGTCTCTTATTTCCGCCGCCTCTATGACGAACTGTAATTCTGCCGTAAGAGTTTCTACCTGCATTCTTTTTCAAAGGCTCTAAAAGCGCTCTTTCTGGCGTTGTTTTGGTTATTTCCTCAAACGTCGAAACACTCATAAATCTTCGTGCAGGAGAGGTCGGATTATATTTTTTAATCGCCATCCTTATACACTCCTTACTTTATCGGTTATATCATACCGTCAAAAATTTCAATAGTTTTGCTATCTTCTGTTAATTTCACAATTGCTTTTTTATAGTCAGATCTTTTGCCCATGGTTTTACCGACTCTTTTGAACTTACCTAAAACAATCATGGTAGATACTTTCTCTACTTTAACATCAAAGATTTCCTCAACTGCTTTTCTGATTTCAATCTTGTTTGCATTTTTAGCAACTTCGAAAGTATACTTTTTGTCCTGCGTATTCTCCATGCTGCGCTCGGAGATAATCGGTCTTTTAATAATATCATGTGCAGTCATTATGCGTACACCTCCTCGATTTTCTCAATAGCACCTTTAGCAACGATTACTTTTCCGCTATTTAACACATCGTAAACATTCAAAACTTCCGCATAAGTCGTATTCAAATTAGCGATGTTTTTAGCAGAACGATACGTAACATTGTCATTGTTTGCTAGTACTAAAAGAGCTTTTCCTTCAACGTTCAAACTCTTCATCATAGCGATAACGTTTTGCGTTTTGATTTCAGAAAATGTGATTTCATTGACTACGATTAGATCATTGTCATTTACTTTAGCAGTAAGAGCCGATCTCATAGCAAGCTTTTTCACTTTCTTATTTACTCTGTAACGATAGTCACGCGGTTTCGGGCCTAAAGCCACGCCGCCGCCTGTCCATTGTGGAGCACGGATACTACCCTGTCTTGCACGACCAGTACCTTTTTGTCTCCAAGGCTTAATGCCACCGCCTCTAACTTCTGATCTTGTTTTTGTATTTTGCGTACCCTGTCTTTGATTAGCCAGGTAATTGACAATCACTTCATGAACTACTGTTTCATTTACTTCAGCAGCAAAAACTGCTTCGCTTAATTCAATTGTGCCGGCGTTTTCGCCGTTCATGTTATATAAAGCCACGCTAGGCATACTAATGTCCTCCTTTCCAAAAGAAAATTTTATGCTTTTGTTGAATCCTTAAGAACAACCAATCCGCCTTTATTACCAGGAACGGCGCCTTTAACAAGGATTAAGTTCTTTTCTGTAATAACTTTTACAACTTCAAGGTTCTGAATGGTTACTTTTTCAACACCCATATGTCCTGGCAAGTGTTTGCCCTTCATAACTCTGGATGGGTCAGAACATGCGCCCATAGAACCTGGTCTTCTGTGGTATCCGCTACCATGGGCCATTGGGCCACGGCTCTGATTCCAACGTTTAATAACGCCCTGGAAACCTTTACCTTTGCTGATACCGCTTATATCAACTTTTTCTCCGTCAGCAAAAGCGTCAGCATTGATTTCATCGCCAACATTGACAGCAGAAATGTCTTCTAAACGAAATTCTTTCAAATGTTTCTTGTAAGGAACATTTGCCTTTGCAAAATGACCTTTTTCAGGTTTGGTTAAAGCCTTTTCCTTTGCATCTTCAAAACCGACTTGGATACTATCATATCCGTCAGTTTCCACAGTTTTCTTTTGAACAACAACGCAAGGTCCTGCTTCAATAACAGTAACAGGAATCATTTTGTTTTCTTCAAAAATCTGTGTCATACCGATTTTTTTACCTAAAATCGCTTTTTTCATGTTTTTTCCTCCTTGTGGTTATTGGTTCACATTACGCGAACATGACCGTTTTTGAACCTACGCCTGAACTTTGATTTCAATATCAACGCCAGCCGGCAAATCCAATTTCATAAGTGAGTCAGACGTCTTTTGAGTCGGGCTCAAAATATCAATCAATCTCTTGTGAGTTCTTCTCTCGAATTGTTCGCGAGAATCTTTGTATTTGTGTACCGCACGAAGAATTGTGATGATTTCCTTCTGTGTTGGAAGCGGAATAGGACCTGATACCTTTGCTCCTGTTCTCTTAGCGGCTTCAACAATCTTCTCTGCAGATTGATCGAGTAAAGCGTGGTCATACGCTTTTAATCTAATTCTGATTTTCTGAGTTGCTGCCATAAGCTTACCCTCCTTAATAATTTTTAGGTCGCGACGAAAGTCGCTTTGTGTGATCCCACGACAGCTTTTTTTGCGTTCAACTGTGCCGGGTGTTTTCTCTTTACCCATAATAAAACCCGATTTGCTATAAATATAGCAAGCTCGGGTCATTACACATAAACGCATAATTTTCTGCTTTTGTACATACCTATATCCCGATATGGAAACATCCATCAAAAAATATCGATATTAGCAGAGTGACCTGTCGCCCGGTTTCTATGAATCGGACATTCTCGACGGAAAAACCAGACTATGTCTGCAACCTCCCGCTTCATCGTATGTCATGTCACAACCTCTATATAATACAGTATTTCCTGCCAAATTGCAAGGATTATTTTAAAAAAAGTTCTATATTTAGGTAGAAATTCATATAATATTTTGAATGTTTTTTGTGCAATTTGCACAACCAAAATCAACCATTTCCGCACCTCGTTGCCCTAATAATTAACAAAAATACCGGTAAGCGATCTGCTTGCCGGTATTTTTCATGTTCTATTTTTTCATTTCATCATAATGAGCACGTTCGCCGCCAATAAATTTTGGTCTAGTACGGGCAGCTAATACGACCGCTTCCCCAATTTGTTTAATCGATAGATGTACTGGTACAACTACTTTCTTAAGGTGCATGCCAATTAATGTACCGCCGATATCGAGTCCAGCCTTTGCGACATGAATTTCTTCAACAGCCACAGGCTCATTAAATTCTCGATAAGCCGCCGTTGCAAAGCTACCGCCTGCTTTCGGCTGAGGAACGACATTCACAATTTCGATACCAAATTTGTCGGCTGCCTCTTTTTCCATAATAATAGCGCGGTTTAAATGTTCACAACATTGAGCTGCCAAGTAAATGCCTTTTTCGTTCAAAACGGTATAGATTTCACCAAAAACAACATCCGCTATATCCGTACTGGAATAAGAACCGATTTTGTGTCCTCCAATTTCGCTGGACGAGCAACCGACCACCACCACATCACCAGATTCCACGTTTTTGGCAGTCGTGAGCAGTTCACAAATTGCATCATGTGTTTGTTTTTTTAATTCTTCATACATCGTTAGCCCTTCTTTTCTAAAATCTTAATACTGTTTTTGAACGGTTATCTTACCATCCTCGGCAGAAACCAAGATGCTATCTCCCGCACCAATCGTTCCTTTAATATAACTTTGAGCCACTTCATCCTCTATGAAACGAGAAATAGCACGGCGAAGTGGTCTTGCTCCATATTTTTCTTCATATCCATTTTGCAAAATGAATTCTTTAGCACTATCGTCTATTGTAGATGTTATGCCCTTAGACAAAAGTCCCTTTGTAAAATCGCGAAGCATCAAATCCATGACCTTTTTCAACTCATCACGCGTTAAGGATGTGAAAGTAATTACTTCATCAATACGATTTAAAAATTCAGGACGGAATAACTCTTTTAAAGCAGAATCAATTCGCTCTGCCATCAAGTTTTCTTCTTTGGCAAATCCCAGACCGCCCATTTTAAAGGATGAACCGACATTAGAAGTCATGATAATAATCGTATTTTCAAAATTCACGACTTTTCCATGACTGTCCGTGATACGACCATCATCTAAAATCTGTAATAAAATGTTAAACACATCCGCATGCGCTTTTTCAATCTCGTCTAACAAGATAACACTGTATGGATTGCGGCGCACTTTTTCAGTAAACTGCCCAGCCTCATCATAACCAACATAGCCGGGAGGTGAACCAATCAGCTTTGACACCGAATGCTTCTCCATATATTCTGACATATCGAGGCGAATGAGTGCTTCTTCGCTATTGAACATGACCTTTGCAATCTGTTTGACCAGCTCGGTTTTACCAATACCTGTCGGTCCGACAAAAATAAAGGAAACCGGTCTGTTAATGCTATATATACCAGCACGTTTTCTGCGAATTGCCTTACTAACTGCCTTAATTGCTTTTTTCTGCCCAATTAATTCAGCTGAGAGTCTTTCTTCTAAGTTTAATAGCTTTTCTGACTCCACTTCTTTGATGGACTCAACCGGAATATTCGTCCACATCTCAATGACAGATGCCACATCTTCGTTGGTAATTTGAACTTGACTGCATTGTTCTTTTAATACATTTACCTGTTCACTAATCTGGCACTCTGTTATTTTCAGATCAGCAATTTTCTGAAAATTCTGTTGTTGCTCTTCTCCGCCCTTTTCAGCGGCTTCGGCTGTCAGCCTATCCTGCTCATCTTTGTTATCTTGCAGTTTCTGTTCAGTCAAAGTTAAATCCAACAAAATTTTATTCTGCAAGTTTTCTTTGGAACAGGCTTCGTCAATAACATCAATTGCCTTATCAGGCAAAAATCGTTCCGTAATATAACGTTCGGATAGTTTGACGGCATTTACTAACACATCATCTGGAATTTTGACTCCATGATACAATTCATAGTAACTTTTAATACCACGCAGGATGTCAATTGTTTCTTCAACCGACGGCTCTTTAACCATAACAGGTTGGAAACGTCTTTCCAGAGCGCCATCTTTTTCGATGTTTTTGCGGTATTCATCTAAGGTCGTCGCACCAATAATCTGAATCTCGCCACGAGCTAGTGAAGGTTTCAAAATATTCGCCGCATTCATAGCACCTTCTGCGTTGCCAGCTCCTACGATATTATGCACTTCATCAATGACCAAAATGATATTGCCAAGTTCTTTTGTCTCTTCGATTACTTTTTTAAGACGTGATTCAAACTGTCCACGAAATTGTGTCCCAGCGACTAGAGCAGCAAAATCCAGCAAATACACTTCTTCATTTAGAAGCTTGGCCGGCACCCTTTTCTCCACAATTCGCTGTGCAATTCCTTCGGCAATCACGGTTTTACCAACACCGGGATCTCCCAATAAAACGGGATTGTTTTTGGTACGCCTGTTTAAAATTTGTATAACACGATCTATTTCTTTATCGCGACCAATAATGGGATCTACTTTTCCAAGAGCGGCTTTTGTTGTCAAATTTGTTCCATACGTATCCAACGTTTTTTTCTTTTTATCGGCTTTTTTCTTGTCTTTTTTATTATCTTTAGCCGGATCATTCGCAGCATTATTGCGATTATCGGTTGGACCGTTTCCCTCGCCGAATACTTTATTGATAAAGCTAAGGGGATTTAATGCGGTTAATGATTTTTCGTCATCTTCCTCTTCGCTCTCTATTTCATCCGGATTCTCTTCCATATCCTGCATAAGCTGTTCCATTTCGGTAGTCATATTCTCCATATCTTCTTCTGACATGCCCATTTGCTTAGCAATTCCATTTAGAGGATTAATGCCTAATTCTTTGGCGCATTGCATGCAAAGCCCTTCCTGTTTTGTCATATCACCATGCAAACCAGCAACAAATATCACAGCCATTCTTTTTTTACATCTACTACACATAATCATATAATCACCTCTGCCTATTCCCAAAAGGAACCGTATTTGTGTTCTTTATCTAACCAAAAATCCCCTGTCGTATCGGACAGGGGATTAAAATGTCATAACCATACGTCAATCGATATTATCTCATAAAAATTATTTTTCGTCAACCATCTTTTGCGAGGCTCTTTTATGAGCATTCTCCACTATTTTCGCTTCATCATCGCGTACCAATTCTTTCAATGAAGTAGCGAGTCCTGCCAATCCCTGAATTTCAGATGGAATGATGATTTTAGTTGCTTTGCCATCTGCTACTTTTTCAAATGCCTCGAGCGCCTTAATCTGAATTACCTCGGCACAAGGGGCCGCATCATTTAGCATTTTGATGCCTTCTGCAACAGCAGCGCGCACTTTTAAGATAGCTTCAGCTTCACCTTCAGCCCTTTTAATCTGTGCTTCTCGTTGTGCTTCCGCTTCTAGAATAGCAGATTGTTTGCGCCCTTCTGACACCAAAATAGAAGACATTTTTTCACCTTCGGCGCGCAGAATGGATTCACGTCTTTCACGCTCTGCTTTCATTTGTCTCTCCATCGCATCTTGAATTTCAGCAGGCGGAATAATATTTTTAAGCTCGACACGATTGATTTTAATGCCCCACGGATCTGTTGCTTCATCTAAAATAACACGCATTTTTGTATTAACGGTATCTCTTGATGTCAATGTTTCGTCCAATTCCAAATCACCGACAATATTACGAAGAGTCGTAGCGGTTAAATTCTCAATAGCCGAAATAGGATAATCAACACCATAGGAATACAGCTTTGGATCGGTAATCTGATAATAGACGACCGTATCAATTTTCATGGTAACATTATCTTTTGTGATAACCGATTGCGGTTTGAAATCGATAACACACTCTTTCAAGGTCACTTTATTAGCAATTCGCTCAATAAAAGGAATTTTGACATGAATTCCTGTGTGCCATGTCAAATAGTATGCCCCTAAACGTTCAATAACAAACGCTTGAGCCTGTGGAACAATTTTAATATTTGCAATAACGAGAGCCACAATAAGAATAACCAGTGCTAAAATATAATACACAAAACGACCTCCCTTTATTCTTCCAATTTTTTGACGATTAGTTTCACGCCTTGAATTCTTTCGACGAATACTTCTTCTCCGGCTGAAACTAAACTCTTATCTTCTGTCTTTGCTGTCCATACCTGTTCTAATACGCGCACTCTAAAAAGGCCATCTGCCGAATCCGGCGCATCCATCACAACTGCTTTTTGCCCGATCACACGATCCGCATTCGTCGCTTCTTTTTTAATAGCCAATTTCTTTTGTAGAATCGGCTTGGTAAAAATCAGAAGCAGGGCAGATACAATAACGAACACCACAATCTGCCAAGCAGTCGTAACACCCAATAAAGAAAGAAAAAAAGCCACAACAGCACCAATAGCAAACCAAATTGTCACAAGACCATATGTCGCTAATTCAATTATCGCTAATATAACAGCAACACCCAGCCAAATAAATGTGCTCGTCATGGTGACACCTCCCTTATAAAACTCATTATACCATCTTTTCTATAAAAAACAAGGGAACCTCTCAGTTCCCTTCATAAGCTCTTCTATTCATATGCTTTAACAGCACCAATAATATCTGTTGCTTTTTCAAAATTGTATGTTTCCAAATAATCGACCAAACCCTGCTTGACTTTAAGGGGCAGTTTTGGATCGACAAATAGTCCCGTTCCTACGGCTACCATCGTAGCACCTGCCAGCATAAACTCAATCGCATCGTCTGCTGATGTAATGCCACCCATACCAATCAGCGGAATCTTAACCGTATTGGCTACCTGCCAAACCATACGCACCGCTACCGGTTTCACCGCAGGACCTGAAAACCCTCCTACATTATTATGTAGCACTGGTCGGCGCTTGTGAATATCAATAGCCATACCAAGCAACGTATTAATTAACGAAAGTGCATCCGCACCGCCGCTTTCAGCGGCTCTTGCAATTTCCGTAATATCGCTGACATTAGGCGACAATTTTACAATCAACGGTTTTTTGGCATGTTTTTTCACCTCAGACGTAATCTCGTAAACTGTCTGCGGATTGGTACCAAATGCCACTCCGCCACATTTCACATTAGGGCACGAAATATTCATTTCGAGCATGTCGACATCGCTGTCCGACAAAATCTCAGCCATCTGGCAATATTCCTCAATCGTATTACCCGCCATATTCGCCATGATTTTCGCTTTGGTTCGTTTCTTTAATTCAGGAAGTTCCCCTTTGCAAAATGCCACAACGCCCGGATTTTGAAGTCCCACGCTGTTTAAAATACCGGCTGGCACTTCTGCAATTCTAGGTGGCTTATTGCCCTCACGCGCGGTAGGGGTAAGCCCTTTAACACTAATTGCACCAAGCTCATCCAAGTCAAAATACTCACCATATTCTCTTCCAAAACCAAAAGTTCCGGAAGCGGTGGTAATCGGATTATCAAATTCAATTCCTGCCATATTTACACGCAAATCAGTCATTTAACGTTACCTCGTCTGCCCAAAAAACAGGCCCATTCAAACATACTCTTTGATATTTCCATGTACCGGGTAGTTTCGTTTCACACGAACAAGTAAGGCAAGCGCCGATACCGCATCCCATGCGCTGTTCCATTGAAAGTTGCGCCTTTACCTCATACTTCTCGGAAAGATTTTTCACAATTTTCAGCATAGGCATAGGACCGCACGCATAGATGATGTCACCGATACCCGCTTTTAATTTTTCTTCCAAAAAGCTTGTGACAAATCCGCTGTTTGCATAGCTGCCATCATCGGTGGTAATTGTCACCTCGTTAGCTATTTTAGAAAACTCATCTTCCATCAAAACGCGATCTTTCGACCTAAATCCCAAAAAGAAGTGAGGTTTATTCGTAAGCTCTCGCCCTAATAAATATAAAGGGAAGATACCAATACCGCCGCCAATGATAAGAGGCTCTTTGTAATCCCCTAGCTCAAATCCTCTTCCTAAAGGCGCGAGCACATCCACTACATCGCCAGGTTTACAAAGGGATAAGCTTTTGGTGCCTTTTCCGCGCACTTCATAAACCATACGAACGGCATCCCCTTTTATATCACATATACTGATAGGACGTCTTAGAAAAATATGATCGTACGACGGACATTTGATGTGAACGAATTGACCAGGTTTCGCTTCTTGCACAATTTCTGGTGCTTCAAATTCCATATCAAAGACGCCTTTTATCACTTCTTCATTTTTTAAGATGGTACAATTCTGTGAATCTTTCATTGATAACCTCCACTATTTAAAACCACTTTCTTGTCAAGTCTACATTGATCAAGCTAAATTACAGCACACCTAGAATTTCGTCGCGCATGCGAATTGCTTCATCACGCGCCGCTTGTGCATAATTCTGTTCGGAACCCCCGCTCTTTTTATAGGCACACATAATGCCTCGAGAAGAATTGACAATAGCGCCCACACCATTTTTGTCAAAAGCTCCAGCGATGTCTTCGGCGGTTGCACCTTGTGCGCCGTATCCCGGCACCAAGAAAAAGGCATGTGGCATTCTTTCGCGAAGCTCGGTAAGTTGCTCTGGGTAAGTTGCACCGACAACTGCGCCGATGTTGGAGTAACCAGATTTCCCAATTGAACTTTCTCCCCAGCAGCTTACCATATCAGCCATATGCTCATAGATTGTCTCACCATTTTCAAGCCTCAAATCCTGCAATTCGCCTGATGACGGATTCGAAGTTTTCACTAAAACAAACATACTTTTATCCGATTCTTCACAATATTTTTTGAACGGCTCAATGCCGTCGCTTCCTAAATAGCCATTTACCGTGACAGAATCCACATTATAGCCGTCTTTATCGAAATATCCTTCTGCATAAGCGGCAGCAGTGGAACCAATGTCATTTCGTTTCACATCGCAAATGACATAAAGCCCTTTTTCCTTGGCATATTCGCTCGTGCGATGGAGCAATTTCGCGCCATGATACCCTAGCATCTCATAATACGCGCTTTGCGGCTTCACAGCCGGCACAACATCGCAAAGTGCATCGATCAGTCCTTTATTAAACTCAAAGATGGATTCAATAAAGGTCTTTATGTTTTTCCCATAAATGCTGTAGTTTTTATCGATAATATAGCGTGGTATATACTCAATTTTGGGATCTAATCCCGCTACAGTTGGATTATTTTTGACTCTAATTTTTTCGATTAGAAGATCCATAGACATGTAGTGTTTCCTCCTATAATAAAATTCCTTGACTAACAACAATTTTTCCACTAACAATTGTATATAAGACTTTTCCTAATAGTTTAAACCCATCATAAGGTGAATTTTTCGCCTTGGATTTAAACTCATCGACATGAACTTCATATTCTTCATCTGTATCAAAAATCATGATGTCCGCTCTAGCGTCTTCGCTTAACGAACCTTTACCGAGCCCTAAAATTTTAGCTGGATTGACGGTAAACTTCTTAATTAATTCATCTAGCGTTAAAATGCCTGGTTTCACGAGATACGTGTATGATAGACCAAACGCGGTTTCAAAACCGACAATACCATTTGCCGCACGCGCAAATTCACAATTTTTCTCATCGATATGATGCGGTGCATGATCAGTAGCAATCGCGTCAATCGTTCCATCGGCTAAACCTTCACAAATGGCTTTTACGTCGTCTTCGGTTCGAAGCGGCGGATTCATTTTTGCATTCGTATTATAGCCGGCTACTGCCTCTTCTGTCAGCGTAAAATAATGCGGACAAGTTTCGCATGTGACTTTAACGCCGCGTTTTTTTGCATCTCGAACGAGATTCATACCGCCACGCGTGCTAACATGGGCGATATGTATGCCTACTCCAGTGATTTCCGACAAAAGAATATCACGGGCAATCACTACTTCTTCAGCCGCTCTGGTAATACCGCGAAGCCCCAACGAGGTCGACATATACCCTTCATTCATACATCCGCCGTCTACCAAATCCATATCTTCGCAATGCGCGATCACAGTGGTATCGAACATACCGGCATACTCTAAAGCATGACGCATCAAAACTGGATTCTTAACGGTTTTACCGTCCTCAGAAATCGCAACCACGCCGGCAAATTTCATCTCACCGATTTCAGCAAGTTCCTCTCCCTTTTGCCCTTTGGTAATGGCACCTATGGGATAGACATTCACTTTTCCGACTTCTTTGGCCTTTTCCTTTATATACGTAATAATGGCTGCATTATCGACCACAGGTTTCGTGTTAGGCATGCAGGCAATCGATGTAAAACCGCCCATAGCCGCACTCATCGTACCAGTTTCGATAGTTTCCTTATATTCAAAACCTGGGTCACGGAGGTGACAATGCATATCGATTAATCCTGGCACCACAATCTTGCCCGTTGCATCAATCACTTCGAGTTCAAGCCCTTCGAGCTCATAATTGATATCATCGCCTATTTCAGAAATCACGCCTTTATCCAAATAAACATCTGTCACTCTGTCAATATTATTTTTGGGATCAATAACACGACCGCCTTTAATCAAGATTCTCACTCAGAAACACTCCTTTTTGTTAACATATCGAGCACAGCCATACGAACAGCCACTCCGTTTGTAACCTGTTCATTAATGCAAGAATTTTTCGAGTCCACAACGCTGGTAGTCAGTTCCACGCCGCGATTGACAGGACCCGGATGAAGAATGATAGCATCGGGTTTGGCGAATTTAATGCGCCTGTCATCGACGCCAAAAAAGCGAGAATATTCACGCATAGTCGGAAAAAGGCCACTTCTCTGTCTTTCCAGCTGGAGTCTTAAATTCATGACAACATCCGCATCTATCATAGCCTCTTGCACACTATTAAAAACGCTGACACCCATTTTTTCCATGCCAGGCGGAAGCATCGTAACAGGACCACCCACGCTCACCTTAGCGCCCAATTTGGTAAGACCATAAATATTACTGCGGGCCACACGACTGTGCGCCACATCGCCTAAAATGGCAACTTTCAGGCCATCGATTCTGCCTTTCTTCTCTAAAATGGTCAGCATGTCGAGTAGTGCCTGTGTAGGATGTTCATTCATCCCATCGCCGGCATTTATCACAGACGCGTTGACGTTTTTTGCGATGAGATCAACCGCTCCACTCATGGAATGACGCACCACCAATACATCAGTTGCCATCGCATCCAACGTTTTAACGGTATCAATCAAGTTTTCACCTTTTGCCACACTAGAGGAAGCAACTGGGACATTGGCCACAATAGCGCCCAAATATTTTCCGGCCAATTCAAAAGAGGTTCTGGTACGTGTGCTATTTTCATAAAACAACGTCACCACCGATTTTCCTTGCAGATTCGCATTCTTTTTATTATCGTTTAAAATGGAGTTTTTCATACGAATGGCACTTTGCAAAATAGAATCAATTTCATCCGCGCTTAGAGTTTTAAGACCCAGTAAATCCCTTTTCATGTTTCATACCACCTTGTTTTATTTGTCCTGCTGTTTTTCAAAAAGGCATCGCACTTTATAAACCGCTATCCATATCTTTGACCAAGTTTCCAAAAAAAATCCTTTTACCAAAACGGCAAAAGGATCAACCTAAACAAGGTTACAATATTGTCAACACCGACAACCTTTTTGGTATCTTGCGTACCGATTTAAAAGGCGGATAAAATAGACTTTATGAATCATCTATTTTTTTATTTAATTTGTTTTATTATACACTACATTTCGACATTTGTCTATATTATTTTACCTAAGTTTTCACTAAGAAAGTGCCAAATTTTTTATAGGTATCCCTTTTTTTACGGCTCTGGAAACAGTATAAAACGTCCCACCGCGATTATTTATCAAATATGCCAACACCAAATCGCCATTATCTACTAAGTAATCATTTCGCACATGCATACACCAAGGGCTGTAATCTTCGCTGGTATATACAACTTTGTCTGCTAAGGAAAGAATATCCCGATAGCGTTTTTTGTCAGCTACGCTAAAATATTTATCCTGCGTCTGGCACGGCAGAATGCAATGCAACGCAATCTGGGGATATACCTTTTTAAAAGAAAGCACCGTCTCTGCTGCCAGCATGTCAAATCCAAGTGCCATACCAGACATAAAAGTTTGCATATTCTCATGGGTAATCGCGTCGCCAATCGCCTCATGTAATTTATAGTTTAGCTCAGCTGTTTCATGAATATGACGATGTCCCGTAAAACAGCAAACTTTAGATGAATCTTCCTTAGTCAATTATATCTCACCTTTGCTTTTCGCCATCAAATAGGCGTTAATAAAGCCATCCAGGTCACCATCCATAACTGCCTGTGTGTTCCCTGTTTCGTAAGAAGTGCGATGGTCTTTAACCATGCTATATGGATGAAATACATAGGAACGAATCTGACTGCCCCATGCAATATCTTTTTGAACGCCCTTGATATCTTCAATCTTGTCTTTTTGCTGTTCTTCAGCAACTTCAATGAGTTTTGATTTTAACATCTTCATCGCCACATCTTTATTCTGATGCTGCGAACGTTCATTTTGACACGTCACGACAATATTGGTCGGAATATGCGTAATACGCACAGCTGAATCAGTTTTATTGACATGCTGTCCACCAGCTCCGCCCGACCGATAGGTATCAACTCGTAAATCTTTCGGGTCAATATTGACCTCGACATCATCAGTTATTTCAGGCATAACTTCGACGGACGCAAAGGAAGTATGACGTCTTCCAGCCGCATCAAAAGGTGAAATTCGCACCAAACGATGCACACCCTTTTCACATTTTGCGTATCCGTAGGCATGGAATCCTTCTATTAAAACGGTAATTGTCTTTAATCCCGCTTCTTCGCCATCTAGCGCATCTAGCACTGAAAAAGAGAAGTTTCGCTTTTGCGCCCACATCTGATACATGCGATAGAGCATTGCACACCAATCCTGTGCCTCTGTCCCGCCGGCGCCAGCATGAATTGTTAAAATGGCATTGTTGGCATCATATGTACCAGACAACAACGTTTCTAGCATCACTTGATCCAAGTTTTTTTTGAAAGCTTCAAAATCCGACTGGATTTCACCAATCAAACTTTCATCATCCGCTTCATTGGCCAAATCAATCATGGCAAGTAGATCTTCCCATGCTTGGTGCAAATCTTCATAGAGAGCAACGGATGTTTTCAGCTGTTTAATTTCTTTCAATATCTTCTGAGATTTTTCCATGTCATCCCAAAAATTGTTTTCTTCTGTTTTTTTCTCGAGTGTCTCAATCATCTGACATTTACTAGCGATGTCAAAGTGAATCCCTCAATTCCTTGATTTTTTTCTCCATCGAAACAAGCTCAAGCCTGCATTCTTCTAATGGGAGTAACATATCATCACTTCGCTTTCTTTTATTTGACGCATGATTAAGTTAGAAATACAGGGCTCATATTAAGAGCCCTGTATAATCATCGTATTCTTTATTCGTCTTTACCGCAACATTTTTTGTATTTTAAACCACTACCACACGGGCAAGGATCGTTTCGACCAACTTTATGCTCTTTTCGAATTGGTTCTCGTCTAACGGAACCATCACCGCTAGTACTGATAGGTTTTGCTACTTCTTTACGCTGCAAGCTATTTTCGACCAATCTTGCCTTAAATACATATTTGACCGTATCATATTGAATGTTATGAATCATGGCATCAAACATATCAGCGCCTTCGATTTTGTATTCGGCTACTGGATCTTTCTGCCCGTATGCACGCAGTGTAATACCATCTTTTAATTGTGACATGTCATCAATGTTATCCATCCATTTCTGATCCACAACACGTAAAAGTACTACACGCTCTAACTCACGCATGTTTTCACCGAATTCATTTTCGCGCTCCTCATATATTTTAAGAGCCTTATCCAAAATTCGTTCTTTATAGTCTTCTTTATCAATGGTTTCCATTTCAGCTCGAGAAATTTTGATTTCATCTTTGGAAATACCAAGTAAGTCCACAAACGATTCATACAAGCTCACCAAATCCCATTCATCTGAAATGGCGCTCACACAATGACTATCCACTGTTTCCTCAATTGCATTTTCGAGCATGCTCATAATGGAATCTTTTAAGTTTTCGCCATCTAACACTTTCTGGCGTTGACCATAAATAACTTTACGTTGCTCGTTCATGACCTCATCATATTGCAGCACGTGTTTACGAATTTCAAAGTTGCGTGACTCCACACGTTTTTGCGCTGATTCTATAGCATTGGTAAGCATTTTTGCATCGATTGGTTCATCTTCCGAAAGTCCAATGGTATCCACCATTTTCTTGATTTTATCTGAACCGAATATACGCATTAAATTATCTTCCAAAGACAGATAGAATTTAGAAGCACCCGGATCACCCTGACGACCAGAACGACCTCTCAACTGATTATCAATACGGCGTGATTCATGGCGCTCTGTTCCCAAAACAAACAGACCACCTGCTTCAATAACCTTTTTCTGTTCTTCTACTAACTGATCGGAAAAAAGCTTATTGTATTCACGAAATACGCGTCTTGCTTCTATAATTTCACTATCGCTGGTTTCTGTAAAACTCACAGCATTAGCAATCATTTCATCGGTGTATTCATCTTTTTTCATCGCTTTTTTCGCCATGATTTCTGGATTACCACCTAAGATAATATCGGTACCACGACCAGCCATATTTGTAGAAATGGTAACCGCACCAAAACGACCTGCCTGAGAGATAATATCGGCTTCTTTTTCGTGGAACTTAGCATTCAAAACTTCGTGCTTAATGCCATCTTTTTTTAGCATTTTCGCCAATTTTTCAGAATTCTCAATAGAGGTAGTACCCACAAGTACTGGCTGCCCCTTTTCATGGCACTCTTTAATTTGGCGAATGACCGCCGCATATTTACCGGCTTCTGTTTTATAAACGGAATCTACGGCATCATCACGAATAACCGGTTTGTTCGTCGGAATTTCAATAACATCCAATTTGTAAATTTCCTGAAATTCCTGTTCTTCAGTTTTAGCCGTACCGGTCATACCGGAAAGTTTTTCATATAAGCGGAAGAAATTCTGGAAAGTGATCGTAGCCAATGTTTTGCTTTCACTCTCAACTTCCACGCCTTCTTTAGCTTCAATAGCCTGATGCAAACCATCGCTATAACGTCTACCAAACATCAAACGACCGGTGTGTTCATCAACAATGATAACTTCGCCTTCTTTTACGACGTAGTCAACATCGCGTTTCATATTACCATAAGCTCTAATTGCCTGGTTGATATGATGAGAAATAAGCATGTTATCTGGATCAGCAAGATTCTCTAGCTGAAACATTTCTTCTGCTTTTTTAACGCCTTGCGTTGTCAATGTAGACGTGTTTGCCTTCTCATCGACGATATAATCCGCATCAATTGTTTCATCTTCTTCTTCTTTGGTATCGGTCTCCACAATTACTTTCTTTTTAAGACGTTTCGCGAAAGCATCCACAATTTGATAAAGTTGTGTCGACTCATTTGAAGCACCCGAAATAATAAGCGGCGTTCTCGCTTCATCAATCAAAATGGAATCCACTTCATCGACAATAGCAAAATAATGTCCGCGTTGTACCATTTCCTCGCTGCGAATAACCATATTATCACGTAGATAATCGAAACCTAGTTCATTGTTGGTTACATAGGTAATATCCGCTTGATAAGCTGCTTGGCGGTCTTCGTTAGAAATGTCATGTATAATGACGCCAACTTTCATACCCAAAAACTCATAGATCTTGCCCATCCACTCGCCTTGGCTTTTTGCCAGATAATCATTAACCGTAACGATATGGACGCCTTTTCCCGTTAACGCATTTAAATACGCCGGCAAAGTTGATACCAACGTCTTACCTTCACCAGTTTTCATCTCAGCGATACGACCCTGATGCAAGATGATACCACCGATAATCTGTACAGGATAATGTTTCTGTGAAATAACACGAAATGCTGCTTCTCTTACCGTGGCGAACGCTTCCGGTAAAATATCGTCTAATGTTTCGCCGTTTTTTAAACGTTCTTTGAATTCGTCTGTTTTTGCACGAAGTTCGCTGTCCGATAATTTTTGAAACTTTTCATCCAAGGCCAGAACATCTTCCAAAATCGGCTTGACTCTTTTAAGTTCTTTGACACTATAATTACCAAATAGTTTCTCCAAAAATTCTCTCATATTGTTTTCTCCTTTTATTTTCTGTCAGTCATTAGATGCTGTCTTTCATGGTACTCTATATGAACTGCTTACGGTTTTTATATAATTTGACAGCTGCCATGATCAGTAAAATCAGCAAAACACCTGCCAAAATTGGGAATCCCATAGCTGAAATCTTTAAATAAAGCTCATTTGCCGCTGAAATCTGTCCATTAGGTGCGCTAGCCTTTACAGATTGGATAAATGCACCCATTTTTCCTGTTCCCCATAACTTCATGCCAAAATTAATCCAGTAAAGCGAAACCATGAGGCATATGGGCATAAAGCAAAAACAAAGTGCCATAGAAAATTTGGTACGCTTATTTAGCTGTTTGCCAACTAAAATCCCAACAACGATGAAAAGAATGAGACTGACAATTAATGAAGCACCATTCATCTGTCCACTTTTACCATTCATAATGCTTAGTAATGGTGGGAGTAACAGTGCCGAGCAAAACATAGAAGAGAAGAACAGCATCTTAATTGTCTTAATCCATTTGCCATGCTCAGCAAAATCTATTTTGGCTGCTTCAAAAAAGGTGAAATATTCATTTAGCCTTTTCGAAAAATCTTTTTCATTTTCGCTCAATCGAAAAGCTAGAGAAAAACGCCTAGCCGTGTCCAAAATTTCGAAATAGCGAGAGAGCAAATCATAGGATACTGTGTAGCCACTGTACGCTTCTATAATCGAATCGAGCCGTTTTATATAAGTTTGTTTCAGATCGTTACTTTTTATGTTTCTTGACCTTGAAATTTTATTTTTTACTCCGATTAATATACGAATAACTTCCTTCATATCTTTTGCGCTAATTTCTTCATGAGAGGAAGCCGTTTCATCATCCGCTTTATTGTCTAATTCAAAAGCTTCGCCGTCATCCTTATCAGCTATAGCATTTTCCTTAGCAACATCAGGTTTTTTCTCTTCGTCCATGGGTCCTATCCCTTCTTAAAACAATTCAATCCACATTTAAACTAAATTATAACACACATTATAAAATAATACAGCCCCCCTTGTC
>Ga0183100_1000298_pt1 | contig 51474 bp, 48 predicted proteins | sample Biomet2_FD_127789 | JGI IMG/M metagenome (GOLD analysis project Ga0183100, IMG submission 127789) | Microbial communities from bioreactor (seeded with anoxic lake sediment) at LBNL, California, USA - Biofuel metagenome 2 | ecosystem: Engineered > Bioreactor > Anaerobic > Unclassified ... | reverse complement strand
TTTTGGTGTAGGGGATACTATGTTGATACTGTAGGAAGAAATAAGAAGATAATAGAAGAGTATATAAAAAATCAGATACAAGAAGATATAGCATATGAACAAATGAGTTTGAAGGAATATATTGACCAGTTTACGGGTGAGCCAGCAAATAAAGGCAAAAAATAAAGCACCTTTTAGGTGCAGCTTGTAAAAATATGCGGTTGGCAAATCGTTCAACGTGCGAGTAGCACGGCCAGTAACAAAGCCTTATAGGCGCAGAGCAAGCCACCCGTTTTACGGGTGGTCCTGACTTTAGAAAATTATTATAAGAACAAATTTGTGGATGATTTTCTAAAAGTAGGAATATGTAGTTTTGAAATGAAATTTTTTTAATACATATTATTAATTAATAGAATAGAACAATATGTTGAAAAATATAAAAATAGGAGTCATTGGTAAATAAAATAGAGAGGATTTAAAAAAAATTATAGATAAAACACTTTAATTATTCTATAATCAAAGTATTAATAATTTTGATAGGAATATAAGATTTTAGTTGAATAAATATTATTAGAGAAAAAACCATTTTACAAATTATAGTTAATAACGTAAAATTAATGCGTATAGAGGGAATTTTTAAATTTTTATGCAAAAAAAAGGAAAAATATAAGGATGTGAATTTATGACAATACAATCTATTGGTTCTGATGCTACTTATAATTTAATTAAATTAGGTATTAAGGCATCAAATGTTAGAGCAAAGGCAATTGCTAATAATATGGCAAATATAAATACTAAGGATTACAAAAAATTTAATGTAGTTTTTGAAGAGAATTTAAAAAAAGAAGATAATACTTCAGGACTAGAATTAAAGAGGACTAATTCTGCTCATTTTGCTAGTGGTAATTCAGAAAATGACAATATATTAATAGAGCAAGATAAAAGTACTAGCATGAGAAGTGATGGCAATAATGTTGATTTAGATATAGAAAAAGTTAACCAAGCTGCTAATACGCTTAAATATAATGCTTTAATAGCTAACATAAATAGCAAATTCAATGAATTGAAGACCGTTATTAAATAAAATAAATTAAATAGCTCAAAAATTTTTATTAGGAAAAGATAAATAAATTGAATTAATTAATTATTTCTATAAAATAAGGAGGACTATAAATGAACGCATTTAGTTCTATGCAAATAAGTGCTACAGGCCTTGCCGCAGAAAGATTAAGAATGGATACTATAACTTCTAATATGGCGAATGCAAGTACAACAAGAAGTGCTGATGGAAGTGGTCCATATGTCAGAAAGATAGCTGTATTTCAAGAAGCTCTTGATGCTAATAAAGAAATGGCTGGTGTTAAAGCCGTGAAAATTGAAAAAGATGCGTCACCTTTAAGAAAAGTATATGATCCAACTCATCCAGATGCGGATGCAACAGGATACGTTACTATGCCAAATGTTAACGTATTAAATGAAATGGCTGATATGATGGTAGCAACAAGGTCTTATGAGGCCAATGTTGATACTTTTAATGCTTTAAAAAGTATGTTTTCAAAAGCTTTAGAAATTGGAAAGTAGGGAGGGATTGAAATATGAGAATAGAAGATAAGTTTGCATTAAATGAAGTAATGTTTAATAATAAATTTCAAAATATTAGTAGTGATAAAAGTAAAGAACAAAAAAGTGATACTGTTGGTTTTGGAGATGTTTTGAAAAAGTGTATTGATGATACTAATGATAAGATAGTAAAATCTGATTCAGTTGCAACTAGCTTTATTAAGGGAGAAGACGTTAATATTGATGAAGTAATGATTAAAAATCAAGAAGCTAGTTTAAATTTACAATTTTTAACTCAAACTAGAGATAAATTGTTGGAAGGATATAATCAATTATCAAAGATGCAATTGTAACAAGTTAAGGAGATCTAAATAATGAAAAAACTTTTAGAAAAAGTTAAAGAACTTTTGGACACGTTTAAATCCAAAAGCAAGAAAATAAAAATTGCAGTAATAATAGCAATTATAGCAGTCCTTATTGCCATAATAAGTGCAATTTTTTATTCGTCTTCTAACAAATACCAAGTTTTATTTTCTAACCTTGATGCAGCAGATGCTCAAACTGTAATAAATACTTTAACTGATAGTAAAGTTGATACAAAAATAGATAGTACTACTAACACTATTTTGGTTCCAACAGATCAAGTAGATAAACTTCGATTAGAATTAGCTCCAACTCTAACAGCTGGAAGTAACGGTTATGAACTTATGGATAGTGGAAGTTCTTTTGGTATGACAGACGAGGAGTTTAAAATTAAAAAAGTTAGAATGCAACAAGGTGAGTTAGAAAAGACTATAAAAAGTTTTCCACAAGTGGAAACTGCAAGAGTACATATTACTGAGGCTACAACTTCTGTTTTTGCAAAAGATACAACACCTGGAAAAGCAGCTGTTTACTTAAAGATAAAAAAAGGGACAACTATTAATGAAGATCAGGTTAAATCAATAGTAGCCTTGGTATCAGGAAGTACTGAAAATATTCCAAGAGAGAACATAGACGTTATAGATGATAATATGAATTTACTTACTAAGGATATTAATGCAGATCAAACTACCTCAGTGAGTTCTGAAACGATATCAAAACAACAAGATGCAGAAAAAGCTTATGAAGACAAGCTTCAAAAAGCAATTGTTAGTTTGTTAGAGCCAATTGTTGGTAAAGATAAAGTTAAAGCAACAGTTAATGTTAATTTAGATTTTGACTCAACGCAAAAGACACAAACAGTAGTAGACCCTAATAAAGTTATTATAAGTCAAGAAAATTCTAAGGAAGCAAATACTGCGGGAACAGGAGGCGCTACAAGTCAAAGTCCTGTAGATAATAATATGACTAATACAACAACAACTACTACTAACGGTGATAAATCAACTTCAAGTAAAGAAGATCAAAAGACTAACTATGAGGTTGGTAAAAGTGAATCAAAAGTTATAAGTGCACCAGGAGAAGTTAAGAGACTTACAGCATCAGTTGTAGTTGATGGAACTTTAGATGCTGCAACACAGCAGACACTTGAGAATGCTGTAGGGAATGCAATTGGAATGGATACACTTAGGGGAGATCAAGTTTCAGTACTTGGAATGGCATTTGATACAACTGCTCAAGATCAAGCTAAGGCTGAAGTGGATGCAATGAATGCAGACTTAGCTACAGCTAGTAGAAATAGAATGATGATTATTGCTGGAATTTTAGGAGCATTACTTTTAGGTATAATTATTTTCTTAGTTGTAAAGAGAAGAAAGAAGAAGAAAGTAGAAAACGAACAATTATTAAATACATTAATAGATGATAGTATAATACCTAAAGAGCCAGAAACTTTCGATTCAATAGAATTTGAATCAAAATCACAAAAGACTCATTTAGAAAATGAGATTAAGAAATATGCAACAGAAAAACCAGAACAAGTTGTAGACATAATTAAGTCATGGTTGACTGAAAATGAAAGGTAGGTGATAACATGGCCAAAGAACTAGCTCAATTAACGGGAGTTCATAAGGCAGCAATATTATTTATAACTCTTGGACCAGAGGCATCATCTGGAATATTGAAAAGATTACCAGAAGCTGATATTCAAAAAATAACTTATGAAATTGCGAATATTACGTCTGTTACTCCAGAACAAAGGGAAGAAATATTAAATGAATTTTTACAAATAAATAAAGCTAGAGAATATATAATTGAAGGTGGTATGGAGTATGCTAAGCAATTGTTGTCAAAAGCATTAGGATCACAAAGAGCAGGTGAAATATTGGAAAAGGTATCAGAAGCTACTGCTCAATACAGACCTTTTTCAATTGCAAGAAAGGCGGATTCTCATCAATTATTAAATGTAATTATATCAGAACAGCCACAAACTATCGCTTTGATTTTATGTTATCTTCAAGCAGATAAAGCTGCACAAGTTATGGCGGAGTTACCAGAAGAGACACAAAGTGAAGTCGCTTATAGAATAGCAACTATGAGCAATACTTCTCCTATGGTAATTAAAGAAATAGAATCTGTACTTGAAAGTAAATTATCTTCAGTAGTAAGAACTGAGATGACAAGCTTAGGTGGAGTAGAAACTTTAGTTAATATATTAAATGCAGTTGATAGAACAACTGAAAAGAATATTACAGAAGGCTTAGAAAGAGAAGATGCAGAACTTGCTGATAAAGTTAAGAGTTCAATGTTTGTATTTGAAGATATTATTTCTCTTGATGATGTATCTATTCAAAGAATTCTTAGAGAAGTTGAAATTAACGATCTTGCACTTGCTCTTAAGGGATGTTCTGATGAAGTTGCTAATAGCATTTACAGAAATCAATCAAAGAGAGCTGCTGCTTCATTAAAGGAAGATATGGAATTCCTAGGACCAGTAAGACTTATGGATGTTGAAAAAGCACAACAAAAGATTGTTTCTGTTATTAGAAGGTTAGATGATGCTAATGAAATTATCATTGCAAGAGGTGGAGAAGATGCAATCATCGTATAGCTTAATAAAGAAAGACTTTGCAAAACAAGGAGAAAACAAAGTCATTTCAACAGAATATGTTAATAGAAAAGCCGTATTTGAAGAGCTTGAAGAAGAGAAAAAAGAAGAAATTGTAATAAAAGCACCTGAAATTGACCCAGAAGAACTTCTAAAACGTTATGAAGACATTGGAGAAAGAATAATACAAGATGCAAAAAAAGAAAAACAAGTTATTGCTTTAAGAGCACAAATGGATGCCAATGTTGCAGAAAAGAAGGCTTATGAAAAGGGTTATGAACAAGGAATGCAAAATGGATATGATGATGGATACAAAAAGGCTTATGATGAAACAATTGATGCAGCAAAAGCAGAGGCAGAAGATATTGTTAGTAAAGCAGAACTACTTTTAAAGTCTACACATGAAAATTATTCAAAATATTTGGAAGATAAAAAAGTAGAGATAGTAAAATTAGCACTAGAGATAGCTGAAAGTATTGTACAAAAAACATTAAGCAGGGATGATTCAATGAATTCAATTATTGAAGAGGCTTTTAAAATTTCAAAAGGAGAAGATAATGTTATTTTAAAAGTAAATTCAGTTCATGTTGAAGAATTAAAATCGCAAGTTGAAAGATGGAAAATATCATATGGAATAAAAAATGAAATTTTTGTGATTGCTGATGATTCTATGAATCCAGGAAATGCAATTTTAGAGAAACCTAGTGGTATAGTAAAAGTAGGTATAGATATTGGTATGGAACAAATACGAAAATCAATACTTGGATAAAGGGGTAGTTCTATATGTTAGAGTTGGACTTAGATTTTAATAAGTTAATTAAAAAAGTCAGTAGCATGTCAACAATATATAGTGAGGGCGTTGTTAAAAAAGTAATAGGGCTTACTATTGAAGTACAAGGTATTAAGGCATTTGTTGGTGAACTTTGTATAATATATAACGAGAAAAATGCTCCTGTAAATTGTGAGGTTGTAGGTTTTAGAGATGAATTTATAATTCTGATGCCTCTTGATGAGCTTATAGGAATTTCACCAGGCTGCACCGTTGTGCCACAACGAAAACCATTAAGTGTTAAATGTTCAGATAAGTTACTTGGACATATAATCGATGGACTTGGAAATCCTCTAGATTGTGATTGTATATCAGTTGAAGGCGAAGATTATCCACTAGAAAATGATGCTCCAGACCCATTAAAAAGAAAACGGATAAAGGATATAATGCCAACTGGAGTTAGAGCAATAGATGGATTTATAACTTGTGGTGATGGACAGAGAATTGGTATTTTTGCAGGTAGTGGAGTTGGTAAAAGTACTACATTAGGAATGATAGCAAGAGAAGCTAAAGCAGATGTTAATGTTATTTCATTAATAGGCGAAAGAGGTAGAGAGGTTTTAGAGTTTATAGAGAATGACTTAGGACCGGAAGGTATGAAAAAATCTGTGGTAGTTTGTGCTACATCAGACAAGCCTGCTTTAATAAGACTTAAAGGAGCATTAACAGCTACTGCAATAGCAGAATACTTTAGGGATAAAGGGAAAAAAGTAATTCTTATGATGGACTCAGTTACTAGATTTGCCATGGCTCAAAGAGAAATTGGACTTGCTATAGGGGAGCCACCAGCAACTAAAGGTTATACACCTTCAGTATTTGCAAAGCTTCCTAAACTTATGGAAAGGTCTGGGACATCTGCAGATGGATCAATAACAGCCTTTTACACAGTACTTGTTGATGGTGATGACTTTAATGAACCTATAGCAGATGCTGTTAGAGGTATACTAGATGGACATATAGTATTATCGAGAGATTTAGCACATAAAAATCATTATCCAGCTATTGATACATTAAATAGCGTTAGTAGACTTATGAGTCAAATAGCACCTAAGGAACATAAAGAAGCAGCATCTATGGCAAGGGATCTTTTAGCAACATATAAGGAGTCAGAAGATTTAATTAATATAGGTGCTTATGTTAAAGGAAGTAACAAAAAAATTGATATGGCAATCAACTATAATAATGTGATAAATGATTTTTTGTGCCAAGGGATTGATGAAAAGTCAAGTTTTGAAGTAACAGAAGATGCATTGGTTTCAATGTTTAAATAAAGGGGGGATCACTTTGGCTGAAAGATTTAAGTTTGGGTTGGATAAACTTCTTGAAATTAGGAAAGAAAAAGAAGAAGAAAGCAAAAGGTTATTTACAGAAAGTCAGAGAGAAAAAAAGAAGATAGAAGAAAAACTAGAAAAACTTAATCAAAGTTATGATAAGTATAAGGGGATAAATACTGATGAGGATATAGTATATCAAAAACTAAAAAGATATTATATTCAAGGAGTTCAAAGTGGTATAAAGTCAACTGAAAAAGACTTGGTTATAAAAAATCAGGAAATTGATAAAAGAAGAAAAGAATTGACAGTAAAGCAAATGGAAAGAAAAACTGTTGAAACCTTAAAGGATAAAAAATATGAAGCACATGTAAAGGAACAAGATAGGGTAGAACAAATAAATCTGGATGAATTAGCTCTTTATGCGTATATTAGAAATCAAGATAAGTAGTAATAGTTAACTAAATATTGAAGGGAGGTGAGAATAATGGTTACAACTACAAAAAATAGCATAGATATTTCATTAAAAAACACTACAACAAATGTATCTGGAAAATCTACTTCAGAATCATGTAGGGTAGATAATAGTAAAACTACTTTAAACTCTGAAACTTCTAAAAGTGAAGATTTTAAAGACGTATTAACTTCAAAATCAAATTCTAAAGATGAAAATACTCAAAAAGTAGATAACATTAATAAAAATGAAACTTCAACTGAAGCTAAAGATACTACTAAAATTGATGAATTAAAGGAAAATCTTAAAAAGCTAGAGGAGGATAGTAAATCTACTTCTAAAGATGACGTTAATGACATATTAACTGAATTATTAAATTTACTTAATAAATTAGGTGTTAAAGAAGAAGATTTAAAGTCAAATGGAGAAATTAATCCTGAAAGTTTAAAAACTATGATTGAAGGAATTAATGGAAATTTATCTTCTAATAGTAATTCAAGCAGCACTATAGAAAAGTTAGTGGAACTTTTAAAAAATGACTCAGTAAAAGATGGATCAGATACTGATTCATTAAAAATAATAGAAAAAGTTTTAAGTAATTTAAATTTTAACGTTGCAGATGATAATACTGAAGCTACAAAAGATATTGAAAGTGGTATAAAAGATTTAATATCAGAAATATCTAATATGGTAGATAATAAGAAAAATCAAAGTGGAAAAATTTTAACTCTTGAAGATCTGTTAAATAAAAACTATTCACAAGATAATAAAGAGAGTTCAACTAAAAATGAAAGCAATGATATATTAAATGAGCTTATGAATTTGACTAGCAAATTAGGTGTTAAGGAAGAAGATATAAAATCAAATGGAGAAGTTAATTCTGATATTTTGCAAACTATTATTCAAGGAATTAATGAAGATTCAAATTCTAATAGTAACTTAAGCAGTGGTATTGAGAAATTAAGACAACCTTTGCAAACAGATTCAGTAAAAGATGGATTAGATACTGATTCATTAAAATTGATGCAAAAACTTTTAAGTAATTTAAGTGCTAATATTGCAGATGATAATACTAAAGCTACAAAAGATATAAAAAGTAGTATAAAAAACTTAATGTCAGAAATATCTAATGTGCTAGATAATAAAGAGAGTTCAACTAAAAATGAAAGCAATGATGATATATTAACTGAGTTTATGAATTTGATTAGTAATTTAGGTATTAAGAAAGATGAATTAAAGCCAAATGAAAAAATTAATTCTGATATTTTAAAAACTATGATCGAAGGAATTAATGGAAATGAACCTTCTGAAAGTAATTTAAGTAGTAATATTGAAAAATTAATGGAACTTTTAAAAATAGATTCAGTAAAAGACAAATTAGATACTGATTCACTAAAATCAATGGAAAAACTTTTAAGTAATTTAAGTGTTAATCTTGCAGATGATAATACTAAATCCACAAAAAATATTAAAAGTGGTATAAAAGACTTAATGTCAGAAATATCTAATATGTTAGATAATAAGCAAAGTCAAACTAGAAAAGTTTTAACTCTTGAAGATATATTAAATAAAAACTATTCACAAGATAATAAAGAAAGTTCAACTGAAAATAAAACTAATAATGCTACAACTTCAAAAGATAGTAAAGAGGTTTCAAAAGAAGATAAGTTCTTAAATTCTTTAATTAATGATGATAAGGATAGTTCTTTAAATAAAATAAATTTATTTGCATCAAGAACTCAAGCTATTCAAAATCAAGGAGTAGATAATGTTAGAGGACTTACAATTAATAAAGCGACTTTTACAGATGATTTAATAAAAGATGTTAAATTTATGAGCAATAATGGACTTAAGGAATTAACTATTAAGGTTAACCCAGGCAATTTAGGAGAAATAACTATAAAATTAGTTCAAGAAGATGGAGTTATGAAAGCCAACTTAAAAGCTAATTCAAAGGAAACAACTGCTTTGCTTTCACAGAATTTAACAGATATTAAAAAGCAACTAGGAGAACAAAATATTAAAATAGCAGATGTTAATGTTGAACTTTATCAAGATGATACAACTTTCTTTAAAGAACAAGGTTTTGGTGGGCAACTTGGTGGACAACTTGCTAGAGAACAAGGAAGAAGCAATAATAGCAAGAGTAATACGGTCAACAATGCAACAATTACTGAAGAAGATTTGGTAGACGATATTGCATCTAATGATAGTAATATAGATATTCGTGCATAGGAGGTAAAAAATATGAGTAGTTCAGTAAACGCCTTAAATGATTCTACTGTTAATGCTGTAGCTTCAGGAACCACTAGTAATGGAACTAAAATTCTACCTAAATCATCAGCTGGCGGTAATATGGATAAAAATTCGTTTTTGAAGATTTTGGCAGCGCAATTAAGTAATTTAGATCCAACACAAAATCAAGATTCAAGTGCATATGTTAGTCAAATGGCTCAATTTGCATCAATGGAACAAATGCAAAATTTAAATACTACAATGTCAGATTCTGCATATCAACAAATGATTGGTAAAACAGTAATAACAAATGAAAAAGATGATACTGGTGCATATCTTCAAGGTAATGTAACTCAGGTAATAAAAAAATCTGGAGGAACTTATTTGGAAATGCAGATCGATGGAAAAGAAAAAGAAATTGCTGTTGAAAATGTAATTGGAGCTGTAAAAACAACAGATACTAACACAACTGCAAATAGTAGAACAGTACTTAATTCAGATTTCTTAGCTGCTTCATCTTTGGCAGCTGACAAAAAAAATGTTGTTTTAGCAGAAGTAGGTACGGATGGTAAAACTACACTCGTAAAAGGAACAGTAAGTGGTGCTTATATTGATACTGTTAGTAGTGCAGTAGCAAAAATAAAAGTTGATGTTTTAGATGATGATGGAAATTCAACTACTAAGACATATGACTATGGAGATATAGTAAGAGCTGGTGATTTAACAGACGAAGAGATGAATGTACAACTAAATACAACAACAACTGGTACAACATCAGATATAACAACTAGTACAGCAGGTACTACAACAGATACAGTAACTACCACAACAACAGGAGCATAGATGAGTTACAGAATAATTAACGGACAAGCTTATTTTGTAGGAAATTTTGGACAAATTGCTAGTACACAAACTAACATAAGTAATAAAACTAGTAATAAGGAGAAAACAAGCTTTAAAAATGTTCTAGATAGTGTTAAAAATAAAGATGAAGGTTTTACTGTATCTAAACACGCAGCATTAAGACTAAATGAGATTAATTTTACAGAAGAAGATATGAAGCAGATAGAAAAAGGATTTAAAATTGCAAAAGATAAAAATTCAAAAAATACAGTTATGTTATATAAAGATGTGGCACTAATTGCAAGCATTGAAAATAAAACACTTATAACAGCTGTTGAGAAAGAGCGAGCAAAGGACAACATATTTACAAATGTAGATAGTGTAGTAATTTTATAGGCTGGACCTAAGGGAAGCCTCAACTTGTTGAACGACAGAAGCAAGTTAAACAAAAATATGATTTGGAGGAATGTTTATGTTAAGATGTATGTATTCGGGAATAAGTGGAATGAAGGTTAACCAAACTAAATTAGATATTATAGGTAACAATATAGCCAATGTAGGTACAACAGCATTTAAGTCTTCAAGAGCAGAATTTAGTGATATATTATATCAAAATGCAGGAGAAGCAACTTCACCTACATCAACAAAAGGTGGAACAAATGCTAAACAAGTAGGACTTGGGGCAAAATTGTCTAGTATAAATAAAGTAATGGGACAAGGAAATGCATTATCAACAGGAAGATCACTTGATGTTTGCGTTGATGGTGATGGATATTTAGTAGTTGCTAAAGGACCTATAGATGGTGATGTATCTACTGTTGCTGGTACAGCAGCTACAAACGCTATGGATGCAACTTTGTACACAAGAGATGGAAATTTAAGCTTGGATAAAAGTGGGAATTTATTGACGGCAGATGGATATAGAGTTATGGGGTATTATGCAACAGGTGCTCTTGCACTTAATGCTACAACAGGCGCATTAGATGCAACTTATGTAGATTCAGATACTGCAACATTTGTACCAGGTAAGTTACAACCATTAGCAATACCAGATTCAGTAACTGATGCAAGCGGTAATCAACAAGCAGTTAAGAAATTTCAAATAGGAAAAGATGGAGTTATTACAGCAATACTTGGAGATGGAACAATAAGTACAATTGGACAAATAGGTATGGCAAGCTTTAAAAATCCAGAAGGATTAACAGGTATTGGAGGAAATCTGTTGGACGTATCATCAAACTCTGGTGCAGCAACATTTAAAACTGAGATTGGAAACGCTGCTGATAATAGTGGTGGTTATGGAGATCTTGTTCAAGGTTGTCTTGAAGGGTCAAATGTAGATTTAACTGAACAATTTACGGATATGATTACAGCAAATAGAAGTTTTCAAGCTTCATCTAAGATGATAACTACAGGCGATGAAATTCTTCAAACTATTACTGGATTAATCAGGTAATTTTAATTAAATTTAATTGGAGTATAAAACTCCAACTGAAAGGTTTCACTTTACAAGTTAGTAATAGTATAATATTACTAATAAGCAAGTTGAGTATAAATTGCTCAACTTGCAATTATTTATTAAATTACAATGCATAATGCAGAATACATATAGATAATGCATAATTGTCAACTGAAAAGTGTGTATTGTGAACTGTACATTGATTAAGGCATATTCAAAAAAATAACAAGTTAATATGCCTAATTTAAAAGAATAAGGGGTGAAAACTTATGATAGACGTAACAGGAATGAACCACCAAAAATTCATACTTAATGATGATCATATTGAAAAAATAGAAGAAGTCCCTGAAACGATAATAACATTGACAAATGGAAAAAAATATATAGTTCTAGAAAGTGTAGAAGAAGTAATGAGTGCCATTATAAAATATAGGAATAAGATATTTACATACAAAATATAAATTTTAATTGTTCAAAGAATAAGGAGTGATACTAATGGCTTTTGGAAAAGGAAAAGAGAAAGAAAAAGGCGAGAATTCAGCCAAGAGTAATAAAGGTGTTATGGTAATCTTATTTATTTTAGGATTATTGGTATTAGGAGCAGCAACTTTTGGTGGGGTATATTTGTTTATGAAGACTAAAAGTACAGTAGATGCCCAAGAAGTTGTTATAGAAAACAAATATATGGATTTAGCAGAATTTACAGTTAATTTAGCTGATGAAGGTGAGAAAAGGTATTTTAAAGGGGAATTAGCTTTAGGTTATGATAAGGCAAAAACAAAGTTAGAAGAAGAATTAACAGCTAATCAAGTAGTTGTAAGAGATGATATTATATTCTATTTTAAAAGTCAAAAAGCGGAATATATAAATAATGTGGAAAATGAAGAAGCTATGAAAAAACAACTGATGAATACTATTAATAAGGATTTAACAAAAGGTAAGATTACAGATATAAGATTTAAAAGTATGATAATTCAGTAGGGGGGAAAATGAATTTTGATTTTTTAGGAATGTTTGTACAACTCATTTTAGCATTGGGAGTAACACTAGGAATAATGTTTTTAAGTTTTAAATTAATGGGTACGAAACTTAATGCAATTAATAATAATAAATACGTTAAGGTTATTGATAGAGTACAAGTAACAAAAGAAAATGCTATATTGATAGTGAAAATTGGAAAAAAAGGATGTGTAATGACTAGTACTACAGGACATATGGAAAAATTATCAGAACTATCAGAAGAAGAAATTAATATTATTGAAGAAGATAAGAAAAAAGCAGCTCAAGAAATAACTGATAGCTACAATAAATTAATATTGAAATCAAAAATAAATTTTTCTAAGATAGTAAAGAATATAAAATCAAAGGAAGAGAAACATGAAAAATAATAAAAACAGAATAATATTTACGCTCATGATGGCTCTTGGAATTATGATGTTTTATACTATAAATGCAAATGCTGCTCCGAGTAGTACCGATTTACCACAACTAAATATATCTCTTGGAGATGGAAATAGTACACCACAAGATTATGTATCAAGTATTAGAATATTAATATTTTTTACGATTATATCATTATTACCGTCTATAGTTATAATGATGACATCTTTCACTAGAATTGTAATAGTATTCTCATTTCTTAAGAGTGCAATGGGAGTACAACAGGCTGTTCCAAATCAAATTTTGACAGGTCTTGCTATATTCTTAACACTATTTATTATGGCACCTGTTTATAATGAAATTAATACTAATGGGATTCAACCATATTTAGAAAATACAATAACTCAAGAACAAGCAATTGAAGAAGCTTCAAAGCCTTTAAAATCATTTATGTTAAAACAAACAAGAGAAAAGGATTTAGAATTATTTGTTGAAATTAGTGGAGTTGATAAAGAAAATTTAACAAAAGAAAATGTTTCATTTACTACATTAATTCCTGCTTTTGCAATAAGTGAATTAAAAACAGCATTTCAAATAGGATTTTTAATATATTTACCATTTCTTGTAATAGATATGGTGATATCCAGTGTTTTAATGGCTATGGGTATGTTTATGTTGCCACCTACAATGGTATCTCTTCCATTTAAGTTAATAGTATTTGTAATGGTTGATGGATGGTATTTGTTGACAAAATCTTTAGTGCAGAGTTTTATGTGAGGTGAGATGTTATGACACAAACAATGCTTAATGCTGTAGTTAAAGATACAATAATAACAGCAGCAAAAGTATCAGCACCTATATTAATAGTAGTTCTTGTATTGGGACTAGCTATAAGTATATTTCAAGCAACTACTCAAATACAAGAACAAACATTAACTTTTGTGCCTAAATTAATAGCAACAGCTGTTGTTGGAATATTTTTAGGTAGTTGGATGCTTCAAACAATTATGTCTTTTACGAATAGAATCTTTGATTTGATTTCAAAGATTACCACATAAGGAGGTAATCCACTGTGATAGATGTAGCCTACTTCCTTGCGTTGTTTTTAGTTTTTTTGAGAATAACTTCATATTTTATAGCTGTTGAAATATTTTTTCCATCTGGAACACCTCAAATTATGAAAGGTGTATTTTCACTTATACTTTCATTTGGAATTATATCTGGAATAGATTATTCTACAATAAATGATATAAATAATAGCTATATTCTGGTGTTTTATGCAATAAGTGAAATAATGACAGGATTGATACTTGGATACATAACTAATTTAGTTTTTCAAGCAGTAAAACTTGCAGGAGCATGGATGGATATTCATGCAGGCTTTTCAATGATATCCATATTAGATCCAACAAGTCATACTACATCAACTTTACTTGGAAATTTTGCATATTTTATTTCACTAGCTTTCTTTTTTATAGTAGATGGTGATCATGTAGTTATAAAAATGCTAGTTGAAAGTACAAAGATAGTACCTATTGGGAAGACTATAGTTTATCAAGAAACCTTAATGGGAGTAATGCAAACTATTTTTAGTTATTTTACATTAGGTGTGAAAATAGCAATACCTTTGGTATTGATAATTGTTATTACAGACGTATGCTTGGGACTAATTTCAAGAACAGTACCGACAATTCCAATTATGGTTTTTGGGATGCCTATAAAAAATATGTTGGGACTTGTAACATTCATTATATTATTACCAATGATGCTTAAATTAGTAGGTTCAGCTATATATAATTTACCGAGTATTTTCCGGGAAATAGTTAATTTAGTTCCAGCAGCTCCAGTGGCATTAATTTTTGCAAGTGATGATAAAACAGAAGAAGCAACTCCAAAGAAAAAATCAGAGTCTAGAAATAAGGGTCAATTAGCTAGAAGTAAGGATGTATCAGTGGCAATTACAATGCTTATTTGTACAATGCTTATTTCTTCTTTATGGGGAATGTTAACATCTGGATTTAAAGATGTAATCATTTATTTTTTAAAACTTCCTATGCTAGAAAATTTTAATCAAGGAACACTTTCTAATATAGTGATTACTGTTATATTAAAAGTAGCAGCGCTACTTTTACCTTTTGCATTGCCTATAATGGTTGGTGGAATTGTTGCAAGTTTACTTCAAACAGGATTTCTATTTACAGGGGAACCTTTAAAACCCTCTTTTGGGAAATTGAATCCAATATCAGGAATGAAAAATATGATATCTAAAAGAAGTTTAGTAGACCTGGGAAAAAATATGATAATAATAACTATAGTATCAATTTTGGCATATAAGTATATACTAGCAAATTATCAGAGTATATTGGGTATTTCAAATTTGTATTTGCCTTCATTGGGAGATGAGGTTAAAAATTTAGTAGTGGGTATTTTTAAACAAATATGTATAGTTCTTGTTATTGTTGCAGCTATTGATTATTTTCTTCAAGTTAGAATGCATAGTAACGATATGAAGATGACAAAACAGGAAATTAAGGATGAATATAAACAATCAGAGGGAGATCCGCAATTGAAAGGGAAAATCAAGCAAAAGCAAAGGGAAATGGGGATGAAGAGAATGATGTCATCTGTTTCAGATGCTACAGTTGTAATAACAAATCCTACTCACTTGGCTATTGCTTTAAAATATGAAGAAGGTGGAAATATGGAAGCTCCAAAAGTTGTAGCTAAAGGAGCTGATTATGTTGCACTTAAAATAAAGATTATAGCAAAGGAAAATGAAGTTCCGGTTATCGAAAATAAGCCACTTGCAAGAATGATGTATGATAGGGTAGAAATAGATGAAGATATACCTCAAGATTTATATCAAGGTGTTGCAGAAATTTTAACAGTGGTAATTAAACTCAAGGAAAAATCAAAAAAATAAGAAACTCACGTTTAGTATTTAATTTGAAAGTAAAAATGTCAATATAATAGAAGTTCTCATGGAACTTAAAGATGATATTATATAGAATTAAGAATTAAGAATTAAGTATGATAATTGGAGAATGGGAGGTTTAAATTTTGGAATTTGGTAATAACAGGCTAAATATAAAAAATAATTTGGACGTACTGGTGGCATTGGGTGTTATTACCATAGTGCTTATGATAATAATACCTCTACCAAAACAACTAATGGATTTACTTTTAGCTTTAAATATAACACTTTCTATAGTTATAATTATGATTACAATGTTTACAACTAGTGTATTACAACTTTCAGTCTTCCCTACCTTGTTGCTGGTTACAACATTATTTAGGTTAGCACTCAACATATCTTCAACAAGATTAATACTTACAGAGGCAGATGCAGGAACAATTATCACAGCCTTTGGTAACTTCGTTATACGTGGAAATTATGTAGTTGGTATTGTTATATTTTTAATTATAGTAGTAATACAATTTATGGTTATTACAAATGGTGCTGGAAGAGTTGCAGAAGTATCAGCTAGATTTACACTTGATGCTATGCCAGGTAAGCAAATGAGTATTGATGCAGACTTAAATTCAGGAATGATTGATGAAGCTGTAGCTAAAAAGAGGAGACAAGACCTTCAATCAGAAGCAGATTTTTATGGTTCTATGGATGGTGCATCTAAATTTGTTAAAGGTGATGCTATAGCAGGTATTATTATTACAGTTATAAATATAGTAGCAGGTATTATAATAGGTGTACTTCAAAAAAATATGACTGCAGCACAGGCAGCTCAAACTTATGTTATTTTAACTGTTGGAGATGGTCTTGTAGGTCAAGTTCCAGCGCTACTTATATCAACCGCATCAGGTATTTTAGTTACACGTTCAGGTAGTGCGGATAATTTTGGAGATACTTTATCTACACAATTAACAGCGTTTCCAGTTGCTACAGGAATTGCAAGTGGGTTAATGCTATTTTTAGGACTTGTTCCGGGGATGCCTAAATTTCCATTTTTTGTAGCCTCTATAGCTACGGGAGGATTAACTTATTTACTTTATAAAGATGCAGCAGTTAAAGAAGCAAGAGAAATTGTATCAGAAGAAGAGGAAATTATTCAATCAGAACGTAAAGAACCAGAAAATGTTATGAACTTAATTTCTGTAGAATCAATGGAAGTTGAAATAGGGTATGGTCTTATACCTCTTGCAGATGAAGCATCAGGAGGAGATTTACTTCAAAGAATTGCATCTGTTAGAAGGCAATGTGCTATAGAAATGGGAATTGTGGTTCAGCCTATAAGAATTAGAGATAATCTTCAACTTAAGACTAATGAATATATAATAAAAATTAGAGGTACAATGGTTGTTTCTTCTGAATTAATGCCAAGCATGTTACTTTGCATGGATCCAACTGGAGAAAATTCAGATGTACCAGGTATAAAAACAGTTGAACCAACATTTGGTCTTCCAGCAGTATGGATAAATAAGGATCAAAGAGAAGAAGCTGAAATTAAAGGTTTAACAGTAGTTGATCCAACAACAGTTATGGTAACTCATTTAACTGAAACTATAAAAAGTCATTCTTATGAATTACTTGGAAGACAAGAAGTTAAACTTATTGTTGAAAATGCAAAAGAAAAATATAGTGCAGTTGTTGAGGAACTTATACCAGACTTGCTATCAATTGGAGAACTTCAAAAGGTATTACAAAATTTACTTAGAGAAAAGGTTCCAATTAAAGATATTGTTACTATAATGGAATCTTTAGCTGATAATTCTAAAAATACTAGAGATTTAGAAGTTTTAACTGAATATGTTAGATTTTCATTAGCTAGAACTATTTGCAATCAAATAGTTAATGAGAATAGGACAATTACAGTAGTAACTTTAGATCCTAATATAGAAGAAATAATAGCGAATAATACTCAAAAATCGGTTCAAGGTTCTTTTCCAACAGTAAATCCAGATATAACTACAAAAATACTTACTGGTATAAAAAATACTGTTGAATCAGTTTATTTTTACAATAATCAACCAATTATCTTGGTTTCTCCAAATATAAGATGTGTATTTAGAAAATTAATAGAAATGGTATTTCCTCATATTATGGTTATTTCTTTAAATGAAGTGCCAAATGATGTTCAAATTAATAGTGAAGGAGTCGTAAGAATATAGATGGTTATTAAAAAATATCTTGTAAAAAACATGAATGAAGGTTTGACTCGTATTAGATATGAACTGGGAAAAGATGCTATTATAATAAGTCAAAGAAAAGTTAGAAAGCAAGGGTTAAAAGGATTATTTTCAAAAAAAGTAATTGAAGTTACAGCAGCTGTTGAAAACTCATCAAATCAAGATAAAAATAATTTTAATCAAGATAAAGATTATTTGAAAAAAGATGAAGAATTCCAAAATTCTCTGGAAAGTATTCGAAGATTAATGCAAGATGAAGTAGCAATATCAAGGGAACCAGTAAAAATTAAGGGGAATGAAAAGTCTGAAACACTAAATAGTAGAATATTTGAACATAATTCTAATATAGAAAAAGAATTCTCTAAAGTGACTTATGAGAAAGAACATGAAAAGGCAGAGGATACAAATATAGAAGCTATACATAAAGAAGTGAGTGAATTAAAAAGTTTATTTAACAAAGTGATAGAGGGTACATCTTATGAAGAAAAACCAACTGATTTTTTAAAAGAGAAATTAAGGGATTTAGAGATTGATCAAGAATTTCAAGATGAAATTATACAAGCGGTAAAGGAAAATTCTAATGAAATCAAGGATGAAATAGAAGCCCTAAGGGATGTTTTTGAAAAAGACATTTTGATATCTAGACAAGGATTAAATGGACGAGTTGTATTAGTAGGACCAACTGGTGTTGGAAAAACTACTACTATAGCAAAACTTGCAGGAAGACTTGCTCTTATTGAGAAAAAGAAAGTTGGATTAATAACAGTAGATACATATAGAATTGGAGCTGTAGAGCAACTTAAAACTTATGCTGAAATAATGAATATTCCTTTTGAAGTAGTTATCACTATGAAAGAAATGGAAGACGCTATTGAAAATATGAAGGAATGTGAGGTTGTACTTATAGATACTACAGGAAGAAGTAGTAAAAATGCAATGCAAATCTCAGAGCTTAGAGCTTTTGTTCAAAAAGCAAATCCTGATCATGTAAATATGGTAATAAGTGCAACTACAAAAAATAGTGATATAAAAAGTATACTAAGAGGTTATGCAGAACTTAAATATGATAATATTATTATTACAAAACTTGATGAAACTACTGTATATGGATCTTTGTATAATATAGCTAAGATTACTAACAAACCAGTTAACTTTATAACTATAGGGCAAAATGTACCAGATGATATAAAGGTGCCTACAAAAGAAGAAATTACAAGTTTCATTCTAGGGGAGGAAAGTTTATGCTAGATCAAGCTGAAGCGTTACGAAAATTGATAAATAATGAAGAGCAAGAAAATAAAAAAACATCTACTAAACTTATAACAGTAACCTCAGGAAAAGGTGGCGTTGGAAAAAGCAATTTTGTTGTTAACTTAGCTATAGTTCTTCAAAATAAAGGCAAAAGAGTTTTGATTTTTGATGCAGATTTAGGTATGGGAAATGATGATGTTTTAATGGGTCTTTATCCTAAGCATAATATATTTGATATTATATTTACTGACTTGGAAATAAAAGATATAATTATAGAAGGAACTAATGGAGTAGGTTTAATTCCAGCAGGATCTGCATTAAGTAAGGCTCAAGACTTAGAAGAAAACGATAAAAAAATATTTTTAGAAAAACTTGATACATTAGATGAGTATGATTACATATTAATTGATACAGGAGCAGGCGTTAATAAAGATGTTTTATCTTTTATAGCAGCATCAGAAGAATTAATAGTTATAACCACTCCTGAACCGACTTCTCTTACGGATGGCTATAGTTTAATAAAGGCTATAGATCATTATAAACTTAAAACTAACGCAAAAATAATTGTAAATAAAGCGTTTACTAAAGAAGAAGGAGAAGAAACTTATAATAGATTTAATAGAGCGGTGGGTAAATTTTTAAAGATTAATATTGAATATTTAGGATGTATACTAGATGATAAAAAATTAGTACAAAGTGTAAGACAGCAAAAACCTTTTGTTGTGCTATATCCTAATTGTGATGCATCTAAAGATATAGAAAATATCGCTATGAAACTGATTGGTCAAGAAATGAATACATCAAATGGAGCAAAAGGATTATTTAAGAGATTATTTAATGTATTTTCATAGGAGGATTTTAAGGTGAATGATTTTAACTTAAAGGTTAATGATAGAATAGAAGTAGTGACAGAGAAAAAAACATATAAAACGTTAATTATAGATTTAGAAGACGATTTTTTGAAAATAAATTTGCCTGTTAATGATGGTGAATATCTAATGGTAAATATAGATCAAAAAATTGAAATGAATTCTTTTTTTGATGATGGTAGATGTTTTAATTTTTATTCTAAAGTAATTTCAAGGGGGAAAGAAGGAAATATAATATATTATAAGATATCAAAACCTTTTGATATAAAAAAAATACAACGAAGAAATTTTTTTAGAGTAGGTTTATTGGATACAATAGAGTATAAAATAATTACGGATATTAATAAAGAAGAATTTGACAGTTTACCTTATAAAGAGGCACTTATGGTAGATTTAAGTGGTGGTGGATTAAAACTTAAAGTGAAAGATGATATGAAAATAGATGATTTACTTTTAATTAAGATGAAAATAAAAGAAACTAAAATTGAATTAAAATGTGATATTGTGAGAGTTGAAAGTACAGAATATAAGGAAAAAATTTGCGGTTTAAAATTTCTAGATATTACACCAGTTCAAACTGATATTATAATTCAAGGGCTTTTTGAACTAGTGAGAAAACAAAGAGCGAAATTATAAATTAGAACCATGGATAGATGAACTATGATATAGATAAAGTGAGAGGGGTAATATGATATGCATGCAGTAAATGATGTATATGGAAAAGAGCAAATAATACAAGAATATATTCCGTTAGTAAAGTATATTGCCTCTAGAGTCATGTTTGGAAAAAACAAATATATGGAGTATGAGGATTTAGTAAGTTATGGTCTGATTGGACTTATGGATGCATTAAATAAGTTTGATAATACAAAGGGCATGAAATTTTCATCTTATGCATCTATAAGAATTAAAGGATCAATGATAGATGAATTGAGAAAAAATAGACCAATATCTAAAGGTTCTATGGACAAATTAAATCGATACAATAGAGCTATTGATGATTTGCAAGTGAAGTTATTAAGAGAGCCTACAAATGGGGAAATAGCAAAGCATTTGGAGATTTCTTTAAGTGAATTAGCAGAAATTGAAAATTACATAAACTATATTTCAATGGTATCTTTAGAAAATGTTATTTTTTCAGAAGATGAAGATGTAAATCTTATTGGGATTATAGAAGATAAAAATAGCCCAAGTCCTGATGCTTATTTGCAAGATAAGGAACAATTAGAGGTTTTAGCTCAAGCAATAGAGTTGCTTAAAGAAAAAGATAGATTAGTATTGAATCTTTATTATTATGAAGGTTTAACATTAAAGGAAATAGGAACAGTACTAAGTGTGTCTGAATCTAGGGTTTGCCAATTACATAGTAGAGCAATTAGCAATGTAAGAGAATGTATGAAGAAATTGCATTATATTAATTAATAAATTAATGCACAATGCATTGAAGTCGAGGTGTTTAATGCCATTAATAATAATAATAATAGGTCTTGCTTTAATAATTTATAATTATCGTGCTATCAAAAAAGGAAATGAAATGGAAAAGGAAGAGGATGTTTTAAATATATCTTTTCAAAGCGTATTACAAGATAATAAAGAAGAATTGAACGATTACAAAATGGAAATTGGAATTTTAAGAAGAGATATAGCTGAAAGTTTAACAGAATTGCAAGAAGAGATTGTAGATATAAAAAATAATTTAAATAAACTTAAGAATAATAAAGAAATGTATGAAAATAAAGAAGATTTAGAAAATAAGTATTTTTTAAATGAAAATGATATAGATGAAAATTTATTTGTTAATTTAGATATAGCTGATGGAATAATACCTGAAATTGATTTTTCGGGAAAGGTAGATAGCAGTAAGACTCAAAATATTAAAAACCTTTTAAAAGAAGGATTAACAGAAGAACAAATATGTCATGAGTTATCTGTGAGTAAGGGGGAAGTACTATTAGTAAAGGGTTTATTCAAAGAATAAAGAAAAGTATATCTTTTCTCATGGATAAAAAAATTTTATTTGGAATAGGAATAGGATTAGTTTTAGGCGTCATATGCATGCTTGGATATAAATATACAGTAAATCTATCTGATAGTCAGATAGAAGAAAAAGCTAGAGATTTAGGTATGATTTATGAGAATGAGCATAAATCAATTTTAAAGGGAGAGGATTAAATTGATTAGAGGATTTTATACTTCTGTTTCAGGATTAATAACATTACAAAATGAGCAAGACGTAATTACTAATAATATTGCTAATGTAAATAATACTGGTTATAAAAAACGTGAATTGACAAAACAAAGTTTTGAAGATGTTATGATATCTAACAGGCAAAAGCTTTTAGGAGATAAATATGTTAGAAATGATATCGGTAATTTAAATTTAGGCGTGAAGGTAAGAGATGTAGAAACAGTTTTTACTCAAGGCTCTTTTAAATCTACAGATAATATGACAGATTTAGCTATTGATGGAAGAGGTTTTTTTGTGGCTCAAAATGGCAATAAAGAAGTTTATACAAGAGATGGGAATTTTAAGATTAATCAACAAGGATATTTAATAACAAGTGATGGATGTGAAGTATTAGGAATAAATAATACTACTGGTGCTAAAGAACCAATATATGTGGGAGACAAAAAGTTTTCTTTGGATGGAGAAAATAATATTAATATTGATGGAATTGGTGTAACTGATAAATTATTAACAGCGGACTTTAATAATTATAGCAGTTTAAAACCACTTGGAGAGAATTATATAACATTAGATACTCCTATTTATAATACTAAGGTTAAGGTAGCACAAAATGTACTTGAAAGTTCAAATGTAGATCCTTCAGAAGAAATGGTAAAGCTTATGGAAGTAAAAAGGCAATTTGAAACAAATCAAAAGTTTGTTAAGATGCAAGATGAAACGCTGCAAAAAGCTACAACTGAATTAGGTCGTGTATAATAGAGGAGGAAATAAATTATGTTTAATATTTTTGCTACTGCAAGAAGTGGTATGAGTGCATATCAAGAAAAGCTTGACTATCTTTCAAATGACTTAGCCAATATTACAACAACAGGATATAAAAGTACAGATGTGGGATTTAAAGATCTTTTAACAGAATCATTAGACAGAAAAGGAACTCCACTTGTTAATAAAACAGCTACAAATGGTACTGGAGTTAAACTTGGTATAAACTATGAAACAAATAAGCAAGGAAATCTTTTAATGACAGATGGAAAAACTGATTTGGCTATAGATGGTAAAGGATACTTTGCTCTTACGCAAAATGATGGAAGTATAGTATATACTAGAGATGGTAATTTTAAAGTTGATTCCAATGGAGCTTTAATAAATTCAAATGGTACAAAAGTATATATTCAATATGAGAATGGAGCATCAGAAGGAAATCCTGCTTTAGAAAGTAATAATATATCTATAGATCAAGATGGTGGAATAACAATGAAGGTTGGAGAACAAACATCTAGAATTGGAAGTATTCCAATTTTCACAGCTATAGGTGATAAAGGATTTATACCAATAGGAAACGATTGTTTTACAGCAAATTCAGATGCAAAAGTAACATTAAGTAATGATTACAATGTGGTACAAGGTGCTTTAGAGGCATCAAATGTAGATGCTGGTGAAGCATTTTCGGATGTTATATTAACTCAAAGGGCTTTTCAACTTAATTCAAAAGCAATAACAACAGCAGATGATCTTTGGAGCATGATAAATAATATGAGATAATCAACGTGAAAACTCCACTAATGGATATAGCTATAATAAATTAGATATATGTATTAGTGTTTTTTATGTACGAAATTATAGAGTTTTTAGTGGATGTAATATAATCGAACAAAGTCTTTACATTGTTTCGCTTTATAAGTAAAATAAGTATGTACTATAAAATGAAAATTAATAGGAGGAATTATTTTGGAAAATGTAGTTTATGTAACTGGGCATAAAAATCCTGATTCAGATTCTATTTGTGCTGCATATGGTTATGCAGAATTTAAAAATAAGACTAGTAATCTTCCAACTATACCTGTAAGATTGGGTGATGTAAATACAGAAACACAATTTATTTTGGATTATTTTGGTGTTGAAGCTCCAAGATTATTAGAAACAGTAAAACTTAAGGTGGAAGATTTAGATATTGATACTATTGCATCGATATTACCAGATATTTCTTTGAAAATGGCATGGAATATTATGAGAGATAATCATATTAAATCTTTACCAGTAGTTGATAATAATGATAGACTAGTAGGAATTCTTTCAATTTCAAACTTAACATCATCATATATGGATATTGGGGATAATAATATATTAGCCAAAAGTAAAACATCAATAGAAAATATATTAGATACACTTTCAGCTAGTAGCATATACATAAATAGGGATTGTAAAATATTTAAAGGTAAAATCGCAGTTACTGCAATGCAACCAGATAGCTTAAAAGAAATTGTTGATGAAGGTGACGTTGCAATTGTAGGAGATAGACCTGATGTGCAAGAAGCTTTAATTGATATAAAAACATCATTAATTATAATAACTGGTTCTCATGAACTTGCAGGAAATTTACTTTCTAAAGCTAAAGAAAATGGGGTTACTATAATAAGCACACCTCATGATTCTTTTACCGCTTCAAGATTATTGATTCAAAGTATACCAGTAAGTTATGTTATGGCTACTGGTGATTTAATATGTTTTTCAAAGGATGACTTAGTTGAAGATATTAAAGATGTTATGGCTGAAACTAGATATCATAGTTATCCTGTAACTGATGAGGATGGAAAAGTTATTGGAACTGTTTCAAGATATCATCTTATTTCAAATCATAAGAAAAAGGTTATTCAAGTAGATCATAATGAAAGAGGTCAATCAGTTGATGGATTAGAAGAAGCAGAAGTTCTTGAAATAATAGACCATCATAGAGTTGCAGATATTCAAACAAGTAATCCAATATATTTTAGAAACGAACCACTAGGAAGTTCTTCAACCATAGTTGGTAAATGTTACTTTGAACATAACATAACACCATCTAAAGAAGTTGCTGGATTATTATGTGGAGCTATTATTTCAGATACTTTATTATTTAAGAGTCCTACTTGTACAGAACAAGATAAGACAGTATGCAGTAAATTAGCTGAAATAGCTGGAATTTCAAGCGTAGAAGAATTTGCAAAGGGAATGTTTAAAGCTGGTACTTCTTTAAAAGGAAAGAGTGTATCTCAAATATTTAACCAAGACTTTAAGCCTTTTTCAATGGGAGATGCTAAAGTTGGAGTAGCTCAAGTTAATACTATGGATATTGATGGTTTTATGCCATTAAAAGATGAAATGTTAAGTTTTATGAAAAGTGAAGCAGATAGCAAAGGCTATGACGTAGTAATGTTGCTTCTAACGGATATATTAACTGAAGGTTCACAAGTGTTAGTTGCAGGTGAAAGACATGACTATGTTGAAAAGACATTTGAGGTTGAATTAAAAGATTCAATGGCATTTTTACCGGGAGTATTATCAAGAAAGAAACAAGTAATACCACCATTAACAAATGTAATTAATTCAATGAAATAAAATATTTATAGTGTAAGCGGAGAATTAAATATCTGTATTATAAGATATCTTAGAATGAGTAATATGTCATTTTAAGATATCTTTTTTATGCGTTTAAAGTTTTGGTTACTTTCTTTTAATTGTGTAAAGTTATTAGCACTTTTTTGTGGGTTTAGTTTTTAATTCTCTGTTTAAAAGGTGAAAAGATCTTGGTTGTGCTAAAGCACTTTTTTTAATGTGAGAAGATCTTGGTAGTGCTAACGCACTTTTTAAAAAGGTGCATAACTTTTATAAAGGAAAATATATATAGTATATAGTCTATATTAGGAGGAAAAGTTGTGATACAGGAAAAAGAATTTATATCTGGTCTTAGCACTAAGGAAGCAGAAAAGAGAATTAATAACTTTGGAATTAATGAATTGAAACACAACAAGAAAGCATCACCACTTAAGATATTTTTATCTCAATTTAATGACTTTATTGTTTGGGTGCTAATTGCAGCCACTGTAATTTCAGGGGTGATTGGGGATAAGGCAGATGCTATTACTATACTTATAATAGTTGTTATTAATGCAATATTAGGATTTGTTCAAGAATTTAGGACTGAGAAATCATTAGAGGCATTAAAGGAATTAGCAGCTCCAACTTGTAAAGTTTTAAGGGATTCTAGTATAAAAATTATAAATTCAATTTATTTAACAATTGGAGATATTGTTATTGTAGAGGCGGGAGATAGGATACCTGCTGATGGATTTTTTATTGAAAGTTCTGGAATTGTTGTAGATGAATCTTTATTAACTGGAGAGTCAGTTGGTGTAAATAAGAATGCTAAACAATATGGAATTAATAATGGAAAAATAAAAGTAGAAAATGGAAATAATGATTATAAGTTAGAGATGGGAAAGAAAAATAATGTAGGATTTATGGGGACCACTGTAGTAAAAGGAAAAGGTCTATTTAAAGTTGACTGCATAGGCATGAAAACTGAAATGGGTAAAATAGCAGATTTAATTCAAAATATTGATGAAGAAAGGTCTCCATTAAATAAAAAATTAGATTCATTAGGGAAAATCTTAGTTGTTATTTGTATTATAATATGTGCTATTGTTACTATAATGGGGATAATAAGAGGAAATGATGTAACAGAGATGTTTTTACTTGGAGTTAGTCTTGCAGTTGCTGCAATTCCAGAAGGATTAGCTGCTATTGTTACGGTTTCATTAGCTCTTGGAGTATCTAGAATGCTTAAGAAGAATGCTCTTGTAAGAAAACTTCCAGCAGTAGAAACACTAGGTTGTACATCTGTAATATGCTCTGACAAGACTGGAACTTTAACTCAAAATAAAATGACTGTAAAAGAAGTTTATATAAATGGTAGAATTCATGAACTTGAGAAAGAAAAATTAAGTGATTATACAAAATTTATGAAGGCTCTTGTTTATTGTAATGATTGTAATTATGATTTTACTAAGAGCAAGATGAGTGAAGCACTTCATGGAGACCCAACAGAGACTGCATTAATTAATATGTTTTTTCATAAAGTTGATGACCTTGAAAGTTTTATAAAAAATACTACTAGAGTATTTGATATACCTTTTGATTCAATTAGAAAGATGATGTCAGTTATAGTTAAGGATGGAGAAAAGGAAACTTGTTATGTAAAAGGTGCTCCAGAAAGAATAATAGAAAGATGTGATTATATATTAGAAGATAATAAAATTAAACCTTTCACATATCAAAAGAAAAAGCAAGTAACTGATTTTATTACAGCAATGTCATCTAGAGCACTAAGATGTATAGCAGGAGCATATAAAGAAGAACATTTAATAAAAGAAGAAAAATTAGAACAAAATTTAATTTTTCTAGGTATAGCAGGAAGTATAGATCCTCCTAGAGAAGAGGCCAGAGATGCAGTTCTAAAATGTAAGCTTGCAGGGATAAAGCCTATTATGATAACAGGAGATCATCAAAACACAGCCCTTGCAATAGCAAAAGCTTTAAACATATGTAATACTTCTGAGCAAGTTATGACAGGTGAAGAAATTGAAGAAATAAGTGATTTAGAATTAGAAGTCAAAATAAAAAAAATAAGGGTATTTGCAAGAGTTTCACCTAATCATAAATTAAGAATTGTAAGAGCATTTAAGAAAAAGGGAAATATAGTTGCTATGACAGGAGATGGTGTAAATGATGCACCAGCTATTAAAGAATCAGATATAGGTATTGCCATGGGAATATCAGGTACAGATGTAACTAAGGAAGCATCATCGATGATTCTTATGGATGATAACTTTTCAACTATAGTTGCAGCAGTGGAAGAGGGAAGAATAATATATGATAATATAAGAAAATTTATAAGATATTTATTATCTTGCAACCTTGGAGAAGTATTAACAATGTTTTTAGCAACAGCATTTTATTTACCTAATCCATTAAGTCCAATACAAATTTTACTTGTAAATTTAGCTACTGATGGACTTCCGGCCATAGCGCTTGGAGTTGATCCACCGGAACAAGATATAATGAGACAACCTCCAAGAGACAAGAAGGAGAGTATATTTGCAAGAGGATTAGTAGAAAAGATAGTAATTAGAGGAGCATTAATAGGATTGTGTACTTTGCTATCATTTATGGTAGGTAGATATTATAAGATGAATTTGGAGACATGCAGAACTTTAGCATTATGCACATTAGTTATGTCACAACTTATACATGTGTTTGAATGTAGATCAGAAAGACATTCAATCTTTCAAATAAAACTATTTACAAATCCATATTTAGTTGGAGCTGTTACAATATCAATATTATTAATATGCTCAGTATTATATGTACCTTTTTTACAGGATGTATTCCATACTGTAGCATTGTCATTTAGTCAGTGGCTTATTGTAATGTTCTTTTCAGGAATAATTGCATTTATTAATAGTGCTTATCTATTGATTAAGTCAAAATAAAATTGATGAATAATGGGTAATTAATAATCAAGGAAAAAATTCCTTGTAAAGATTTTAAAATATATTTTTAAGAAAATCTGTAAGTATTCATTATTCGTTGTTAATTTAAAAAAGGGCTTAGCCCTTTTTTATCTTCTTGTGTTCATTGGTTGTTGACGTGATTTTTTTAGTTGACTGTGATCTATTGGTACTAAATCTTTTTTTGTTGTAAGGTTTAGTACATTCATAATTTGTACTTGTTGTGAATTTATCTTCTTGTTATCCTTTTCTCCTGTAACACCCATAATAATAACTTTATGACCTTGTTTTACAGAAATAAATTCAGGTTTTTTAAACCATCTATTTTTTTTGTACCAACATTTAACAATTGTCTTGCCGGCTTCAGGCTTAATAACCATTTCAACCATTAATCTATGGAATATAATGTAACTTTTTGGAATAAGCTTTACAGACAAAATAGTTCCAGATATACTTGTAATTCTGTCACCGTATTTTTCCATATAAGCATTTTGAAAATAGTTACTAAACTTACCTGTTAATTTTTCTTTAAAACCCATAATAATTACTCCTTTACATAAAAATATCGCTATTAACGCTATTATACTTAATAATACCTTATTATTATAGCATATGTAATGAATTAATAGGTAATATTTTTAATTCATTACATATGCTATAGTAAACTTGTAATTGTACTTAGGCACATAATATAAGTAAATGAGTTTGCTATAGTAAAAATCATGTGAGCCCTTATTATATCTATAACTTTTTATATGTTTTTGTTTTTTTATGCTTAAGAATATTTATTATAAAACATAAATATTTTTAAGTATATTTATTTATAAGTAGAAAAGTTTAAAAAAGTATATCTATTTTAATATTTAAAGAATATTAATATTATATACTATAAATTTAGGGAGGAGTCTGCTTTGGACTGTTATTTTCTTTCATGTGTCTTAATTGAATGATTAAATAATAACTTCAAAGTAGGATAAGATATGAAAAAAGAGTTAACTCCAAGTGAAATTATTTTTTGTGCATCTTGTACAGATAATGTTAAGAAAAATAATATTAATAGAATACCTGAAACTACATCTACTTTAAATAAAATAAAAAAGAGTTTAAGCATTCAAAAAGATGGATACAATATGTATTATGTAGATTCATTTTCAAAAGAAAAACTAGAAAATTTGGTGGAATATGTTAAAAATATATATGAAAAACTTCCTCCGCCTAAGGATATTTGTTATGTGACAGCACAAGAACAATTAAATCCTATTCCTTTATTTTTACCGAATGGTAATGGCAATTTATTAAAAGAAATGATTGAAGATATTAAAGAAAAATATTTTGAATGTATAATGGACTTTTACAGTAGTTCATCAGACGATGAAAAAGAAGATATAATTGAAGATATAAGTGAAAAAAGGAATAACTATATAACTAAGCTTATGGATTCAGCAAAAACTAAAAATTTTGATGTTAAAGCAACTAGTGGTGGATTTGTTTTTATTCCTTTAAAAGACGAAGGAGATGAAATGACTCAAAATGAATATGATAAATTAGAAAATCTCACTCAGGAAACTATTGAAAAGCAAGCATCAAAGTTAAAAAAAGAAGCAGAAATTATTTTAGAAACATTAAAAGATATTGAAATAAAATCAATTGAAAAACTTAAGGTGCTTTATAGAGAATATATAAAAAATAATATGCAGAAAGATAAAGATGATTTATTACTACAGTTTATATCTCAAGATGATGTCTATAAATATTTACTTCAAATGTATGATGATTTTGAGGAAACAATAGTTGAATGTTATACAATAAATTTAGAAGATGATGAGGAATATATAAAAGATATATTTTCTAAATATGATGTGAATGTAATTGTTGATAATTCTAAAGAAAGTAATCCCAATGTTATATATGAAGAAGATCCTACTATTGGAAATTTAATTGGAAATATTGAATATAGGAATAATAATGGTGCATATAGTACAGATATTTCTTTAATCAATGCAGGAAGCTTATTAAGGGCTAATGAGGGCTGTTTAATATTAAGATTATCTTCTTTAATAAGTAGTGGATTAAGTTATTATTATTTAAAAAAAGCATTGATGCACGGGAAAGTAAATTATAATTATACGAAAAGCTATTTAGAAGTACTTTCAATTGCAGGATTAAAGCCAGAATCTATTCCTATTAGTGTAAAGGTTATTTTAATAGGAGATTATGAAAGTTTTCAAATATTATATGATAATGATGAAGATTTTAAAAGAATATTTCCACTTAGAATTGAAGCAGATACTGAACTGCAATATAATGATACTAATAGAAACTTTATTTTGGAAATGATTAAGGAGAAAATAAGCAAAGACAAATTATTAAATATAACTGATGATGCAATTAATGAAATGATTAAATTTTTAGTTAGAATTACAGGGCAAAGAAATAGGCTGTCTATAGATGATTACTATATAAACAAATTATTGTATTCTGCTAATAATAATGCAAAAGAAGACAATAGAAAAAATATAGAAAAGCAAGATATAATAGATGTCGCTTACGAAGATGAAAAGATTTTAGAAGATATAATGGATAACTATAAAAACAAAAAGATATTAATTACTACAAGTGGAAAAAAAGTAGGAATAATTAATGCACTTGCTGTGGTTGGAAATGGGTGCTACAGCTTTGGTAAACCTATGAGAGTGACATGTTTATCTCATATAGGAGAAGGTAGAATAATTGATATTCATAAGGAGTGTAAACTGAGTGGAAACATTCATGAAAAATCAATTAGTATACTTCGAGGACTTTTGAGTGATTTAATAAGTCCATATGAAAAGTTACCTGTAGACCTTCAATTAAGCTTCGAACAAACCTATGGAATGATTGAAGGTGATAGTGCATCTGTTGCAGAAATAATATGTACTTTATCAGCCTTAAGCAAGCGAGGAATAAGACAAAATATTGCAGTGACCGGATCTATAAATCAGTTTGGAGAAATTCAACCAATTGGTGGTGTTAATGAAAAAATTGAAGGCTTTCATAGAGTTTGTAGCATTATAGATAAAATAAGTGGTAAAGGTGTTTTAATTCCAAGTACAAATGTTGATGAATTAATACTGCGAAGTGAAGTTGAAGAAGATATTAGAAAGAAAAAATTTCATATTTACACTATGGAAACTTTAGAAGATGCTATTGAGGTATTGCTACTTGATGAAGGAGAATCTATAAAAAGCTTTTTTAAGGAAATAGAAAATGAAATTTTGAAATATAAAGGTGGAAAAAAGAAAAAGTAGGGTATAGATACCCAAAGTAAAAACTTAAGTATAATTTGGGTATCTATGACAACCTAGTTAAAAATTAAATAAAGAATCTTTTGTTTTTAGTAGTATATTACATACTAGGCACATGAAATGAAATAATAGACAAGCATAATGGTCTATTATTTCATTTCATGTGCCTTAAATAATTTGTACTTTAAAACAGGTTAATTATAAAACTTTTGGGAAATAGAAAAAAATGTAATAAATAGTTTGACGTTTAACAAAATACTATGTTAAAATATGGTAAAAGGATCAAGCAAAGGTAAATAAGGAGGTGAAATCAGAATATCTCAACACCAAGATATATAAGTTTAAGTTATAATATATATGTTTCAATTAAGAATGTATAATTAAGGATAAAATCTATTTAGAATTAAATTATTTGTTCTTTAATTTTCAATTATAAATTTGAACATATATTTTAAAATTTACTTTTGGGATATTCTTAATGAGTATGTATTTAAATTTTGAAAAGCAGGGAAATATTCTAATTGCTACTCTTAGTGGAGAACTAGATCATAATAGTGCTGAGGAGGTTAGAGTAAGGATTGATGATAGAATTGATATGGATAATATAGAAAAAGTAATTTTAGATTTTTCAGGAGTTACTTTTATGGATAGCTCAGGAATTGGTGCAGTGCTAGGTAGATATAAAAAGTTATCTAATAAAGGGGGAGCACTTTGCATTGCAGAACCTAACAAAAATGTTAATAGAATCTTTGAACTGGCAGGTTTATATAAGGTAATTAAAAATTATAATACTGTAGATGAAGCAGTAAGGTGCATTTAAATGGAGGGGTTATCATGTCTGACAATAAAATGAGCATAGAATTTGTAAGCAAATCTCAAAATGAGGGTTTTGCAAGAGTTGCTGTTGCAGCTTTTGTTGCTCAATTGGATCCAACAATTGATGAAATAAATGATGTAAAAACAGCAGTATCTGAAGCAGTTACTAATTCTATAATACATGGATATGAGAATAAAGAAGATAAATTAATTAGAATTGAAGCAGAAATTAATGAAAATGAAGTTACAATAGTCATCATTGATGAGGGTATTGGAATTGAGGATATAGAGCAGGCTATGGAACCATTATATACGTCAAGGCCAGATATAGAAAGATCAGGTATGGGCTTTACTGTAATGGAAACATTTATGGATGAGTTAAAGGTAGAAAGCGAAAAGGGGATTGGTACAAAGGTAATAATTAAGAAGAAATTCAACGTGGTAAGTTAGGTGAAATATATGGAGAAAGAGGATCTAAAACGAGAGGATTATAATTATGACAAGAATCCAGAATTAATAGCTTTAGCTAGAAGTGGTGACGTTAATTCTATGAATAAATTAATAGAAATGAATTTACCATTAGTATCATCAATAAGTAAGAAGTTTTTAAACAGAGGATATGATTATGAAGATATATTTCAAATTGGATCAATTGGATTAGTTAAAGCTATAAATAACTTTGATTTAACTTATAATGTTAAGTTTTCAACTTATGCGGTGCCTATGATTATTGGAGAAATTAAAAGATTTTTAAGAGATGACGGAATGATAAAAGTAAGCCGTAATGTTAAAAGTTTGGCTAGAAAGATATATTTCTACAAAGAAGTTTTAACTAAAAAGCTTAAGAGATCACCTACTATAGAAGAACTTGCAGAGTATGCAGATGTTGATAAGGAAGAAATTTTATTTGCAATAGAATCTTCTAATAGTTTACAGTATTTATATGATACAATACACCAAGATGATGGAGCACCAGTTCTTTTAATAGATAAATTAAGTGAAAAAAGTGTAGATGATGGAAATCTTATTGAAAGAATAGCTCTTAAAGAAGCTTTGAGTAGTTTAGATAATAAAGCAAGACAAATTATATTATTACGTTATTTTAAAGATAAGACACAAGTTCAAGTGGCTAAGATGCTTGGAATAAACCAAGTTCAAGTATCTAGAATTGAGAAAAAAGTTTTAGCTGAAATGAGAAGGAAATTAGAAGAATAAAAGATGGCAAAAATAAAGAAATAGAATGTATGCTTGTTTAAATTTAATTAGGCAAATATACATTCTTTTTTGCTGTATGGGAAATTGTACTATCATTGTGAATTGTGCACTGTGAATTGATAAGAATGCCTTACCAAAAAATAACATGATTAATTTTTATGATTTTGCAAATGATAGGTATACGGATAAAAGGAGAGTGAATTATTTGAGTAGCAATAGGGAAATGAAAGAAGCAAAAATTAGACAAAAGTATGAGACTATGGCAAGTGAAGTTATACCAAAATCTAAAATATTTCAAGATTGTTGGAGGGCTTTTTTAGTTGGAGGGTTAATTTGTGATATAGGTCAACTTATTAATAATATAGCAAAGAACTATGGCTTTCCAGAAGATCAAGTTATGAGTATTGTTCCAATTATAATGATTTTTTTAGGGGCATTGTTAACAGGCACAGGAACATATGGTAAATTAGCTGAATTTGGTGGAGCAGGTACAGTTGTTCCTATAACAGGCTTCTCAAATGCTGTAGTTTCACCTGCAATAGAGTTTAAAAAAGAAGGCTTTATATTTGGAGTGGCAGCAAAGATGTTTACAATTGCAGGCCCAGTTTTGGTATATGGAATTGGAACATCTGTAATTATAGGAATAGTTTATTATGTAACAACATTATTCTAAAAGTCTTAAATAATGAGAATTAAAGTCATTTAGGATTCCTACCGATAGAAGATATTATACATATAACCAATATCTTTTTAATTTAAAGGTGTATCAAATGATTCAAATACAAAAAAAGAAGGAGTGGTTAATATGCAAATGTATAATAAAAAAATAGGTGGTCAAACAGTAAAGATTGATAATCCACCTAAAATAATAGCAACACATTCTATAGTAGGACCCAAAGAAGGTAAAGGTCCTTTAAGTGGATATTTTGATGAAGTCTTAAATGATGATACATTGGGAAAGGATAGTTATGAAAAAGCAGAAAGTCAAATGATGTTTACTGCTATAACTGAAACATTAAAGAAAGCAAAGCTTAAAGAAACAGATATAGATTATTTATTTTCTGGAGATTTATTAAATCAAATAATTTCATCAAGTTTTGCAGCAAGAGAATTTAGCATTCCATTCTTTGGATTATATGGAGCATGTTCTACTATGTCAGAATCATTAAGCTTAGCTTCACTTATAATGGACGGTGGATTTGCCAAGCATGTAATTGCAACAACTTCATCTCACTTTAGCTCAGCAGAAAGGCAGTTTAGATTTCCGCTTGATTATGGTTCTCAAAGGTCACAAACAGCTCAATGGACAGTAACAGGATCAGGAGCATTAATTCTAGGATATGATGAAGGAAATTATCCAGAAGTAACTTATGTAACAACTGGAAAGGTAAAGGATTTTGGGCAGAAAGATGCTAATAACATGGGCGCAGCCATGGCACCAGCAGCTGTTGATACAATAGTAAATCATTTTAAAGATACAGGAAGAAAACCAAGTGATTATGATGTAATAGCAACAGGGGATTTAGGTGTAATAGGAAGAGAACTTGCTGATAAATTAATTAAAGAATTTGGTTATGATATTAGGAAACAACATATAGACTGTGGTGAGATTATATTTGATAACGAAAAACAAAAGACTGAAGCTGGAGGAAGTGGCTGTGGATGTTCAGCGGTGGTATTTACAGGATATTTATATAAGAAGCTTATGAAAAAGGAAATAAAGAAATTATTGTTGGTTTCAACAGGTGCACTTATGAGTACAACATCTTCACTTCAAGGTGAAACAATTCCAGGAATAGCTCATGCAGTTGCAATTGAGATGAAGTGAGTTAAAAAAATGTATAAGAAATATTGTGGATAAAAAAATATTTTAATGGAAAGGATGGTGTTTTTAAATGGATTATATAAGTGCATTTATAGTTGGAGGTATTATTTGTGTTATAGGTCAAATATTAATAGATGTTACCAAATTAACGCCAGGAAGAATATTAGTTGTATTTGTTGTATTGGGAGCAATAATAGGAGCTTTGGGCTGGTATGATAAATTAGTTTATATTGGTGGAGCTGGAGCTACAGTGCCGTTGCCAAGTTTTGGAAATGCTTTATCTAAGGCTGCAATAAAGGAAGTAAAGGAAATTGGATTATTAGGAGCATTTACAGGTGGTATTAAAGGTGCAGCAGCAGGAATTACAGCATCAATCTTCTTTGGATATTTAATGGCACTTATATTTAATCCAAAAACAAAAAAATAACTATGTACATATTTTTAATTTGAATGAGGTATGTGAAAGAAAATAACAAGTCAAAGGTGCTATGTCTATTTTGCGTCAGACAAAATAGACTAGAATACTAACTTGTTATTTTTTTTGAACATGCATTAACAGATATGGCATAATAGTATTAAGTAAAAACAAAAAAATATCTAAAAAAGCATATTATATTAAAAAATTTCCTTTTAATGTATTATCACATATAATTATACTGTAAATAAATATAGCTATATAAAATGATAAATTATAGTATAATGATTTAATAAGGCATATGAAAAAATAGACTAGAATACTAACTTACTATTTTTTGAATATGCGTAAGTAAATAATTAAATGATTTAGAATGGTGGGGTTCTTTTGGAAAAGTATTGTATTAATTCCTGGGCTCAAGTAGTTGAACTATTAAATAGTGATATTAAAAATGGAATTAGTGAAAATGATTGTAAAGCAATAAGATTAAAATATGGTACCAATAAAATCGATTTGCCAAGTGGAAATGGAATTTGTAAGCATATATTGAATGGGTTAAAACAAAAATCTGTAATTATATATATAATAATTACAATAACATTATTTGTATTTAAGAATTATTTGTTTGGTGGAATAGCAGCATTAATATTAATATCAAATTTAATAATAATAATAATACATACTACAAAAAGAGATAAAGAAATTGGAGTTTTAGAAAGATTAAATTCTGCAGACACAGTAGTTGTTAGAGACGGATCACAAAAAATTGTTAAGTCTGAAGAATTAGTAATAGGGGATATAGTTAAGTTTAATAAGGATTCTGTTATTCCAGCGGATTTAAGAATAATAAGAGCTAAGGATATAAAAGTAGACGAAAAGAGTATAACGGGAGAAACATTTTATAAAGAAAAGTTTGAAAGTAAAATAATAGGGAATATTTTTTATCTTGCAGATATGAAGAATATATTATTTAAAGGTTCTGTAATAAAATCTGGTGATGGTTTAGGAATAGTTATTGCCAACGGAAATTCTACGCAACTAGGAAGAGTTCTTGCAATGCTTACATATGCAAGTAATAGGAAACATAATTTGGGCACAATGATATCAAAGCTTTTAGAAAAATATTTATTGAAATATTTCTTGGGAATTATAATTATAGGTTCATACTTTGTGTATACAGGACAAGATGTGCAAAAGAATTATATATGTACAGCATTATTTGTATTAGGTTGTTTTCCAGTTTCTATAATTGCAAGTCTAATTTTTAAAAATGTAATTAAAAGTTTCTTAAACGAAAATATTGAAATAATAAATTTCTCAATATTTAATTTAATAAAAGATGTTAATATTTTATTTATAGATAAAGTTGGGTCTATAAGCAAAAAAGAAATGATTGTAAAAAAGATATTTATAAATAATAATGCATTATCTACAAGTGAGTCCTATGTAAAAGAAATAACTTTTGATAGAATAGTAGAAATAGCCTTGATATGTAATAATGCTATTTATAATGCAAGTGATAACAGTGGAAAAGGAGAATTAGATGAACTTGCCTTTTTAAGTTATGCTGCTAAAAATAGGATTTATAAGGCAGCTATAGATAGTAAAAATGCAAAAATATTAGAAATACCTATGGATTCTGATAAACGTTTTTTGACTGTTGTTAGTAATTTCAATAGAAGATATAGAGCTAATACTAGAGGAAATGTAGATGATGTTTTAGAACAATGTACATATATTATGATAGAAGGGGTTGAAAGAGAACTTACAGATGAATATAAATCTATAATAAAAGAGAATGATATGAATTTATCTATAGAGGGATTAATAACAGAAGGTTTTGCTTATAGAAACTTTAGTTATGAACCATCTAAATCTGAAAATATAGAAAGTAATATGGTTTTTGTGGGGATAATTGGATTGGAAAATCCTCTTGAAGAAAATCTTGAAAATAGCATAGAACGTATTAAGGATAAAGCAATAGTACCTATCTTATTTACTGAAGAAAGTAAGCTGAGTGCTATAACAAATGCAAAAAAAGCAAATATAATAAGAAATAATAATCAAGTAGTAGCAGGAATAGAATTAGATTCTTTAAATAACCAAGAACTTAAAGATCTACTTTGCAGAGTTAGAGTGTTTTGTAGAGTAAATCCTGAAATTAAATCAAAAATAGTATCACTATTTATTAAAGATGGCCATAAAGTTGCGACTACAGGAGAAACTTTAGGAGATTTGCCAACCCTTAATTTATCTAATGTTGGAATAGGGATGGGAAAGGCATCTGTAATGGTAAAAAGATTGTCAGATGTTTATATTCAAGAAAATTATTTAGATGGATTTTTCAAAATAAGAGATTTTTCAAGAATATTTGATAAGAATATAGATAGAGGTTTTAAAATATACTTTATGACAATTCTCTCAGAACTTTTAGTTTTACTAGGTTGTCTTATAATGGGACAAACTGAAAATTTAGATTTTTGGAATATATTGGTTATAAATGGAATTTTATTTATTCCATTATCTTTAGTAATTTTGTTGAAAAGTGGACGAAATATCAGTAATAATGAAGTGATAACTAGAGCTTCATTATTAAGTATAATTACTATGATTTCAATTTATAAGGTTGATGGTAAGGAAGCAACCTTAATACCTTTAACTATTTTATCAATGGGAATTTTATTGTTCACCTTGTTTAATAGTAATGTTTCCATAAGAAGATCATCTAATGAATTAATTATGGGAATAGTTTCATTATCAATAATTACCATAACTATAGTTGGTGTTATATTAATTAATAATATATTACCTAGAAATATAATTGTAATTGAATTAGTAGTTTCAATAATATTTTTAATTATTTTTGAAATTTTAGCTCGAAAGTGGCAAAACTCATTAATGAGGTGAGTTGATGTTTTCTAAAAAAATAGAGGAAGTAGGAAATCCAGTAGTATATATTTTTTTAACACTAGCAATTAGTTGTATTTCTTATGGAATAAATCAAGAATTTAGAGGGTTTACGATATTTATTGTGGCCTTCTTTTTTATTTGCATATTTTATTATTGTGGAATTAGTTTTTCTTGCATTATGATTATATTTTTTGTTGTTGGAATTCTTATGAATTGTTCATATTATAGAATTTCAGATAAAATAAATGGTGAAGTAAGAATAGTAAAAGTGAATAACTATAGTATTACAGGAAATTATGAGGGGAAAAACATTGCATTAAAAATTAATAAGAAAAATTTATATGTGGGAGAAAAATATAAAGTTATAGGTAAAGTTCAAAAGATACAAGATAAAAGTAATGGAATTGTTGGAGAGCTTGAACCTGAGGTAATAAACAAAGTTGAAGGGGATTTTATAACTAAACTTTATGCTATTAAAAGAGCAATATATACTAGTTTAGAAGAAAACGTAGGCAGAAGAAAAGCAGGGTTAATAGCATCAATTGCTTTTGGATATTGTGATTATTTAGATGAAGAAGATAAGGATGACATGAAAAATTTGGGGGTAATACATAGCATAAGTGTTTCAGGATTACATGTAGCTATAGTGTATGGCTTTTTAAAGATTTTTATGGGAGGTAAGTTTGGACTTTTAGCTACAATGATATACGTTATATTTACTGGGTATAATTATTCAAGTATAAGAGCTTTTGTAATGCTTGCATGTGTAGAAGGGGGACATATTTTAAAAAGGAATAATAGCTCAATTTCAGCTCTGTGTCTTTCTGCTACGATATTAATAATTTATCAGCCTTATAGTACTTTTAGTATATCTTTTCATTTGTCTTACTTAGCTACACTTGGAATAATAATGTTTAATAAGAAATTTAATCATATACTATATAAATTTTATGTTAAGTTAAGAGAACCCCTAAGCTTAACATTAAGTGCTCAAGTCTTTACATTACCATATTTAATTCTGATATTTAGAAATTTTTCTGCAAATTTCATTATTGGTAATTTGTTTTTAGTTCCAATTGTAGATATTATGGTTATTTCTGGAAATATATTAGCGCTTACATATATGTTTCCTAAAATATTTGATTTTTGTAGCTATTTAAATTTAAATTTAATAAAGATATTTGATTGGATGTTAAATACTATTGATAAAATTTCGTTACCTATGTTTTATGGAAATGAGTATGTAGTATTCTTCTATTTATTTTTAATATTAAGTTTTTATTTCGTAAGGAAAGGATATAAAAAGTTTATTCACCTTCCTCTTATATCTATTTTAGTAATAGGAATTCAAATATATAGTCCAATTCCTAATATAAAATATTATACGGAAGGTGCTATTTTAGTTAGCTATAGAAATCAAAGAATACTTATTGCTAATAAAAATCAAATTGATTTAAAAAGACTTTCAGAAGCTACACTTGCAACGAAATCTTATAGACAAGGAAGAACAATTAATATAGATGGAATTTGTAATGTTAAATTACAAGGGAAAAATTATATTTTGGAGACTTCAAAAGGAAAATATTTATTAAAAATGGTAAGTGGTAAGGAGTTAAGTGAATATGATATAATAAATTTTAAAGAGGGACTTACTAATAAGATATTTGTAATAAATGGTGAGGCAATAGAAGTCTGTTCATAGATACCAATACTTATGCGTATATCCCGCCGAAATAATGGGTATACATTTGTTACACTTCACAAAAGCAAGCCCATTATTTTTATTTTGGATATTATATATTCAAAGTATAAGTGCATTTGGATTTTGGATATCTATAAAGAATATATACAGTTATACGAGAGGAAAATTAAATTGATTAATTATGAAGTTTATGAACAAGAAATTGAAAAAGGTAATATGAAGAATGGATATATATTTTGTGGATTAGATGAAGAGCTTATTAAAGATGGAATAAGTCTAATTATTAAAAGAGAAGTATCAGAAGAATTCAAAGAACTTAATTTAATCAGAATAGATGGAATGAATACAAGCTTTGATGATATTATGAATGCCTGTGAAACAATGCCTTTTATGAGTGAAAAGAAAGTTGTGATTGTTTATAGAGCAAGTTTTTTACAGGATAAAAGTGATTCAACAGGTACTAAAATATATAATAATATTAAGAAATATGTAGAAAATTTGCCACCATATACTATTTTAATAATGTATTACTTACTAAATGATAAAAGGGATAGACCTAACAAAAATAAAAAATTAACTGCTGTAAGTAAATTTTTGCCTATAGTATATTGCGATAAGCTAAAAAGAGATAAATATTTAAAAAAGGTTTCGGATATATTTAAGGAAAAAGGAAAGCAAATTGGAAGAGTTGAATTAATATATTTTTGCGAGAAGGTGCAAAGTAATTTTGATATTATAAAAAGAGAAGTGGATAAGCTTATATCTTATTGTGAAGGTAGAGAAATAAAGAAAGATGATATTAATTTACTGATTTTAAATTCCAATGAAGATGATATTTTTGATTTAGTAGAGTTAATAGCTCAAAGAAAGATTGATAAGGCTATAGACATAATGAAAGAAATTTTGTATAAATCAGATCAGCATATGCTTATAATAAGTTCAATTCAAAAACACTTTTTAAGATTATATGAAATAAAAATTAAAATTAATAAAGGAAAAAAATTAGAAAATATTATATCAGAATATAGATTACCACAGTTTGTATGCGAAAAATTAATAACTCAAACCAATAGATTTACTGAAAGACAGTTAATGGAATTAATTAAACTTTGTGTTAAAACAGAAACAAAATTAAAATCCACAGGACTAGACAAAACTATAGAGATGGAATTTCTCTTAATAAATACTCTTACAGTGAAGAAATAAACTACGGATTTTGCTTTGCACTTCTGTAATTTGAGCAGAAAAATAACCCATCTAGTGATAGATGGGTTTTTTAAGATTATGCCATAGCGTGTAACTTTGTAGCTAATCTTGATTTCTTTCTAGCAGCCATATTCTTATGAACAACTCCCTTAGTAGTAGCCATATCTAATGACTTAACAACTGATGTATATAAAGTTGTAGCTTCTTCGTTATTCTTAGCTTCTACAGCAGCTTCAAATTTCTTTATTGCAGTCTTCAAAGCAGACTTAACCATTCTGTTCTTTAAAGTCTTAGTTTCAGTAACTTTTATTCTCTTTTTTGCTGATTTTATATTTGCCATTCTTAATTCACCCCCTTAAATTTTTATAAGGTCTCTGCAGCTTTTGGGGAAATCTGCGTACGAGTTCATATTCAACAAACCTTATTATAGCATCAGAAGTTATGTAATTCAAGTATTAAATTCAAAGAAAAAGGAAAAATAAAACTGACTAAATTAATAATGAGGTGTTTATATGATAAATGTTAGAACAGATTTAGTACTGGAAGCAAGGGAAATCTATAAAGAAAACCATAAAGAAGGGGGCGATATAGATGGAATTGAAGTTATTGAAGAAACTGAAAAAAATATTAAAGTAACTACAGTAAAAGTAAAAAATGAAGATGGAGCTAAAAAAATTGGAAAGCCAAAAGGGAATTATATAACTATAGATATTCCAGATTTTACTGCTTATGATGGAGAAACTATGGATAGAGTTTCGGAGGTTGTATCAGAAGTTTTAGGAAGATTAATTAAAATTGATACTGAAAAAACAGCATTAATTGTAGGGCTTGGAAATTGGCAAGTAACTCCAGATGCGCTAGGTCCGAAGGTAACAGAAAAAATAATGGTAACAAGACATTTACAAACAGTAATGCCTGAAGCAATTGATGACTCTGTTAGACCAGTTTGTTCAATAGCTCCTGGAGTATTAGGAGTTACAGGTATTGAAACTGTGGAAATAATTAAAGGTGTTGTGGAAAAAATCAAACCCGATTTAGTAATATGTATAGATGCATTAGCTGCAAGAAGAGTTGAAAGAGTAAATACAACAATTCAAATTGGAGACACAGGAATATCACCAGGTGCTGGGGTAGGAAACAATAGAAAGAAAATAAATGAAGAAAACTTAGGAGTTAAGGTTATTGCTATAGGAGTACCAACTGTTGTAGATGCAATTACAATTGCTAATGATACTATAGACTTAGTTGTAGATTCATTAATAAAAAATTCATCAAGTGGAAGTGATTTTTATAAAATGCTAAAATCTCTTGATAAAAATGAAAAAGAGAATCTGATTAAGGAGGTAATATCATCAAAAAATAGTACAGACATGATAGTTACACCAAAAGATATTGATTTGGTGATTAATTCCTTATCAAAAATAATAGCTAATGGGATAAATATGTCTGTGCAACCTAATATGGATATGGAGGAAATTAATAAATTTATGGGATGAATGGATTAGAATGTAAAGATAAGATACAATTCACAATGAAGGAACAAGTTTAAAGAAAAGGTTCAAGAAACCAAATATAAAATGTATTATAATTGTACATTGGAAAATTTGGTGAAGCTACTTTTGTTCTTATGTATTTTTAATTCTCAATTTAATAAGAATAACTATGTAAATTTATTAATATAATTATAAAGTAATTCTTAGTTTTAGGTAGAGCTTTTTATAGGAATACAATTTTCTCCACATGAAGCTTAGAAGAACTTATCCTGAAGTGTGTAGCTGTTATCTCCAACTTTAAGAAATAGGAGTATTACGGATGCTAGATATCGGATAAAAGAGTACAAGGGGGATTAAGATGACGTATATGAGCAGAAGTGGAAAAAAATATGATATTAATGACAAAATAAAAATAAAACCTAATATTAATATGGGTGTAGTAGCACTGATTTTGCTTGTAAGCATCTTATTTATAAGAATTGGAAATGTTTTTAAAGATAATAAAGAAAGAGGAGCCTTTGCTTATGTTCAGTTATTAAATTTAGGAATGCCAATAATACAATCTCAAGTTTATGATGAAGGGACTTATGCTGAAAATAAACTTTCACTAAAGAATGTTTGTGTTGAAGTATTAGGTTTAAACAATTTTAGTTATAAAGGAATAATACAAAATGAAATAAGCTTTTTTTATAATATAGATGATAATGATACTAAAACAACTTTTACGTTTAATCCATTCCAAGTAAGTGAAGATAGTATTTCTAAGTTACCTGCAAATAATGATAGTAAAAATACACAAATTTATGATCCGAGTTTAAAAAAGGAAATAAATAAGTCAAAGCCAGAAATATTAATTTATCATAGTCATACTACTGAAAATTATAATGCAGCAGAACCAGAAAGTTCAGATGAAAATACAAATGTAGTTGGTGTAGGGGATGTTCTTTCTAATGAACTTGAAGAAAATTATGGGATTTCAGTAATACATGATAAAACAGATCACTGTATTTCTTATAATGATAGTTATACAAGGTCTGGAGAAACTGTTGATAAGTATTTGAAACAATATGGAGATTTTAAAATGGTTATAGATTTGCATAGAGATTCAGTAGAGGATAAGTCTGCGACTACAACACAAGTTTATGGAATGAGTGCATCAAAAATAATGTTTGTAAATGCTAAGAATAGCACAAGATATAATAAGAATAAAGAACTTACTGAGAAGGTATTTAATAAAACGTCCGAATTGTTTCCAAGTTTACCTATAAAAATATTAACGTATAATAGGGGGAAAAATGCATTTAATCAAAGTAAGAGTGATGGATGTTTGCTTTTTGAAATAGGTTCAAATACTAACACTCCAGATGAGTCAAAGGTTACAGCAGAATGTATGGCTAGAGTAATTGCAGAAATTATAAATAAATAGATACTCACAGTGAAAATCGTACTTATGCGGATATCCAACTGAAATAAATGGTACTCTGATGCAAAACTGCATAATGGAGTATCATTTATTTTTAGTTTTGTAATAGGTATTTGAGTGTAAGATCAACTAGAGGGTTTTAATGTATTTAAAAAACTATATATGATACTTTTAAGAAGTCCCTTTTGTATATTTTTAGCTAAAATTGGTTAGATTAAAAATAAGCAGTATAAAAAAGTGAAAATGTATAATTGTTATATTAATATACTATAATCAATGAATGATAATTTCTAAATGTGGAAAGTATTTAAATATAAGGTTGAAGCAATTTTATTAGGAGATTAAAATATAAATCAACTAATTGAAAAGGGTGTTTGTTTAGTGAAAAATGTTTTTAAGGGTTACATATTTAAAAAAGTATTACCAGTATTTTTAATTTTATTTTTTGTTTTAGTTGGAATTATTAAAGTAGATATGATTAATACTAAAGCATTATCACCTCTTGGAAATACAAATGAAAATTATGAACTTGTAAGTGAAAAATTCGGAAAAGATTTTTCGAATTTTATAAAAGATAATTCATTTTTAAAAATTTATAAAGAATCGGGAAAAGACATATTGGTTAGATTAGGAGATAGTAATTTTAAAATAAAAAATGAATCTGTATTTATAAATAAAATAGAAGAAATATTTAAAAACATAAAATTCTAATTTTACTAAATGTATTAGAGTGCTTTAAAAATGTACATCTTAAATTCATATGTCTTAAATTTTTAATAGCATTTTTAAATGGATGTATGTTATAATTTAGCTGATTTAATTATAACGGGGGTGAAGGAACTGCCTTAAGTTTAGAAGGGCAGTTATGCGTATGAAAAGTGTAAGACAAGAACATATCAGGAATTTTTCAATAGTAGCACATATTGATCATGGTAAGTCAACCCTTGCTGATAGATTGCTTGAAACTACAGGAACCTTAACTAAAAGGGAAATGGAAGAACAAGTTCTAGATAATATGGATATAGAAAAAGAAAGAGGAATTACAATAAAGTCTCAAGCAGCGAGACTTATATATAAAAGAGATAATGGTGAAGAATATATTTTTAACTTAATTGATACTCCAGGACATGTAGATTTTAATTATGAAGTGTCAAGAAGTTTAGCAGCTTGTGAAGGTGCTATATTGGTTGTAGATGCAACACAAGGTGTTCAAGCTCAAACTTTAGCTAATTGTTATTTAGCATTAGATAATAATTTGGAAATTGCACCAGTAATAAATAAGATTGATTTGCCATCTGCGAGACCAGAAGAAATTAAAAAAGAAATTGAAGATGTAATAGGAATAGATGCAGAAGAGGCACCCATGATATCTGCTAAGACAGGGCTCAATATAAGTGATGTATTAGAATATGTTGTTAACAACATACCTTCACCAGACGGGGATGAAGAAGCACCTTTAAAGGCATTAATTTTCGATTCATATTATGATAGCTATAAGGGTGTTGTATGTATAGTAAGAGTAATAGATGGAAAAATAAAAATTGGAAGTAAAATTAAACTTATGGCAACTAATAAATTTTATGATGTTACTGAAGTAGGTGTATTTACTCCAGGAGTACTTCAAATTGCTGAATTAAGTGCAGGTGATGTTGGATATGTAACAGCATCAATTAAAAATGTTAGAGATGCTAGGGTTGGAGATACTATAACAGAAGCTAGTAGACCAACAGAAAAAGCACTTGCAGGTTATAAACCAGCAATACCAATGGTCTATTCTGGAATATTTCCAGTTGATGGAGCAAAGTATGATGAATTAAGAGAAGCTCTAGAAAAATTGCAAATAAATGATGCAGCATTAAATTTTGAACCAGAAACATCTATTGCATTAGGATTTGGATTTAGATGTGGATTCTTAGGATTATTACATATGGAAATAATTCAAGAGAGAGTTGAAAGAGAATTTAATTTAGACATAATTACAACTGCACCATCAGTTATATATAAAGTAATAAAAACAGATGGTGAAATATTAGAAATAACAAATCCAACAAATCTACCAGCTTTAACTGAAGTGGATTATATGGAAGAACCAGTGGTTAAGGCATCTATAATTACTCCAAAAGATTATGTTGGAACAGTTATGGAATTATGCCAAGATCGTAGAGGAGTATATATTGATATGCAATATATAGAAGAAACTAGAGCAGTTGTAAACTATGATATTCCACTAAATGAAATAATATATGATTTCTTTGATACTTTAAAATCTAGAACTAAAGGATATGCATCTTTAGATTATGAATTTAAAGGATATATTAGAACCAAGTTAGTTAAGTTAGATATATTATTAAACGGAGATATAGTTGATGCATTATCAATGATAGTTCCAGAGGAAAGAGCATATCATAAAGGAAGAGGAATAGTTGAAAAATTAAAAGAAGTAATTCCAAGACAAATGTTTGAAGTTCCAATTCAAGCAGCAATTGGAGGTAAGATTATAGCAAGAGAAACTGTAAAGGCTATGAGAAAAGATGTATTAGCTAAATGTTATGGTGGAGATATTTCAAGAAAGAAGAAATTGCTTGAAAAACAAAAAGAAGGAAAGAAGAGAATGAGGCAGGTTGGATCTGTTGAAGTTCCACAAGAAGCATTTATGGCAATATTAAAAGTAGATTAATATATTGATAAAAATATACATCACATCTTTGACTTGTTATTTTATATACCTAAACTTCTAAGAATATAATGAAAATTAATAAATACATGAAATAAAAGTATATTATTTTTAAGGAATTATTTGTATAATAATTAGTATTATACAAATAATTTTTATTAGTAGAAATTTAGGAGGGGTTTAAATGTTTTTAAATGAATTAAGTAAAAATGAAGGAATTGCTTTTATGCAATTGGTCAAAGATCTTGCAAATTCAGATAATACTTTCGCAAAAGAAGAAAAGAATCTTTATAATGATTATTTAGAGGAACTAAATATAAAAGAAAGTGAAATATCAGACATAAATTTAAATTCTGTATATGAAATTTTAAAAAATTCTTCAGAAAGAAGTAAAAATATTATTTATTTTGAATTAATAGGTCTTGCACTTATTGATGGGGAATACGATGAAAAAGAAGTTGATTTCTTAGAACAAATAGGCGGAAATCTAGGAGTAAAACGTAATAAAAGAATATCTTTTGCTAATTATTTCTATAATTTTGTAGATGTATATAGTTTTTCTGTTATAGATGCAGAAAGTAAAATTACTTTACTAAAAGAACAGGCAGAAAAATTACTAGCATAAAGAAATTACAATATGAAAAATACTTGCAGTAAATGTAATGATTAAACATTACTGCAAGTATTTTTGTGTTTTGAAATACATTTAAAAATTTAGAGGAGGATTTTATGAAAGAGATATCTTTATATATACATATTCCATTTTGTAAGCAAAAATGTCTTTATTGTGATTTTCCATCTTATTCAGGAAAAGAAAGGTTAATGAATGAATATACAGATGCATTAAATAAGGAAATATTACAAAAGGCTGAGAAATATAGTATAAATAGTATATTTATTGGTGGTGGTACACCTTCTTACTTAAAAGATTCAAGTTTACAAAGTTTGTTAGCTACTTTAAATAAATTAAATTTAAAAGAAAATTTAGAATTTACAGTAGAATGTAACCCAGGAACACTGAATAAAAAAAATCTTGATATTATGAAAAAATATAATGTAAATAGGATTAGCATGGGGTTACAAGCTACAAAAAATTCTATTTTAAAAGAAATTGGAAGAATACATAGTTATGAAGAATTTAAAAATAATTATTTGCTAGCTAGAGATATAGGATTTGATAATATAAATATAGATTTAATGTTTGGATTACCAAATCAAACACTTGAAGCTTGGGAAGAATCTTTAGAGGAAATAGCAAAGCTTAAACCAGCCCATATATCAGCTTACAGTTTGATCATTGAAGAAGGAACACGCTTTTATAATTTATATGAACAAGATAAATTGAATTTGCCAAATGAAGATATAGAAAGACTTATGTATTTATCGACTAAAGATATTTTAAATAAATATGGATATCACCAATATGAAATATCTAATTTTGCAAAGATAGGTAAAGAGTGTTTTCATAATAAAGTTTATTGGAAATGTAACGAATATTTAGGATTAGGCGTATCAGCTAGCTCATTTATAGATGAAAAGCGGATTAAAAATATAGATGATATTGAAGAGTATATAGAAAAGGTAAATAAAGATGAAAATGTAATAGAACAAATTCATGTAAATGATATAACTGATGATATGGAAGAATTTGTTTTTATGGGTCTTAGAATGAGTGAAGGAATAAAAATAAATGAATTTAAGAAAAGATTTAATAAAGATATATATGAAGTCTATGGCGATATAATTGAAAAAAATATAAAAAGAGAATTATTAATTTATAATTCGGAGAAACTATTTTTAAGTTCTAGAGGTATGGAAATATCTAATTATGTAATGAGTGATTTTATATTGTCATAGGAAATTTATATTCATGTATATTCAAAAAGATTAGAATAAATATGTAAAATTTATGCATAAAAATAAATAATATAGAAAATCAAAGTAAATAGCAGAAACAATGAGATAAATTGATAAAATTAATTTATTTTCAACTGTAGAAAGCTATAATAAATAGAAATGGAATTGACAAAAAACATCATAAATAATATATTAAAAACATAGTCATTAGCACTCGAGGTTAATGAGTGCTAACAAAAAGAGGTGAAGTTATGAGTATTGATGACAGAAAAATAAAAATACTTCAAGCTATTATCAATGACTATATTCGTACAGGAGATCCTGTAGGGTCGAGAACAATTGCTAAAAACTATAATTTAGGTATCGGCTCTGCAACTATAAGAAATGAAATGGCCGATCTTGAAGATATGGGATACTTAGAACAACCTCATGCTTCTGCAGGAAGAATTCCTTCTAGTAAGGGATATAGACTATATGTTGATAAACTTATGGATAATCAAAGGATAACGGTTGAGGAAGATTTGAAAATTAAGCAATATATAATTGATTCTGCAATGCTTGAAGTAGATAAAATTGTAAAACAAACTAGTTCACTATTGTCAGAACTTACTAAATTGACCTGTGTGATTGAATCTCCATCAGTTAAAAAGAGTTTTGTTAAATCGATTCAGCTTATTAAGATTGATGATTACAATTTAGTATCAGTTTTTTTAACAGATACTGGACTTATAAGAAATCACATAATGGAGTTAAGGGAGGGCGTTCCACGAATTGAAACTTTAATGCGAATAAATCAAGTTATTAATAATAGATTAGTAAATTTGTCTATAGAAGAAATTAATCTAGAAGTAATTAATAATCTTAAAAAAGATTTAGGGGAATATGAAGAAATATTTAATGCGATTTTACCTGTTTTGTACGAGACATTAAATACAACAGATTCATCAGAAGTATTTATGGATGGAACAACAAATATATTCAACTATGCAGAATACAATGATATTGATAAAGCTAAAGAAATACTATCACTTTTTAACGATAAAGAGTCTTTAATGGATTTATTTAATCCACAAGAGAATATCACAATTAGTATAGGTGATGAGAATTATAAACAGCAAGCTAAGGATTGTAGTATAATATCTGCTGAATATTCTTTTAGAGATAGACCAATTGGTAAAATTGGATTAATTGGACCTAGAAGAATTAATTATTCAAAGGTAATAACAATTATGGCTGAAGTCATAAAAGAACTTAATAATATGTTGAGTAATCAAAAAATATAAATGTTAGATTTGAAGAGAAGAGGTGTGTTTTTAAAGATATGGAAGAAAAGAAAGATATTAAAAATGAAGAACTGAAGAATGAAGAAATTGAAAAAGAAACACAAGAAACTGAGAATAATAACCAAATGGAAAATGAGGAATCTAGTGAAGCATGTAATGAGGTTTCTGAAAATGAGGAGACTACAGAGGATGATGAACTAAATATAGCAAAAAAACAAAAAGAGGAAAATAAGAAATTACAAGAAGAGTTAGATATGACGAAAGATAGACTTTTAAGAGTAACAGCTGAATATGATAATTATAGAAAAAGAACTGTTAAAGAAAAGGAAGGAATATATAGTGATGCATATGTAGATGTATTAAAAGAAATTATTCCAATTCTTGATAATTTAGAAAGAGCTGTTGCAGCTGATGGAAGCATAGAAGATTTGAAAAAAGGAATTGAAATGACAATAAAAGGTTGTCAAGATTCATTTATAAAGCTTGGAGTTGAAGAAATAGATGCTTCAGGAGAATTTGATCCTAATCTTCACAATGCAGTAATGCATATAGAAGATGAAAACTTAGACAAAAATGTAATTGCAGAAGTTTTCCAAAAGGGATACAAAAAGGAT
>Ga0183100_1000297_pt1 | contig 51591 bp, 49 predicted proteins | sample Biomet2_FD_127789 | JGI IMG/M metagenome (GOLD analysis project Ga0183100, IMG submission 127789) | Microbial communities from bioreactor (seeded with anoxic lake sediment) at LBNL, California, USA - Biofuel metagenome 2 | ecosystem: Engineered > Bioreactor > Anaerobic > Unclassified ... | reverse complement strand
ACTAAATTTATGAAAATAAATAAAAGAAAATAGAATTAAGTTCCTTTATAATTATAAGTTTAAGTTTTTGGAACAAAAACTTTCCTTAACTGTTCGCTTGCGAACACTTCACTGCGACGTTAGTCGCACTTCACTTATGCGATAGCATAACTTCACTTGTGCTGAAAGCACAACTTCACTTGAATTAACAAACCTCTCCGTCAACGATATTTTATATCGTTGACACCTCCCCTACTAGGGGAGACTAAGAGGATTCAACTTGAGTACAAATATTAATTTGCATGTAATGCAAATTAATATTTGTACTTCCCTGCCGCTACTTTTTTTAGATGCAGTCCATATGGTGATTTACCATAGAAGTTTGCGCTTTCGATAAGTTGTTCTTTGGTGATCCAGCCATTGCGATAGGATATTTCTTCCAATGCCGCCACTTCAATTCCCGCTCTTTCCTGCACGACACGCACGAACTCCGAGGCTGCATTCAAGGAGGCAATAGTGCCTGTATCTAACCAAGCATAGCCACGTCCTAGGGTAACTACTTCTAAGTTTTCTTTGGTTAGGTATATTTTGTTTAAATCTGTTATTTCCAGTTCTCCTCTGGCTGAGGGTTTAAGTGTTTTAGCATATTCACAGACTTTATTATCGTAAAAATACAATCCGGTAACCGCATAGTTACTTTTTGGATGTATGGGTTTTTCTTCAAGAGAACTAGCCTTGCCCTTCTCATTAAACCCAACTACGCCAAAACGCTCCGGATCTTCTACGTAATAGCCAAATACCGTAGCCCCAGTCGTATTAGCCGCAGCTGTCTTTAAATATTCTCTAAGTCCAGCACCGTAAAAAATATTATCACCTAGAATCATGGCACAACAGTCCCCGTCAATAAATTCTTCTCCAAGAATGAATGCCTGAGCTAATCCATCAGGGGATGGCTGTACTTTATAGCTAAGGTGAACTCCGTAATGCGAGCCATCGCCTAATAGTTTTTCAAAATTAGGCAAATCTTGCGGTGTAGATATAATAAGAATATCTACAATTCCCGCTAACATTAGAGTTGATAGGGGATAGTAAATCATGGGTTTATCATAAATTGGCAATAACTGTTTGGAGGTTACCATGGTTAAAGGATATAAACGCGTACCGGAACCGCCTGCTAAAATAATTCCTTTCATAATAAAACCCCCCTTTTATAGTATTTTAACACAAAAAAGACTTCCTCTAGGGAGGTCTTTTAATTTAGTAAGAATTAATTTTATTAAATAAATTTTTTCTAAGGGAATCCCAGCAATATATACCCCAAAATAACCAGTAAAGCATTTGATAGTTTCTTTGAAAGAAGATGTAATCCACCTGACCATGAACTAATGTAACCGTATAGGTAAGCAATATAGCAAAGGACCATTGCAATTTAGTGATATTTGAATTTATATCTGCCCGTGCTGATTTTAGCAAATAATAATATTGGAACCCTAGCAAGGCTAAAAATCCACTTAAACCAATAACCCCTGCCTCATTAAGTTCCTGTAAAAAAATATTATGTGGTGAGTCAATATTCTTTTCAACATTGTTTACACCATATACATTATCGTATTCCGTGCCCCAGTTTCCTATGCCAACACCTAATAAAGGATGATCCACGAACATATGCCAGCTAGATTTTAATAATGCCACCCTGCCATCTTCGGCAATATTTCTATTTAAATTAAGCCCCATAAATGTGCTTGCCGTAACAAATGAACCGACTAGTATAACTGCAATAATTATGCAGCTGCCTATTCTTTTAATCGTCCATTTGCGTTTTAGCGCAATTCCCACTAAAAATACGATTACAGAAACCAAACACGCCAATAAGGCACCACGTGACTCAGTTAAAACCATAAGGACAAGGGCTATAGCTAACAACATTAGCCCCCCAACCATTGTTTTGCATTTCATCATGCTCTTGTACAAACCAAAATAAAATATTGGCAAAAGCAAGGCTAGTGTTCCACCAAGAGTATTGTGCCAGCTAAAAATACCCTGCAAGGGTAGCTGTCCGGCAACAGCGTAGGGCAGCGTACCTAGACATATGACAAACAAGGAACAGCTTATGCCCCACCAAACACTACGCCAAATATCCGTTTCCTCGTCTGCGACAAGAAATAGTAAAAAGAACGGTAGCATGCGTTCAAAATAGTGTCCTATTTCTCCTATGTTCCCATGCATAATTATAGTCGGTATGAGTAAGAGTAGTAAGTAGATAAACATAAAAAATATGGATAGTTTAAATAATTTGCTTTTAAAAATCAACTTATTATAACTGCGCTTATATTTCCAACAAAGAAAAATACGCAATAAGACTGCTATACCAAGCAATTTACCCATACTCAGGGCACAGCCTAATACTAATAAAAAAACAGGCATTAATAGCAATACCTGCATGTTTGTCGTTAATATTGTCTCTGTCGTTGAACTATTCACTATATTTGTATACCCCACTGCTTTAAATTTTTCTAGCATGTATGAGTCTAGCTAGTTTATAGGATTTAATATAAGTTTCATATTCTAATTTTTTTAACATAGGGATTTTTTCTTTATTTAAAAAATCCTCTAATAGTAAAGAATATTTGTCATGTAATAGCACATACTCTCTTCTATCAGCGGTTCGCACCACGTAACGAAATAAAGAAAATATGCTGGTGCAATAATCACCGTAAGCTATCGCACGTATATTAGTATCTGTTGTCGCTATATCTATTTTTTCTTTAATAAGACGCTTTGCTAAAACATAACTTTCAAAAAACTCATAGGACTGTGGTCTATGAGTGGAGCTCTCACTGTGTAAATAGTAGAAAGCTTTTACTACAGGGCAATAAGCTACCTTCTTTGCTTTAATAAATACTTCCAAAAAAAAGATCTCATCTTCTGCGTAATAAATATCCTTGTGAAAACAAATGGCTCCTATAACTTCTCTGGAAAACAACTTGCATATGATAGCTCCCGTAAAAATTTCCCTATATTTCCATTTATCCTTTGTAGCAACTATACTCTTGCTATTTTCGTTTACTTGAAGCTTATCAGGAACGGCTTGTTCATATACATTCATACATGCACACGAAACAATATCTGCTCCTGTATCTTTCTGCAAATTGATCAATACTTCTAAAATATCAGGGGCAAGTATATCATCACAATCGAAAAAAAACACAAACTTACCAAGAGTTTTTTCTAGTCCATAGTTTCTTGCAGAACTCACACCACCATTTTTTTTATAAAAATAACGAATACGATTATCATTTTCAAGAAACCCTTGGCAAATTTTTTCACTTGCATCAACCGATCCGTCATTGATTAGCAATATTTCAAAATCCGTAAACGTTTGTCCTAATATACTACTTAATGAGATGGGCAACCATTTTTCCCCATTGTAGATTGGCATAATGACGCTAATTATAGGTTTCACATTTAACATGTTTATCTTATCACTCCAATAATTGCCGAATAAATTCTGTGTGCCCAAAATCTTTATTTGCTCGTTTTAACTCACGTTCATAAATCGGTAATTTTTCCCTATAACTATAAACAAACTCACTGAGTTGTTGTTTGAAAACATCCATGTCCTGTAAATCTACTTCCATGCCTATATTATAACATGCTAATACTTCCGGATTAATTACTGAAGTCACCAAAACAGGCTTGTGAAATCCTATGGCATTAAAATAGATAGCACTCCAATTATAAAGATACCGCGTCGCTGTATATGGCAAAAAAATAACGTCTACACTTTGCAAGGCTGCATACCACTTAGCCCCTAACAACTTACCTGTGATAAAGGAAATAGCTGGTTCCTTGGCATATTTTCGCATTATTTTATTTAATTCAATCGCATCTTCGTCACTTGTAGGCGCGATTTGTACTATAAGCTGCGCTTTTTCTGCTAACTTAGCTTTTACAAAGGCACACAAAATGCCCTCTATATCTTTCTCACCTTTGCGGTAATGGCCAAAAAAGCCTATTTTTATAAATTCTTTGTCTTTTTGTTCTGCTTTAACAGCAATGGTCACTGGCGACACAACAGGTGGCGTAATAATTTTCAAATTACTGCTATGCTCATCAAGAAAATCATTCCTTAATGAAGTTATTTTTAACTTTATATTTTCAAATTTCGCACATTCCCGTACTTCGCGCAAAAAGCAGGGTTTTTCCCTAGGGGTTACGCCCAAAAAGATGAAAATTACTGGTATAGGAGAATTTTTAAGCTTACTTTTACGCAAGGAACGCAAATAACGGTAAGTTGCTGTTGTTAAAATAATAGCATCAACTTCGCCATTTTTAGCTTTAGCATATGCGGCGTTAAACCATTTTATTCTGCGAAACTCCCTTTGCAGCATGCGCCAATATTTAGTCAATCTTCCTATATTCTCATAATTAACTATTGAACCACCGGTCATATATTCGATGGGAACCCCCAAATCAGCATCTAACGTGCTGTTTTCAGGCAAAAAGAGCACCGGTTCATGTCCCTGGTGCTTAAGTTCGTCAATAATTATTTTATCAAATTCCAATTCAAATCCGGCTTGTGTCTTAACTGTTTCCAAAATTGCAATGCGCATATTTGGCTACTCCATTTCCAATAATTTGTAAGTTTTAAAAGCTTCAATTGGAAAGTATACAGAAAAATTTATAAAATACCTTTGAATTATAACATATTCTTGCCTACTTTTGAAAACTCCGTTCATCAGTCTATCCCTTTTCGTATTATGTCCAAGACTGTTTTTGGGGAATTAGGGTAATTGTTATATATGGCAAGGATTTTCTTCATTTGTTTGTCATTATTTCCCATTTGATTTTTCATAAACAAGGTATTTTCCTGAGTGCCTTTAAGTGTCACAAGCTTACAGTTAGGTACCACCAATACTACCGAGATTCTTTGCATAACTTCCATTACTTTGAGCCATAAATCATCAGCATCCAAACAAGTTTCTTGCAAATTTGCTTTATGAAAAGTTTCCATATGCAAGCAATGTGGTGGGAATAGCACGCCTGCCCCCGTGGTAGATAAAAGCGACATAAATTCTTTTCCCACCCAATTTTTGTCGTTAATCAAAGGCCAAGCGCAATATGGGTTTAATTCATTATTTTCGTCAAAGGTAATAAGTCTTGCCCTCATGGCGGAAACAGCATGAGGGTGCAATAAATATGATTGGTAGAGTTTTTCTACCAAATCTACATTATATGCAAGATCATCATCTACAGTTATCACTATATCCTCAGGATAAGACTGCATGGAATAGAAATATTTTTTATGTGGTTTTAAATTGTCGCAATATATTATTTCTAGACCCAGCTGTTGTTGAAGACGGAGTTCCTCTGGAAATTGTGTACCAATAAATTCCTCTGCATTTAAATAAAGTATTATTTTATCCGGTAGCATTGTTTGATTAAGTAATACATCTATAACAAAGGGTACTGCGTGTATGCGGCTAGGAATAGAGGTCAGTGAAACAATAATATGCTGTGGCCGTGGTGCTGAATTCAAGCCCCGTACATTACCGTCAACTATTTTTAAGAATCTTCTTATTCCATATTTTCCGCGCCATAAAAAACTATTAGCCATAGCAAAATATTTTGCGAAAAACATAAATATCACCCCTGGAATTTTATTACGTTTGCTTTTTTTGCAATTCATATAATTTCAAATACTTTAATAAAGTATAAGAAAAGTGATTACAACAAAGTGCTAGCCCTAGCCAACCGTCTAAAATCCCTAATTTGAATACAGCCATTTGTACAAAACCAAAAAGTGCATGTCCATAAGCTATAGGTAATGATGTTCTCTTTCCTTTAGCATAAGCGTTATCTGCCCAAATTGTAGTATATTGATTGAATTTTTCTGCCCACTGTGCCCAACTTTCATAAGTATAATGTTCTATGTGACCTGGCAAGACTACTAGTTGTAAATCACATTGTGGCCTCTCATGAACCTTGTTCTTCCACAGAACAGAGCCCCTAGGGAAGAGTCGTGCTACTTTGTCCGGTTTTAAAACACCATGACTAAATTTTTGGCCAAAAGCTACCGATTTTCGTACAATGGCATACTGCTTCTGTCTATCTGCCTTAACAGATTGCTTTATAGCTGTAATAAGTTCTTCATTAAGCCTCTCATCAGCGTCTAAATACAAAACCCACTTAGCCGTGGTTTGGGTTAGTCCGAAATTACGCTGAGCAGCAAAATCGTTATCCCATGCCCTATAGACAACTTTTGCGCCATTTTCTTCTGCCTGCTTTACTGTAGCATCAGTACTGCCTGAATCAATAATTAATACTTCATCAGTACAACGCTTTGCATTAGCAACTACTTCTATTATATTTTTTTCTTCATTTTTAGTTAAAATTAAAATAGCTAATGTAGGCATTTTTTCTCCTTATTAATATTTACAATATTATATCATTATGAACAACGTTAATAAAGGATTCTCCTGACATAAACATAAAAAATGATATATAAAGGTGCTAATATACAAAAATACGCCGCAAGATAGCAGGATTACGGCGCAAGGCTTCAGTCTAGTAACGCTATTTTTTTCAACATATTTTCTAGTTCTATTATGTTTTCCGGAATATTAACGCGCTCTTTTCGCTTATAAGACTCCCTAAGACGCATAAAAACATTATCTATTTCCCGCGCTTTTTCTTTATTATGGAATTCTACCAATTTATATAAGCAAATGATAATGGGCTCCTCGTCAAAAATGAATTTGGGAGTAATGAGAGCCGTAGAGCAATAACCAATCAAAACTGTTTTATCATTTACTTCATTTATACAAACTAGTTCCCATAAACTACGTTTTTTGTCAAAGACTACCCCCGGCAAGTCCATTGTGCTTGCATCATGAGGGTGTAACCGTATTAACAATTCTCCCTTAGGAACAAGAGCCGCAATTTTACCCCATAATGCTGGTTTAGTTATAACTTTTTCCATATTAATATCATTATTTGTAAATTGGTCTAGAAAAACATACTTTGTGTTTAAGCATTTTTCGTTGTATCCAAACACATAGTTGAGCAATTCCCTGAATTGTTTCTTAGCATTAACCAATTTTGGCAACTCTATAACCTGCTCAACCATACTACTTTGGTTTTGGGCTATATTATTCAAATAGAGTTCATCTATTTTTATGCTATAGGCTCCTTTGTCAAAAAAAAGTTTGATTTTTTTGTCTATTAGACCCGGATACTCAGCGGTGCGCATATTACCAACATAGGATACTATGCCATCATCTAAAAAAAAGTGTTTTATCCCATTCCCCTTTAAGAATTCAGCATAGCGGATAAAAAGTTTATTCCAGCCACAAGTAACTAATTGTTTATAATCTGATATGGGTTCTTTGTCTAAACCCAAACGATATTGCAAATATTTTTTTGGTAAGACTTGCCCAATATGCCTATTGAGGGAAAGGCTTCTATCAGGAATATCTTTCACCAAAATTACATTCTTAAAGACACCAGTTTGTCTTAAGCGTTCAGCAATGTTTTTATCATCAAAGAATTCATCAACAATATAAATATCTGAGCTGCCTGCAGTATCTCTAATATTATTGTAAACAAAATTAATGCAATTTAATACTTGGAAACCGCGGTAACAGATGAATGCTGTACGCAAAAAGAACTCCCCCTTCTTTCAGATATGTTTTTAGTTATGTAGTAGTACCTTTTACGCTAATATTTAATCATATAATATATTTTTTATCTGCTTTGGATATATCCAGCATATCACCCATAATAAAATCCCATTTTTCGGGTTCAAATGGGCACATTCCATTAGCCGGAGTAAAGGTTAATTCTCCAAAATACACCTTTCCTTTACTTTCATAAAGGTCTACGCGGACGTAGGGAAATCCAGCCGACAATATCTTGGCTATTTTCAACATTTGGTTAAAACATTGGGGTTTCTGCATATTATCAATATGATTTTTGTGTTTATGCTCAACATGCAGTAAATTAAAATCTAAGTCAAAGTGACTTACTTTTAATTGATTGGTGCGATCCGTACAGACATATAGCATTTTAGGTTCACCATTAAAACACTGTATTTTGTAATCTGCAATATTATCTTCTAAAAACTTCTCGCAAATAATTCTTGGTTTAATATCCTTGTATGCCCATTCCCCACTAGTATAGTAATAATTCTTATGCTGCCATCTTTGCAAATTATGTAAGGCCTCATCCCAATCTAAGGCAGCTTTATCTTTACAAATTATAAATTGTCCTGAGGCATGACTGGTTTTTAAAACAAATTGCTGGGGTAAGCCTTCTATATCTATATCATTAACATGATCCCAAATACCATAAACCGGCACCAAATGTTCTATTCCAATCATGCTGGCAACATGATTGCGTACGGCTACCTTATCTGCACATGTGACCATAAGTGGATCACGATAATGAATCTTCAACCATTGGATTTTTTCATTGAAAGTCCTAGGTTCTTCTATATTCAGGTCGTAACCCATATTTTTTTTAAATTCTTTTCTCAAGGTCGTCATATACATATACTTAATTTTAAATTTATCGCTGTTAAAACTAAAAAACCGTGTAAACCCATAAAAGATGTCATTGCGCATAATACGCTGTAGTACTTTATTCATTATAACCCCTCTGGTTGTTTTTTTTACCAAAAAGTTCTGTTAATACTTCGTCTGTTAGTTCTCCGAAAAAAGGTCCTTCATTAAACATTTGAAAATGGTCCATGCCTTGATATTTGAGATTGAACTCTATAAGTACAGGGCCTTTATCTGCTATGGCAAAATCCCAGGATATTAGTCTAAATTGTGCAAACCTTTTATGCATGTCTTTTGCTATACTTTCTACATTTTGGTAATAAGGAATACTAATATCTTTAAAAAGGAAGCCGGTAGTCAAGTGTTTAGGTTGCTTTTTTGTCTGAGCGTCATAGGCATATTCTTTTAAGGTACCCTTTGCCGTAATGCCAACCGCCATGCCTCCAGCGCAAATGTTGTCTACATAAGATGTACCTACTCCCATGCGCAATATGGATTGTACAACTAATACTTCATTATGCAATATTATCGTAATAATACGGATAGTATTGACTGATGAAGGATTAATTTCATTTAAAAGTTTATGCTGTTCTAGGAGTTTTTGAATAACCAAATTTTCACCCAACTGTGAAAAGGTTGTCTGCAGATTTTCGCTGGTTATTTCGTCTTCTCTTAAAACTCTAATATTTTTACCGCCACCACTATTTACGGCTTTTTTTATAATAAGCTTTTCTTCGCTTAAACATAATTTTATAGCTGCAGCCAAATCCAATAATTTGTAATTTCCATCAAGCCAATGACCATTAATATTTCTAACCACCGTCTCTGGTAAACTTACTCCGTCAGCCTTAAAAAGCAAGTCATACATGTTTTTGTCATCAATACCATCAAGATAAATAAGATTATTAAGCCTTGGTTCAATATCAACATAGAACAAGTCTTCAGGAATAAAGCGTACATCACGCATATGCAAAACATCAAGATATCTTTTGTGCCATGCATTAGATACCTTAAGGCCATACTGTTTATAAAAATCTTTTATTTCTTGTGCATAATCATCCGGCATATTTTCCCTGCCTGTAAGCAAGCCCGCTATTTTTTCGTGCCAATAGCGACTATCTTTGCGGTGCTGATTATATGCTTTTATTTTTTGGCGAAATTTTCTAAGCAACGCACACCTCCACCTTTCAGTGTAAGAATACCAGTTTTTTTCTTAAAATTTTCCATATGCGTACCCCTTTAGTAAAATGTGCATAAAACCATAGAGATAAACGTTCCTTCTTCCCCACATTTAGTACATTTATATATTCATTGGCGAATTCTTTGATAAAGCTATCTGCCTCTAAATATGTTTCCTTTTCACCTGATGCCAACGGACAAGCATAATTCTTGCATAAATTCCATGCCTGCTTAAATGCCCCTACATTAGCAAATACTAACATATGTGGGTAATAAAGCTTATAAAAATCACGACGTTCTTTAGCAATAGAATAGCGTTGAACCATCTTAGTCAAATTAGTATTATGTATAATGCTATCCGCCCTATAGCGATAAAAATATAATTTCTTATTAACATAAAAAAAAATATCAGCTTTGTGAAAAATATGGTGCATCCATGAATAGTCTCCCATATTTTTGGCCGTAAATAATACTTTTGCCTCATCCAAAAGGTGTCGTTTGAAAATTTTATTCCATAAATGACTTGATATTTTATCTAATGCCAAAGACTGCATTGCTAATTCTTTAGAAAGCCTTCCTGTAATAGTATAGTGTGTGGATGTTTTGCAATAATTTTCTCCAACATCCCACCAATTGCAAATGACCACATCCGCCTTATTTCCAATGGCACTATTCATTAATGTGAAAAACATGTCTTTTTCTATATAGTCATCAGCATCGACAAACCCTATATATTCCCCTGTAGCCTGGTGCAAAGCAGTATCTCTAGCGAAATTAACGCCCTTATTTAGCTGATGTATCACATGAAAACGGCTGTCCATGCGAGCATAGGCTTCGCAACTTTCTCCGCTTTTATCCGTTGAGCCGTCATCTATCATAATACACTCAAAATCTATAAAGGTTTGGGAATAAATAGATGCTAGACACTGCTCAATATATGGTTCAACGTTATAGACAGGCACGATTATGCTAAGTTTCATATTTTTCTCCACATACACTAAATTTTACTTATTCTTTTAATTTTTCTAGCTCTTATGGCCTTCCAAAGGCGAACAGTTCTCGTAAAATGCACATATAACCACAGAGATAAACGTTCTTTTTTGCCAACCTTTTTGCAAGATATGTACTCTTTAAAAAAAAACTTAATAAAATAATCAGCATTTAGATATAAAGCCCTTGCCTCTTGCTCTTTTGGGCAAGCATAGTTCTTGCATAACACCCAAGCATGAGGAAACAGTCCAAGTTTGCTCGCCAATAGCATTTCAGGATAATTGCGCTGATAAAAATTGTGCCTAGCCTGTGCTATTGCATAACCTTGTAGTCTTTGCAAAATATTGGCAGCCCCCATAATGCTATCTGGTCTATACCGATAATAATATAAGCTTTTTGCTACATATTGAAAGTTATTTGCTTTAGCAAAAATATGGTGCATGCACGCATAGTCTTCCATCATTTGGGTTTTTAATAAGGAAAAGGAATTTTCCAAAATGCCACGCTTAAATATTTTATTCCACATATAACTTTTTATATAGTCTGCTGCCAAATCTCGCATGGCTAACTCTTTGGTAAGCCTAGCGTCAACTTCATACTGCTTTTTTTCTTCTCCAACACTTTCTCCAATACGCACCCAATCGCACATTACTATATCAGCATCATTATTATAAGCTGTTTCCATAAGACGATAGAACATGTCATCAGATATATAGTCATCTGCATCAACAAATCCAATATATTCACCTTTGGTTTCACAAAAAGCTATCTTTCGGGCCATTGCTAGTCCTTTATTGCATTGGGAAATAACATGAAAGCGGCTATCCTTAAGAACATAATCCTCACAAATATCTCGGCTATTATCCGTAGAACCATCATCCACGACTATGCACTCAAAGTCGCTATATTTTTGGTTAGAGATAGATTCTAAACATGCCTGAAGGTAAGGCTCAACATTATAAACAGGTACAATTATGCTAAGTTTCATTTATGCTCTCCTTCATATCTTTTCCTGCTAATGTAACCGCTCAAATAGATTCTCCCATTTATTCCATATTTTCTCGGCTGAATATTCTTGCACAGCTAAATACGCGTTGTCCCCCAATTCTCTTCGCAGCTTCTCATTACACATAAGTTTTTCTAATCCTGCCGCGTAGTCCTTAATTGTATCCGCGCACAAAACACCAGTTACATTATTCACGATTAATTCGTTTACCGAAGGAGCATTAGCAAATCCCACAACTGGAAGTCCTAGACTCATAGCCTCTCCCAAAACCATGGAAAAGCCTTCATAAGCAGATGGCATAGCTAAAATATCGGCTTGGCACATTTTCCCCAATATTTTATCCGTTACGCCCTTCAAGTGGACTTGCTTTTCCATTTTATTTTTGCTTATAATACGCAATAATTCTTCTTTGTAGGCATCGCGTTCTAAGTTATAACCCAAGCCATAAATATCCACCTCCCATAGTGGATATTTTTTAGCAAGCAAAGCAAACGCCTGCAATAAAATATGTTGTCGTTTTTGTTCCGCTTCTAGCCTTCCTATACAAATAATCTTGTATTTATCTCTATCTGATATATGTTTTTCTGGCCTAACCAAAGCAATCTTGTCAATCGCATTGGGAATATAAACTATTTCCGTAGACAAGTACTTCTGGGCCTCTTTCACAAAACTTGGCATTAGCACCTGATAGGCCGTCATTTTATTTGCCTGTTCCAATTCTTTTTTCGTTAATGGTTTAATTAATTCATCTATGCAATTATGTACCATAGCTATACGTGGCGTTATTCCTAACTTATTAGCTACGGCGACGCTATTGTATTCGAAACAAACCACACTGTAAATTTCACTATCTTTTATTTTCTCTTCTATTTTTTTAGCAAACATCTCTGACTTATAAATTTCTACAGGATTGGTAATTTTAATTTTGAATATTCTATATACTTCCCTCAATATTTTTTTACTAATAGGTGGAAATATTTTTCCTATTTCAAGATTGATAAGCTCTACTTTTTTATCAACTTCATAGAACGGTTTTTTCCCCTGACTATCATTATATATAGCAATAACCCTATACCCTCTTTGTGAAAAAGCATTAGCCATGTTAACAAAAACTTTCTCAGTACCGGCCACATTATCAATATGCCCAACGCCAAAAAACAAAAGTAGAAGTGTTTTCATTTTTTCGTCTCCATCAAGTAATTTTTTTACATTATACAAGCGCAATTACATGCAAGATTAAATACTTCTTGTTCTTTTCAAATTTTGACGGCAACGGAAACGGTTTCTTTTTTCATATATTTTCTCTTATCAGCACGAAACCGCTTGTCGCTGCCATCGCACCATAAGTAAACCATATCTCTGGATTCCAAAACTTTCACCTCATTACCGTTACCTTTATTATCTAATTTTCATCTAGTATGTTTTTTATTAATGCTTCATGACTATATTCCTTATTGGCAAGAAACAGATTCTCTCTATAGATATGCGTATTATTCGTAAAATCATCTATAAACACTTCTAATTGGCGTGCAAATATTTCTACACTATCTAATTGTACAGCAGCGCCAATTTTGTATTTGGTCAAAACTTCAGGATTTATTTCGGGAGAAATTAAGATTGGTTTATAAAAACCTATGGCAGTAAATAACATGGCACTCCAGTGATAACGGTAGCGTTCCGCGGCGTAGGGCATAATAATAATATCTACGTCCAACAGTGCCTGTTGCCAAGCAAGACCTATTAAATTTTTATGCCAAAAAGTTATATTTTTATATTTAGCATAATCTTTGGCATATTGTTCAAAAACTTCGCCGTCTTCGGGTTTAGCTGTCGCTCCCTGGACAATAAGTTCTACGGGTACAGTAAAATTTGCCTGAACAAAGGCATCTAAAAAAAATGCTAAATTCTTTTCCTTGCGGAATTGACCGAAAAACCCTATTTTTATTGGATTTTTCCCTTGTATTTCTTCCCTTAGAGGCAGATCCTGTGGTTTAAAAACAGGTGGATTTATTAGTCGCAAATTAGTCAAGTCACTGTTGGCAAAATCATTGCGCAAAGTAATAACTCTTAAGTGAATATTCTTATAGGGCAAACAATTATTAGCTTGCCTTTCAAACTTTGGTTGCTCCTTAGGATTGATACCATGAAAAATAAAATATATCGGTACCGGTGAGTGTTTTAATTTACTATTACATAATGTTCGTAAATAGCGATAGGTAGACGTAGGTACAATAATAGCATCACACTTACCAGCTTTTGCTTTAGCGTAAGCAGAATTAAACCAATCAATACGCCTCTTTTCTCTAACTAGAGAAAGCCAAAGTTTTTTTAGCTCACTAACACCTGCATATGTGACAACTTCGCCGCCTTCTAAATAGTCTATTTCTACACCATAATTTATCTTAAAAGGGAACTTTTCCGGAACAAAGAAACAAGGGGTATGCCCTTGTTTCTTTAATTCATCAATCAATATTCTATCGAATTCTACCTCATGGCCAGCAGGCATGATAATACTTTCAAGAATTGCTATGCGCATATTTATTCCACCTTTTTAGTATATGATATTCCACTCTAGCCTTATATATATTCCCCAGCTTTTAGTAAAATATAAATATTTATAAAATTTTACAATTGTAATCATATTATACCATTGTGCCTCATTTTTAGGAAGAAAATCAAATATATTGTGGTATAATACAACCGTTGATAAAAAGGAGCTATAAAATGAACCAACTATTTAAAAAACCAGTATGGAATTATTTATTATCTGCTTTATTTGTTTACATTCTAACTTTTGGCTATTATTACCTAGTTTCCAATGGCTTGGGTGACAAACCCTTCTATTTGCAAATGCGCCGTTTTGTACCATGTGCTTTAGTCGCAGTATTACCCGTTTCTCTTATTGGCTATTCATTGTTTTCTAAATACTTTTTATCGCATATTTTTGTAGGATTAAGTTGGATTATAACTTATCCCACCTTTTATTGGCTAACCTATCATAGTACCGTGCAATTTTTCAGCAATCACTTTGACATTTCCTTCGGTCTCTACGGTACTGCGGCTCTAATTGCCCTGCATATCCTTTTATTAAAATTTTTAAAAAACAAATCCTTGGTTTCCATCACAATTGCTTTTTTTCAGACCTTACTAATGACTTTACCTGTATTTCAATGGATTTATTTTGCTTTATACCATTCTGCAGTCTCTGAACCTGGTCTGATGGCTCTTTACCAAACAAATCCTAATGAGGCTTTAGAATTTATAAAAACCATTGGTTATCAATATCTTTTAGCCCCTGTAGCCATATTTTGTCTATTGTTTTATTTATTTTATAAAGCTAATAAAATTACCGGCAGCATAGCTTTACAGACATGGACTAACAAAAAAAGCTTGGCGTTCATGCTTGTTATATTTTTAGGTGCAGGTTATTATTCTTGCAGTATTTTCACTAGTACACGTTTACTTGAACATTATGGCGAAGTACGGGATTATTTTATTTCAGCACGCCAATATAGCGGAAACCACGTTAAAAACTTTGCCTCACTGTCAGTAACCCCTACAAAACCTCTTTGGAAAAAACCGGGAACTGTTATTTTAATTATTGGAGAATCTGCCTCTCGTAATTTCATGAGTGCATATACAAAAACTGAAAATGACACAACTCCTTGGCTAAGAGAAAAATTAACGGACAAAAACAGCATTGTTTTCAAGCATGCCTATACTTCATGGGCACAAACCGTTCCTTCTCTGGAGCGTGCTTTAACAACTAAAAATCAGTATAATGAGATTCCCTTTAATCAATCCATTTCCATCCTGGATATTGCTAAAAAAGCAGGGTACACTACTTCTTGGTTTAGTAATCAAGGAACCGTAGGCGATGCGGATACCCAAGTAACCTTAGTTGCCAAAACGGCAGATCACTCCAAGTGGACCAGCCAAGAAATGGATAGGCAGCAATATGACATGGCCTTAATGGATTATCTTAAACAAGTAGACCCCACTCAAAACAACTTCATTGTCCTACATATTATGGGTAGTCATGATAATTATCAAAATCGTTATCCACCTGAATTTACTAAGTGGGGTGATCCTAAGATATACGATTTCCCTGTAAATTACGATAATTCTTTAGCGTATACAGACTATTTTCTTTCCCAAGTATATGAATATGCAAAAAACAATCTTAATTTAGAAGCAATGGTGTATTTTTCTGATCATGGCGCAAACCCCAATAAAATACGTTACCCTGATCCTATAGGTTTTGTATCTTTGCGCATACCCTTATTTGCTTATCTTTCGGATGACTATCGCAAAACTTACCCACTTACAGCTGCGACCCTTACTGCTCACAGAGATTCTTATTTTACTAATGACTTAATCTACGATATGATGTGTGGTATTCTTAATGTAACCTCTCCAGTATATGACTCCACCAATAGTTTGGCGTCGCCGAACTATAAATGGACCCGGGAAACTCTAAGAACACGACTGGGACAGAAAAAATTAACCGAAGATGACTCCGTCGACTAAATTAACCAATAAAAATCCAATACCTAAAGGTATTGGATTTTTATTATTTCATATACTTTTTCAAATTTTCACAAATAGCTAGCTGCATCTCATCCATTTTTGCTAAGCGACGACGATAATTCGCTCTTTTTGAAGGTTTCATTTCACTAAATTCTTTAATATGTTCATTAATGGGAATCTGAAAGAAGCGCTGATCGGACAATTTATAGCCGCCACATTCTTCCCAAAACCCGTCTAAATCTGTTTTAACCTTACGATCCATGCGCATATGATTTTGAGCATAATGACCTGCATTACTAACTGCATAGAGATGTTTAACACCCAACAGGCTTGCCACATTGCGCAAACCATAAAAAATAAGGTTTTTTGTCCTATAGCCAAAGTATGCTTTAGTTAGTGCTTTCACGAAATCATTACCCTTATTGGAACCCTGCAACGCCCCTATGTATAACGCACTTTCACCATTTTCTCTACTGGGAAAACAGGAAAAAATTATTTGATATAAAGGCCACTGGCCTTCATACATAAGATTTACAGAAAGGCAGCCTTCTTTTTGTTGTCCATTAAAGAATTTTATATCCATACTGATTGGCTTTTCTTGAAATTCGTCTTGCCAAATAACAACAGGTTCTTTATTTATGTAAATTTTTTCAATAAATTCGTCGCTAAAAACTTTTTCCATAGCCACAATATGAGCTTTAATAAGATCAACTCGTTCTGAAAAAGTAGACCCTTTAAAGAATATTTGTCTTGTAGCCTGGTCTATAAACCAAGGCGTTGCCATAAGCATTTTTTTACGTAAAGGAGTCATGTTGAAAAACTTAAGGAGTTCTTCTATCTTACTTTTGTTCAAATAACAGCGTACCATAAAAACATAATAGCGTTTCCAATCTCGCCAGTCTTCGCACTTATATACAGTTTTTGCTACGTAATCTAAAATTTTTTTGTCCATTTATCCTTCGCTCTTTGTCCTTTGACATCTTTCTGCAATATCGTTTAATATTATCATTTTTCTTGAAATTTAGATAGATTTTTTTCAACTTTTTAGTTTATTCGTCACTTTTAGCGCAAAAAAGAGATATACGTCAATATTTTCGTTAGAAATAAGAGCATTTTGACATAAATAGTTCACTTTTTAGACTTTTTTTTGCCATACCTATAACTTATACTTTAACTATGGTAAGAACCACCCCTTCTTATCATAATCTTCCCCATCATCATAACACAACTTCCTTTTAGGAAAAGAGCATTGCTCCCCAGCAATGCTCTTTTTCGTTGCGTAAAAAAGACACTACCCGTAGATAGTGTCAAACAACTTGATAACACTTATCTTGGTGTAACCAAGAGTTTTATAGCAGTTCGTTCTTCTCCATCAATTACTATGTCAATAAACGCAGGAACACACACCAAATCCATACCATGAGGAGCTACAAACCCTCTAGCTATAGCAATTGCCTTAATAGCTTGATTTAGTGCACCTGCACCAATAGCTTGTAATTCCGCTTTTCCTTCTTCGCGCAATACCCCCGCAAGAGCGCCTGCTACAGAATTAGGATTAGATTTTGCTGATACTTTTAGTACGTCCATATTGCATCCCCTCCGATTGTCATTCTTATGACACTATATATGTCCTATGTCAAATTCAACGCTTTTTACTATTTTCCTGCTCAAAATCAAAAAAAATACATTAGTTCACAATTTCGTCACTTAAATAATATAATAACAGTGCTGACAAGGTCTTTGCATCAAAAATATCCTTTTCCAAAACCATTTTTTTTACTTGTTCGGGAGAAAAGATTGCTACATCAATAAATTCATCCTCATCGGTGTGTTGCTCTGCTTTTGTTAATCCTTTGGCCAAATACATGTGTATAATTTCATCCGTAAAACCCGGTGTGGTGACTATAGAGGTAAGATGTTTCCATTCTTTTGCTATGTACCCTGTTTCCTCCGATAATTCTCTGGGGGCACACTCATCAGGATTTTCTCCGATTTCTAATTTTCCTGCCGGAATTTCATATAGTACGGTCCCCACAGGATAACGATACTGCTTCACAAAAACCATGCTGCCATCTTCTAATACCGGTAAAATTCCAACAGCTCCCGGATGTTTTATTACTTCTCTAGTAGATTCTCTGCCATTTGGAAGCATAACAGTATCTACTCGTAATTTTAGAAGCTTTCCTGTAAATCCTACTTTTGAACTAATACGTTTTTCGTCTAAATTCACTTGATGCATTTTTTTCATATTTAGCTCCTATTTTAGCCGTCATTAATGTTTACCAAAGCTATAAAGTCTGTTTAATTTCACTAGCCATAGCCAATATTTCAACCGCATTTTTTCGGGCGGAATCAGTAATATTGGTTCCCCCGGTCATTCTCATTATTTCTTCTACTTGTTGGTCATATGACAATTTTTTCACTATAGTTACGGTAGATTTATCACTGTTAGCTTTTGTTATATATAAGTGGTTATCGGCAAAGCACGCAATTTGTGCCAAATGCGTTATACAAAGTACTTGCCTGCGCTTGGCGATAATAGCAATTTTCTCTGCCATTTTTTGTGCAGTTACCCCACCTACCCCTGTATCTATTTCGTCAAATACCATAGTGGAAACACCTGATTTTTCTAATAAAACGGTCTTAATAGCTAAAGCTAAGCGTGATAACTCGCCACCGGAAGCTATCTTTTGCAATGGTTTAACTTCCATGCCTAAATTGGCAGAAAACAAGAATTCCACGGAGTCTCTCCCCTGTAAGCCACATTCCTCTTTCAGTGTAAAGCTGGCTTGAAAAACTCCTTGCTCCATGGCCAGATCCTTTATGTGTATTGTCACCAACTTGGCAAATTTTTCTGCCTCTTTTTTGCGGCAAGCAGTTAAGGCAGCAACTTTTTCTAGCATCTGTTTTTCCAGCTCCAGTCGTCTCTTCTGGGCTAGTTCTAAATTTCTATCTAAAAAAGCAATATTAGCATATTCTTCTTGTGCCTTGTTCAAATGCTCTTTTACATCTTCGAGAGTACCACCATATTTTTTCTTTAAACGGAATAGTAAATCTAAACGTTCTTGTATAGCAGCAAGCTGAGTTGGTTCAAAATCACCGGAGGCAATATAATCACCCAAAGTTTGACGTATGTCCTCTAGAGTAAGCCAAGCGTTATCTATGCCATCATAGACGCTCTGTAAGGTTGGATCGAATTCTCTGACCTTATCTATAGCAACTATTGCTTCTGTTATAACGTCCAAGATTCCTTCTTTATTTTCATCACCGTCTAATAGTTTATGTGCTAAATTAACAGCTTCTAAAATTTTGCCACTATTATTTAATTTTTGTACTTGCTCACGGAGAATTTCATCTTCCTTGGCAATAATATGAGCATTTTCTATTTCCGTAATTTCTTTCTGCAATCGTTCTATAATTTCTTGCTGGTTAGTATTTTGTTCCAACAATCTAGCAAATTCTTGTGCTGCTATTTCGTGTTCTTTATATATTTTCTTATAATCATTCAATACGGTCTGTAAATCAGGTCCTCCATAGACATCTATCATCTCTAAGGGAGCACCTTGTCGTAAAAGTTGTTGATTTTCGTGTTGTCCATGAATATCTACTAGATATTCTGCAATCTTGCTTAATATGTTTACGGGCACCAAGATACCATTAACAGTAGCTTGACTTTTGCCTCCTGCTAAAACTCGACGTCGCAAAAATAAAGTGTCTTCTTGGTTTTCAATACCTAATTCTTCCAAAAGGCCAAGAATATTTTTTTGCCCACTAATGTCAAAAACCGCTTGTACCCAATAAGAATCAGCACCACTGCGAATATAATCGGTAGATGCTCTATTACCCAAAACGATACTAAAGGCATCTATCAATATAGATTTACCAGCACCTGTTTCACCTGTAAACACATTGAACCCACTTGTAAACTCAATCATTGCATCTTCAATTAGCGCAAAATTATGTACATGAAGGGAACTTAGCATTCCTTGCACCCCTTTATTATTCTGCTAAACCAAAACGACTTTTTAATTTCTCTGTGTTTTCTTTCCTATTAACACAAATAAAAATTGTGTCATCACCACCAACAGTACCCAAAACCTCCGGCCATTTTAAATAGTCGACTGCATAGGCTACTGCCTGTGCCGTACCCGGCAACGTTCGAACTACAACCATGTTTTCAGAAGACATAACGGATAAAATAGAGTCACGAAAAGTTCTCTCCATACGGTCAGGAGTCAAAAGTTTTTCATGTTCTTTAGGGAAAGCATACCTATATTTTCCCGAGGCATCAGGAACTTTTACTAGCATCATTTCTTTAATGTCTCTGGACACAGTGGCTTGGGTAACATCAAACCCTGCTCCTTGCAAAGCATCCGCTAAATCTGCTTGAGTTTCTACTACTTGCTTGTCAATAATTTTTTTAATTGCATCCTGACGTGAAATTTTCATGTTCTCACCCCTCAAAACTTAGTAGTGTCTTCGCCGCGTAACAATCTGCACTGCCATGTAGCATAGTAAGAAGCCGGACTAATCCTAATGAACTTTGCAAAGCAAGGACTAGCTTCAATAACAACTGTATCATTTTCTTTAATAGATTTAATAATTACGCCATCAGCCGATAAAGAGATCTCTTCAAAAGGTGGCATAACTGATATTTCTATTTTGTCTTTTAGAGGTATAACCAAGGGTCTGGTATGTAACGCATGGGCACAAATAGGCGTTAGAATAGCCACTTCCAATCCTGGATATACAATTGGCCCCCCTGCTGACAGCGAATAAGCCGTTGAGCCTGTGGCTGTAGCAATGATTAATCCGTCAGATGGATAATTAGCTGAAACTTCTCCCGCTATTTTCACCTGCAATCTTGTCATTTGCGAAACATAGCCTTTTGCTAATACTAAATCATTAAGTGCATGTGCTTCCGCGACAACTTTGCCTTCTTCAAATACTTGAACGTGAAGCATACCTCTGTTCTCCAAGGTATACTCACCATTTCTTATTTTAAGAAAAGCTGCCTGCATTTGTGGCAATTCAACTTCTGTAAGGAAACCTAAGCGCCCAAAATTTACTCCCATAACAGGAATATTCAGCGGAGCTGTATAGCGAGCCATGCGAAGCAGTGTCCCATCTCCACCCAAGGAAACAGCCACGTCCATTTTCTTCATGGTTTCCTCTTCTTTTACGCAATAACTGTCTGTTCCATACTGGGCGGCAATATCTCTAGGCAATAATATACCGATGTCATTAGCACGGCAAAATTCCATTAATGATGCCATTTGCTCTTGCACCCTGTCTTTTGCCAAATTGGGGAAAATCCCTATAAAAATTTTTTTCATCATTACCACCTACGATCTATAGCTCGCCGTGAGAGGCGGCCACAACTTGGTTCACTTTTGTCTCGTCCACTTTGTCTTCACCTTGCATGGTTAAATATAAGAGAAATTCTATATTTCCTTCCGGCCCTTTGATAGGAGAATAATCCAACCCCGCCGGAATTAAGCCTTCGCTTCTGGCTATTAACAAAATTTTTCTAATTACTTCCGCATGAATTTTAGCATCACGTACGACACCTTTTTTCCCTACATTTTCTTTTCCTGCTTCAAACTGAGGCTTAACTAAAGCAAGGACCGCTCCATCCTCCGCTAAAAGTTTCTTGGCTGCAGGTAAAATTTTATCTAAAGAAATAAATGCTACGTCAATAGTTGCTACATCTATTTTATCGGCTAAAGTATCGGCTTCCATAAAGCGTACATTGGTACGTTCCATGTTTATGACACGCGGGTCATTGCGTAAACTCCATGCCAGTTGCCCATAACCAACGTCCACAGCATAAACTTTAGTTGCTCCATTTTGCAGTGCGCAGTCGGTAAATCCACCTGTAGATGCTCCTAGATCTGCAACTATTTTTCCCTGCAGTGACAAGGGAAATACCTTTAAGGCTTTTTCTAATTTCAATCCACCACGACTTACATAGGGCAATTTGTTACCTAAAATACGAATGGTAGAATCAGTGGCAATTTGCGTACCGGGTTTATCAATTTTTTGCTCATTGATCATAATCTGTCCTGCCATAATGGCCGCTTGAGCCCTAGCTCTGGATTCATACAAGCCTTTATCTACTAAGAATGTATCTAGACGAGCTTTTTCCATTTATCTCACCTTACTTTTAAGCTTCTCTTGAATGGTGGCTGATATACTCTCAGAGTCCAAATGCATATCCTGCAAAAGCAATTTTTTAGCACCTTGAGGTACAAAGATATCAGGAATAGCAAAATTAATAACTTTGGTATTTGTAAGCATATCTAATTTGTTCAGATGTTGTAAAATTGAGGAACCGAATCCGCCAGCTAAGATATTTTCCTCTATCGTAATAATGCATTTCGTCTTTTCCGCCAGGTCCGTCAAAAGCTCTTCATCCAAGGGTTTTACAAAACGGGCATTAACAACATTGGCATTAATACCGACCCCTGCCAAAAGTTCAGCAACTTCGCAAGCAGTAGTTACCATAGACCCAATAGCCCAAATACTTACGTCGTTGCCTTCTCGCAGGATTTCCCCTTTACCAACAGGTAAGAAGGTCTTTAAGTCATCATGACAATCCACACCAAGGCCGCTGCCCCTAGGATAACGTATAGCAACGGGCCCTCGAAGTTTACTAGAAGTATACAGCATATGTCGTAATTCATTTTCATCTTTAGGTGCCATAATAGTCATGTTAGGCATCATACTCAAATAGGAATAATCAAATACGCCATGATGCGTATAGCCGTCATCACCAACTAGCCCAGCTCTGTCCAAGCAAAAAACTACATGTAGATTTTGCATACAAACATCGTGTAAAACTTGGTCATAAGAGCGTTGCAGAAACGTAGAATAAATAGCCACATATGGTTTTATTCCATCGCAAGCCATCCCAGCCGCCATTGTTACAGCATGCTGTTCGGCAATCCCCACGTCAAAGAAACGTTTAGGATATTTGTTGGCAAAAGGTGCTAACCCTGTGCCATCAGGCATTGCTGCTGTAATCGCCACTAGACTGTCATCGTTTTCAGCTAATTCTAATATAGTATCGCTAAAAACTTCTGTATAAGTTTTAGGAGCATTAGGAACCACTATTTTTTTACCGGTAGCAATGTCAAAGGCTCCTGTGCCATGAAATTTATTAGGACTAATCTCAGCAGGTAAATAGCCTTTTCCCTTTTTAGTAATAATATGAACCAGTACCGGTTTATCCATGGTTTTTGCTGTTTCTAAAATATCTTCTACAGCCTTAATATCTTGTCCATCAATAGGCCCCATATAAGTAAAGCCTAAATCTTCAAACAACATCCCGGGAACCAAGAAATATTTCAAGCTGTCCTTTAGCCTATTAGCAGTTTTAGCAACTTGTTCACCAATGGTAGGAATGCTTTTCAATAGACTTTCCGCATCATATTTTAGTTTTGAATAAGTTGGGTCAGTGCGTATGCGATATAAATATTCCGACATAGCACCTACATTTTTTGCTATAGACATCTCATTATCGTTTAAGATAACAATTAATTTCTTTTGTAAATCACCGGCGTTATTAAGTCCTTCTAGGGCCATGCCACCTGTTAAGGCCCCATCACCGATAACTGCTATTACATTGTATTTTTCGCCTTTTAGATCCCTAGCAGCAGCCATCCCTAAGGCTGCTGAAATAGAAGTACTGGCATGTCCGGTACCAAAAGCATCATGTGGACTTTCTTGCCTTTTAGGAAAACCTGATAGACCTTTATATTGACGCAATGTAGCAAAAGCTTCCTTACGACCGGTAAGTATTTTATGGACATAAGCTTGATGTCCAACATCCCAAACGATTTTATCTTTAGGCGTATTAAATACCTTGTGCAAAGCTATTGTCAATTCTACAACTCCCAAATTCGGAGCTAAATGTCCCCCATTTTTTGAGGTAACCTCAATGAGTAATGTGCGAATTTCGTTGCACAAACACTCTAACTCTTCAGCAGAGAATTGTTTTAAGTCATCCGGTGAATTTATTTTGTCAAGCAAAGTCATCTAGTATCCGCCCTTCATGGTATTTAATTTCCAACATTAGTTTTTACGATTGTAGAGCATATGTGTGATTTCTCTTAGTGGTTCTGCCTTGGGGCCAAATGATTCTAAACATTCAAGCGCTTCATGCAACGTTTTTTCGGCTAAAGCTTTAGCCCCTTCCAAAGTATACAAAGTAACATATGTGGATTTGTTCAGTTTAGCATCACTGCCAGAGGCTTTACCCATTTCTTCTTTTGTACTTTCCACATCCATAATATCATCAGTAATTTGAAAAGCTAAGCCGAAAAGTTCTGCAAAATGTGTCATAGCCAAGAGTTCTTCAGATTGTGCTCCGGCCATGCGAGCGCCACTACGCACTGCGGCAATAAAAAGTGCTCCGGTTTTAGCTTCGTGAAGGGTACGCATTTGTGCTTGCGTAATTTCCTTGTCTTCAGAATCAAGATCGAGGACCTGCCCGCCTACCATACCATAATTGCCGGCACACATGGCTACTTCCTTCACTGTTTCTATTAAAACTTCCGGAGCAATATTTTTTTGTTCCAGCATTACTTCAAATGCTAAAGTCAAAAGGCCATCACCAGCCAAGAGTGCCAATGCTTCACCATATACTTTGTGATTTGTCAGTCGTCCTCGGCGATAATCGTCATTGTCCATTACCGGCAGGTCATCGTGAATTAGCGAATAAGTATGAATCATTTCTAGACCGCAAGCCACAGATAAATAGTTGTAGCCGTTACCACCTACCGCATCTGCAGCAGCCATCAGCAATATAGGCCGCAATCTTTTACCTCCGGCCAAAAGGCTGTAAATCATGGCCTCATCCACACGAGAAATTCCTTTTTTTGCCGTACGTTTTTCTAAAAAGTTATTAACTAGTAATTTTCTATCTTCTATATATTTTGTAAAATTCATTTATTCTTCTTCCCCCGTGAAAGATTCTAGTGTAAATGCGCCTTTATTATCTACTACAACTTTTTTTACTTCCTGCTGTACTGTGCTTAGTTTAGAAGAACAATATTTACTTAGCTCTACTCCTTCTTTGAAAAGTTTTAAAGATTCGTCTAGAGCAAGTTCTCCGCTTTCCAATTTTTCTACAATAATTTCTAAACGTTCTAAGCTTTGTTCAAACCCTAAATCTTCTTTAGTTTTTTTTGCAGCCATTTAGTTATCCGCCTTCCCCATGGTATTAACCACATTTGCAATAATTGCTCCATCAAAAAACCTAGTGGTAATTTGTTCGCCAGCTTCTAAATCCTTTACCGACTTGGCTAACTTCCCATTTGTTTTTTCCGTTACTGTATAACCCCTAGTTAAAATCGCCAAAGGGCTTAAAGTTTCCAGTTTTGCTTGCAAAATACCCAAAGCATGCTCAATGCCCACAACTTTTTTCTCCATATTACCATTAAGCTGCTCGTGTGCTCTATCAACTTGCACCCGTTTATCGTCCAAAAATCTATAAGGCTGAGTAAAAACCCAAGATCGTTGCAAACTCTTTAATTGTCCCTGAAGTGTTACCAGAAGATGTTCCATGGAGCGAACATTTCTTTGCGCTAACTTACCAACCTTGTCCACCAGTGTATTACTATCACTTACAACTATTTCGGCAGCAGCCGACGGTGTAGCCGCACGCATATCTGCAGCAAAATCAGCCAACGTGAAATCCGTCTCATGCCCTACTGCAGATACTATTGGCAGACTAGAATCAGCTATAGCTCGTACTACTTTTTCTTCATTAAAGGCCCAGAGGTCTTCAATAGAGCCACCACCACGGCCAACTATAAGTACATCAGCTAAATTTTCTTTATTCATAAACTCAATAGCCTCTACAATTTCCGCGATTGCTTCTTTGCCCTGTACTCTCACAGGATAGAGAATGAGTTTTATACCAGGGTCACGTCTTTGAGAAACTGTAATTATATCACGTACAGCAGCTCCTGCTGAAGATGTTATAATCCCAACTGTTGTAGGATGTGACGGTAACGATTTTTTCCGTGCTTCATCAAACAAGCCCTCAGCTGATAGTTTATTTTTTAATGCTTCATAGGCTAACATCAAATTACCTGCACCCAATGGCAGCATAATATCTACATAAATTTGATACACGCCATCACGTTCATAAACCCCTACACGACCAACGGCTAAAACACTGTCACCATTTTTAGGTATAAACTTCAGTCTAGCAGCATTGCCGGCAAACATTACAGCTTTCAAAACCCCCTGTTTGTCTTTTAAGTTAAAGTAGCAATGCCCAGAAGGATAGCACCTAAAATTTGACAATTCTCCCTGCACCTGGATATTAGCAAAATCTCGTTGACTTTCCAAAAGGTTTTTTACAATTCTATTAATTTCAGTTACAGTAAACACTTTTCCCATTAGCATTGCTATCCCTCATTTTTTTCATAGCATGAGCAGCTGTACCTACAGCTCCGTCACCACTATACTTTGCTTCCGGAACATAAATCTTAATATTGCGTTTAGCCAACTTGGCAATTAATAAATCTCTAATAAACTTATTGGCCGCCACGCCACCTACCAAGAGTATATTCTGAATATTTTCTTGGCTGCACACGTTGCGCAAACTACGATGAAAAGCTTCCCCTATGGCAATTTCGGTTCCTCTAGCTATAGCGGCTTTATCGGCACCGGCTGCAATAGCACGCAATGCTGCTGTTGCAGGTCCGGAAAAACTTATTTTTTCTTTTTGCACTGACACCGGCAGTTCAAAAAATTCTTTAGCACTCATAGCTAATTGTTCCAAGTGAGGTCCTGCAGGAAAGGGTAACCCCAATGCGACCCCTACTCGATCAATAAATTGCCCAGCGTGTAAATCAATACTTTCACCTACAGTTTCTAGGATAAAAGAGCAATCTTCCTGCCTAGTCACTTTCATAATATCTGTTGTCCCGCCTGAAGCGTGTAAAAGCAGAAAGCGACTGGTACTAGGCCCTCCTGCGGACCATAATCCAGCCTCTAGATGATTTTCTTGATGACTTAACGTAAATATAGGCACTTGCAAAACCTTAGCTAGGCTTCTAGCTAGGCCAAGTCCTGTTAGAAAAGCAGGCATATAGGACTCAGGCAAGGGGCGTGGTCTATTACTAACACCAACAGCGACTACCTGTAGCTCGTTCATGTCCTTTATTTGCTCTATAAGCTCCGGTAAATTACGAGTATGTTGAAAAACCATCTCTGACTGAGCAAGCCCACAACCACCGGCTTTAACAGTAAGAATGCGACGGAAGTCCCCTATAAGTTCCCCCGTAACAGTCATTATTGCCAATGAAGTTGTATAGCAACTAGTATCAATCCCCAGAACTACCTGCCTATTTTTCATGATTCTTAGCCATTTTCCCTAAGATGCCATTAATATAAGCAGCCGATTCATCACTACCATAAAGTTTTGCCAGTTCCACGGCTTCATTAATAGCGACTGCCGACGGTACCTTTTCCGCACAAATAAACATTTCATAAGCAGCCAGTCTGATAAGGTTACGATCTATGGCTGACATACGATTAACATGCCATCCTTTGGAAGTCTCTTCCAATTCCTTATCAATTTCCTCAATATGGGCCAAAGTGCCTTCCACAATTTCCTTGGCATAGGCAAAATCAGCTTTAGTTGCCCCTTGTATTTCTTCTTCAGCGACCTTTAAGGCCTTGTCAATTTCTGTATCTGGGGTGAAATCCATGATAAACAAACTTTTTAAAACAATTTCGCGTGCATTTCTACGGCTCATTTTATTCCTCTTTCGTCTAATTTATCTGTGATACCCTGGTGGCAACAAACGATCTAAAAGGTCTATGAGATCCTCTTTATTGTCAACTCTATTACCAATAAAAAATCCGGCTCCAATACATATCAATAAGAAGATAGTACGAAAGAAACCCATAAATAAGAATAGCAGACCAATAACCAACCCTATAGTAATTCCTATAAAGCGGCCTCTATACTCTCCCCATAATTCTTGCATAATTTTGGAAACCATGGCTAATTCCTCCTATTCTTTCGGTTTAATATGTTTAAAGAACACTTCTACATCTTTTACTTCTATGCCAATTGTAGTAAGCACATTTTTCTTAACGATTTGTTTTATCTCATCGGTTGTATCTGGGATATTAATTCCAGGCTCAATAGACGCATTAACACGAACGTTTAACAGACTATCTGCCATTTTTACCGCCGCTTTAGCGCTATGTACACCAAAAACATCATTGGTAAATTCTGCAATATAATCTTCCACCGCAGTTTTGCCTACATGAATTTTGCCTTCTTTTTCTGTACCAATGGACAAGGTACTAACACCTGTTCCACCTAACCCGGCAATCAAAAGACGTAAGCTCACAAGAAGCAAAATTACACCACCAACAGCATATTCCCAACGCCCCGGCATAGTTGCCGCAAATGTTGCTACGTTAGAAATAGGGATAACACCCAAACTGAATAGCACAAGAAATACAGCCACTACGGCCATTAAAATAGTATATAAGGTCAAAATTATTCTGTCTGGTATACTCATGGTTCCATCACCTCTGTTTTAGAATCTTCTTCCAACGTGCTAGTGTCATCTCCTGCAATATCTTTTTCAAGAGCAGTGTCATCTTGCCGCCTAATTCCCTCTACATGTACATCCACCGCCGCCACATCAAACCCTGTCATATTTTCTATGGACGTCTTGACCTTTTCTTGAATAGCAATAGCTACATCAGGAATATTAAACCCATATTTTACTATGACATAAATTTCTACTGTCACTGTTTTGCCTGTAGTTATTACCTTAACTCCTTTGGAAAAATTTTGTTTTCCCAGCATCTCTGTAATGCCGCCAACGATACCACCGCTCATCCCGGCTACTCCAGATATTTCTGATACGGCTAAGCCGGCTACAATACTTAGAACTTCGTCCGCAATTTTAACTGAACCTACTTCGTCAGGAATAACTTCTTGTTCAACATCCGAACGTTTTTTGTCTAAATCTTTCTCCTCCGTCATAACCATCACCTCATGATGTAAATTGTTTTCAAATTTTTCTCTATATTTATTTGAATATTATACCATAAAACATGGGCATACGCTGTAAAATTGCCCATAATTAATAGAAAAAGAGCGTTTTGCAAAACACGCAAAACGCTCTTACTAAATCCAAAATCACATACTAGCGAAACATAGTAAGTGTATATTTGTAAAGCTGTCTATGTATTGCTAATAATTAAAGCTTATCCCTGTGCTACAATGCGTACATTGTCTACATTAAAAGCTTCCATGATAGCACCAATACACTCGCGTTCTAAATTAGTACGGTGTAATTCACTGCCTGCTACCAACAAAATCGCAGTATCGCTTTTGTTGATATTATGCACAGTACTGATGTATTTTTTGAACTTTTCAGGTCCTAATAACTCCCTAAGTTTTCCTAATCCTTCCATAAGGTAAGGCTTCTCTTGCAACATTCTTTCTTCTAAGGGAGTGAAAGGCACAGTGCAAACTCGTGTTTCTTTGGCTACCATGAACTTTTCTTCGTTTTCGCCCGGTACGACTAAATCTGGTCTCATTTTTTCTCCTCCTTATCACTCGTATACTCTTATATTATAAAATATCCCTAATGTACAGTCAAGGCAGTAGAAAATTGTGAAAAATGTGGTAAAATAGGTGTATATATTTTTAGGGGGGTGTTCATGTGTCATTTTTTAAAGAATTCAGGACTTTTGCTTTAAAAGGCAATGTAATGGATATGGCTGTAGGCGTAATTATCGGAGCTGCTTTTAGTAAAATTGTTACTTCATTGGTTACCGACATTATAATGCCTCCCATTGGTAAGATTGTTGGGGATATTGATTTTTCTAATCTTTTTATAAATCTTTCCGATAAACCGGTCACAACTCTAGCTGAGGCCGCGAAATTGAAAGTACCTGTTATTGCTTACGGTCTTTTCTTGACAAATATCATTGACTTTCTCATTATTGCTTTTGTTATTTTTATACTGGTAAGCCAGTTAAATAAATTAAAAAAAGAAGAAGTCCTAGAAGCAGCTCGTTTATGTCCTTATTGCAAAAGTGAAATTGCTAAAGACGCCACTAGGTGCCCACATTGCACTTCACAGCTAAAAGATTAAAAAAAATGGAGGTATGGTCTTGTCAGTTTATGATGTATTACAAGAGCGTGGCTACTTAAAACAAGTATCTCACGAAGAAGAAATCAAGGAATTATTGGAGAAAGAGAAAATAACTTTTTATATCGGTTTTGATCCTACAGCCGATAGTCTACATGTAGGTCATTTTATTGCACTTATGGTTATGGCTCATATGCAAAGAGCCGGTCATCGACCCATTTGCCTGCTTGGTGGTGGAACCGGTATGATTGGCGACCCTAGCGGCAAAGATGATATGCGTAAAATGCTAACACCTGAATTTATTAACCACAATATTGAATGTTTCAAAAAACAAATGTCTAAATTCATTGACTTCTCTGAGGGCAAGGCAATTATGGTTAATAACGCAGATTGGCTATTAGGAATAAATTACGTTGAAATGCTTAGGGAAGTCGGCGTACATTTCTCTGTTAACCATATGTTAGCTGCAGAATGTTTTAAAAAACGTTTAGAAAAAGGTCTTTCCTTCTTTGAATTTAACTACATGATTATGCAAGCCTATGATTTTCTAACCCTGAACCGCAAATACGGTTGTGTTCTGGAAATGGGTGGCGATGATCAATGGTCTAATATGCTAGCCGGTGTGGAGCTTATTCGTCGTAAAGAACAAAAAAGCGCATTCTGCATGACCTCCAAACTGCTAACTACTAGCGAAGGAGTTAAAATGGGTAAGACTGTTGGCGGTGCTCTATGGCTTGATCCAGCAAAGACCTCCCCTTATGACTTCTATCAATACTGGCGCAATGTAAATGATGCTGATGTGGAAAATTGCTTAGCACTGCTTACCTTCTTGCCTATGGAGGAAGTTCATCGCTTAGGCTCCTTGAAAGATTCTGCTATCAACGAGGCTAAGATTGTTTTAGCTTATGAAATAACAAAATTAATTCACGGCGAGGAAGAAGCAAATAAAGCTAAGGCTGCTGCGGAAGCTCTCTTTAGCGGCGGTAACAATATGGATGATGTCCCCACTATAACCATCACTGATGCGCAATTAGGACAAAAACTCATTGATGTTTTGACAGAAAATAAGATTTTTACCAGTAAAAGTGAAGGACGCCGTTTGGTAGAGCAAAATGGCTTAACCTTGGGTGAAAGCAAAATCACTGACGTCGACAAAATTCTTACTGCTGACGATTTTGATGCTGAAAAAAGCATTCTTGTTCGCAAAGGGAAAAAGAAGTTTTATAGACTAATTTTAAAATAAGAGCATACAAAAAAGGCTACTCGCGAAAAAATGCGAGTAGCCTTTTTTACATTGTGCAGCTTTTGCGACTTTGTCGCAAAGTGCAGTTACGGCAAAACCGTAGTGCAGCTTCCACTGCGTGGAGTTCAGTTTTTCGAGCAAGCTCGAAAGTTGTGGATGTTTTCGCATGCGAAAACTAAGAAAATTAAAACCAAAATAGAACAAAAAATATTATTTTTTTTATAAGTTCGAGTTTTTGGAACAAAAACGTTCATTAACGTTGGAAGCCTCGCTTCCAATACTGCACGTTCCATAGGAACAGCTGCACTTTGCGAAGCAAAAGCTGCATTTCGATGAAATCGATGCTGCACATGCCTTTAAGGCAGTGAAGTGGAAACATAGTTTCCAGTGAAGTTGCAACAAGTTGCAAGTGAAGTGCACTTCGTGCAGTGAAGTTCTCCTTCGGAGAAGTTATTGAAGTTTTCGTACACGAAAACTGAATTTATGAAAATAAATAAAAGAAAATAGAATTAAGTTCCTTTATAATTATAAGTTCACGTTTTTGGAACAAAAACGTTCATTAACTGTTCGCTTGCGAACACTTCACTGCGACGTTAGTCGCACTTCACTTATGCTATAGCATAACTTCACTTGCACCTAGTGCAACTTCACGGTTCTTCTACTTCACTTGCACCTAGTGCAACTTCACTGTACTAACAAACCTCTCCGTCATCAGAAACCCGCTGATGCCACCTCTCCTACTAGGAGAGACTAAAAGGATTCAACTAGAACTTACGCCTTCATCCCCACTACAATAAGCACCGAAATAACTCCCATGGTATACAATACGACCGTGTTGCCATAGCCTTTAGGGGTGGTGAAGAAAAACACTACGCCCACAACAAAGCATAAAATTGTAATAATAGCTAATGAAAAGCTCTGCCGTAAACTAACAATTGTTTTATCACGAATGCGCAGCCAAGTTGGCCTTAATACTCCATAAATCACAATAGAAGCGAGAAACTTATATATTATGGTTCCCAAAAATAATTCTGCTACAAAATCATTCAGAAAAATTATTCCAAATAAAATGGTGTAGGGTGCCATTTCAATAATATCTGTAAAGAGAGGAATAATACCCGCTGCTGTGGTAGAGGAAAGCATACACAAAAAGAAAAACAGCGTATATTGCCGCCAGCTGCTTAATAGTAAGACTTCCTCATCTTTTCCCTTAATTCCCTGCCAAACTCTAAAAGGAACATAGGCCATGGCGTAGTTACCAATAAAGCCCCCTATACTACCTAAAGTTAAAGTTCCCCCAATTAAATCTCCAATAAAGTTGCCCAATCCACAGGCAATAGCCCCTACGTTGCCAAATAAAAGGCCAAAACAAATAGGAAAGGCATTAACCGGCCTGATTTCTGTAATACCGGGAATAATAACAAAACCTTTAAAAGCCAAAGCCGTTACAACAAAAATAGCCGTAAGCAAGCCGCCTATAGTAAGTTTTTCAATCATATTCCCAGTACGCATAATATCCCCCACAAGCATAAGTTTTTTCAAACATTTTTGTATTAATGGTATAAGATAAATTATTTACCGTGTAAATAATCTATCAATTGCCTAGCCATTCGTCCATTACGTCCTGTGTGGCTCATTTCCCACTTAATAGCTTCTGCCTCCAAATCTTCTTGAGCAATGTTTAGGCTTTCTGACCTAGCTATACCCTTTAACATGGTAAAATACTCCGCTTGGTTAATTGAATCATAGTAAAGTTTGATGCCAAAACGGTCAGCCATAGAAACTTTTTCATTAACGCTGTCCACGTTATGTAGCTCGCTTTGATCTTGGTCTTTCCATACTTCTTTAATAATATTTCTTCTGTTGGAGGTAGCATAGAATAAAACATTGGGTGGTTTTACTTCTAACCCACCATCTAAAATAGATTTTAGTACTTTATACTCTACTTCGAATTCTTCAAAAGACAAATCGTCCAAGACAATGATAAATTTTTTACCCCATTTACTTAAAGCCTGCATTAGCTTAGGCAATTGCACAAAATACTCTCTGCTAACCTGCACCATCCGCAATCCGTCGGCATAATACTCATTACCAACGGCCTTAATGGAGGAAGATTTACCTGTTCCCCTATCCCCAAAGAGCAATACGTTATTGGCTGGTTTATCATGCAAGAAAGCTTCTGTATTACGCATTAATTCTTCTTTTTGGGTATCGTATCCATAAATATCCTCAAATGTCATGGTGGCATAATTTCTGATGCCGGCTAGGGCCTGAATTTCTCCATCCCAATTAAAGGCAACATGGTCAGCCATGATACCATAGCCATATTTACCATAATATTCACACATAAGTTTTACAGCTTCTTTGCCGGAAGGATCATAGCGAAAATCCATAAAGCATTTCTCTAGAATACTACGACCGGTAAACATTCTAATAACGGTAGGCTTGTAATTGCCCAATAAATTATGACTTTTAAACCGATTAAAAACATCTTCCAAAAAAGCTCTCAACAAAACTACGTCTTTAGCTGCTGCTTTTTTTAATCCTTCGCCTACTTTGCCACTATTTTTTTCAGCAACTAGACTAAAAACATTTTCTTGGTGACTAATAGCATGCAATACATATTCCACCGGAATAATCCCCATAAGTCCATGTTCCTCGGCCTTATCAATTAATCTGCCAAACAGCTCGGCACTAAAAATTTCTTTAGGTCGACGTAAGTCTTGAATAATTGGATCCTCTAACAAATTGCGGTAAATCATCAAGTTATTTAGATTGGCATAACAATTCATTTCTCTCCATCTCTTTTCCGTAAATTTGTTAAGAGTTCCATAATTGTTTCACTTCCATTTGGCGGAACTATTTGTGGTGCTATTTCTGCTAAAGGTGCCAAAACAAATTCTCTGTTCTCCATATCTTTATGTGGTAGAACTAATTTTTTGCTGTTTATTACTTCTTGTTCAAATAACAATAAGTCTAAATCTATGATGCGTTCACCCCAATGTCTAAGGCGCACCCTTCCCATTTCTTGCTCAATGGCTAGTAGTACTTCCAGTAACTCTTCAGGTGATTTACTGTACTCCAGTTTAATAGCTCCATTTAAAAAATCAGGTTGATCCGTAACCCCATAGGGTTTAGTAACTAAAAATGACGAAACTGCCAAAATATTAACACCATGATTTTTTAAGAGTTCAATGGCCCGAAACAAATTTTCTTTTTTATTACCCAAATTGCTGCCTAACGCAACATATGCTATTGGCATTGTAAAATAGCCTCCAACATTCTAATTATTCGGGTATTTTCTTTAACATCATGGACTCTTACCATATTAGCACCGGCGTAAACCGCCTGACAACTGGTTGCCATGGTACCTTCCAAACGTTCTTCAGGTGGTAAATCTCCTAATACCTTACCTATAGTTGTTTTTCTTGAAGCTGCCAGCAGTACTGGATATCCATGGCCGGTAAGAGCTGCTAAGCCCTGCATAAGTTCTAGGTTAGCTGCTTTATCCTTGGCAAAACCAATACCAGGATCTAAGATAATCTGCTGGCGGCTAAGTCCCAAAAGTAAAAGAGCTTCAGCTTTGCTTAACAAGTATTCTGCTACTTCGTCAACCACATTGGTATAAGTAGTATTTTTTTGCATATTTTTGGGTGTTCCACGCATATGCATTAGTATAATTGGTGCTTTATATTTTAATGCTACCTGTGCCATATTTCTGTCCGCTTCACAGGCGCTAATATCATTTAAAATATCTGCTCCGGCTAAAAGAGCTGCCTCTGCCGTAGCGCTATGATAAGTGTCTATAGAAATAATGCTTTCAGGATAAGCGGCGCGAATTGCCTCTATAGCAGGTACTACCCTATCAATTTCTTCTTGGGGTGATACACTGTCAGCTCCCGGTCTCGTTGATTCACCACCAATATCCAAAATCTCGGCACCATCTTTTAGCATTTGCCCTGCTGTTTGCACAATATTTTCTAATTTAGCTACCCTGGACCCAGCAAAAAATGAGTCCGGCGTCACGTTAATAATACCCATAACCATAGTTTTTTCATAATGCAATTCTCGGCCATCGGCAAGTTTAGTAACCGGTTTGGAGAAGGCTAATAAAGCTTCCAGTTCGGAAGCTAGTTTATCCAGGCCAAAATAGCCTGTAGCTTTTAGTTTTTTACAAACAGTACCATAGTGTTGCAAGGTACCTAAAAGCACTATATCGCAGTAGTCTTTGGCACAAGTCACAGTGTCAGCAGGTACGGCGCAATCGCCACCACAGGCGAGCATTTCCTGCTTAATAATATTAGCAGCCGGTGTCCGCACATGCAAAGCTTTTAGCGGTAATATTTGGCTTTTTTTAGCCATTATTTGTACTCCAACCGCATGTGTTCCAATGATTTGCAATTCAGATAAAACCCTATTCTGGGCAACTTGTAAAATCATATGCACTCCTTTAGAGGCGTATATAGAATTCGCTTCTATTTTTTTTCTACACAGGCGAAGGCACTGTGATTATGTATACTTTCTATGCTCTCTACAGTCACTTTATACCATTGAATCCTAGCATCATTTTCTAGCTGCAAAGCAATTTCTCTAACTGCATCTTCTACAAAACGTGGGTTTTCATAAGCATGTTCGGTAACAAATTTTTCGTCAGGACGCTTGAGCAAAGGATAAATAGGTGAACTTGCACCGGCTTCTGCCATAGTTGTGAGTTCCTCAATCCAAACTAAGCCTTTGGAGCGTATTTCTATTTTCGCTACTGCCCTCTGATTATGGGCACCATAGCAACTAATTTCTTTGGAGCAAGGGCACAAAGTATGAATAGGAACTTCCACACAAACATAAAGCTCGAAATTTTCCCCTTTTTCTGCCCTATAACGGCAGGTCAGATCTAAAAGGGCTTCTTGCCCAGTTACAGGAGCTGCCTTTGTTATAAAATATGGAAACTTCATTTCCAGCATAGCCTTTTCAGCTACTAATTTTTCTTTTAAGGTATCCAATATTTTTTCTAGCGCGGTTGGCGAAACAGTGCCCAATTCTTGCAAGCACTCCACAAACCTGCTCATATGTGTACCACGCAAGTCATGTGGTAAATCAACGGCCATGGTTATTTCTGCCACAGTATGTTGGGTACCCTTGGTTTTATCTTTCATAATAATTGGCCAGCGCAGATTTTTTATACCAACATGTTTTAAAGGCACTTGCCTTGAATCTACTTCACCTTGTACATCCTTTAGCATAATCTACCCCCTATAAATAATGCCGCTGGTTTTAGTTTCCCAGACCTGCACTTCATAAAGCTTATAATTATCACCTTTTAGCGGTTTTTCTATTTGCTGCCAAACCCAAACAGCTATGTTTTCTGCTGAGGGTTGTGGCAATAAATCATTTATACAGGAGTGATCTAATTTGCTAATCACCAAGTCTTGCACAATTTTTTTCAACTGCAGAAAGTCAATAACCATTCCTTCACTATCAGGCAGACCTTCAACCTGCACTACTAATTTGTACGTATGACCATGCAAGCGTTCACATTTACCATGATAATTGGGCAAATAATGCGCCGCATCAAACTCAAACTCTTTTAAACAAATCATATAGTGCCCTCCTCCTGATCAAATCCATTTTGACGCAACGCTTCATAAAGAACGATCGCAGCTGAATTTGATAAATTAAGAGATCTCGCTTCACTAATCATCGGAATTCTTACACAGTCTTTTTCATTTTCCATACGGAATTTTTCCGGAAGACCAGCCGTTTCCCGACCAAAAATCAAAAGCGAATCCGGTCCATATTCTACTTTGGTATAGGATTTATGAGCATGCGTAGTCAAAAGAAATCTTGGATTATCAGGATATTTCTCTAATACTTCATAGACAGAATCATAGTAGTGAATATCTACCAAATGCCAATAATCCAATCCTGCCCTTTTTAAATGTTTTTCATCAACAGAAAAACCTAATGGTCTTACCAAATGCAAATGGCAACCTGTTGCTGCGCAAAGTCTGGCTATATTACCCGTATTACCCGGAATTTCCGGCTCAACTAAAACTATATGCATATTATTCTACCTCTTATCTCATTTTACCATATTTCGTTACCTGAAACAGATATAACTTTTTTCATTTTTTCATGAATGTCGATTATTTTCTCGCTATAATTACTGCTAGTGGCCCATTTACCGTTTAATTGGGACCAATAATTGAAAAATCCGGTTTTCTTTTTGCCGTCATGCACTAAATAATACCGTGGATCTATAATTTTTGTCTTGGGCGCAGCTAGAACAGAATAAGCCATAAGGTGTTGAATATGCGCTCTAACGCCCTCTAAGGGAGTAAAGAAATAAACACCCCTAGTTGTAGCATTAGTTGTACCTAGGCCACAATAATTGTTTTGCTCCGGCACTACGGTCCCACCAAAATTAAAAAAGCCTGTTTCTAAAAGTGCCTGACAAAGTGCCATATCCCATTTAACACCTTCTCGCCCTGCCTCACGATAATAATAGTCAACAATTTGTCCCGGTGTAGCGTCAATGGGTAGTTTATTATTGTATATTTTAATGAAAGCAGTGGCTTGAGCTTTGGTTACTTCGCCCTCTCCTGCAATAGTGATTTGCTGATAATTTTTTGGTAAATTGGTTATCTGTTCATCAGTACCAAAAATCAGTTTTTCAATAATAGCATAGCTGGGATCTTTAGGTTTATTGTCTTTACAGGTCTGCTTTTCGTCATTCTTTTTGGCAACATCAATTACATCCACCAAAGGCAAATATCCACCCTTTACGGTAATAGTAGTATTTTGTTTTTTTACTACCTTATATTTATTATCCTGAGCCGCTAACCCGCCCTTTATATCAGGCTTGTATAATGCCGCTTCTACCGGTAATACGACAAAGCCCATATTGTAGCAAAGAGCTAAGGTCATTATATAAATTGGTAATTTTTTCATATATTACTCCTTAATTTTTTTGGGGAAAACATGTAAGCTTACAAACATAACAATAATAGCAGCAAGAATACCTGTTGAAGTAGCATTCAAAATCCAAAAGCCTTTTCCTCCATTACTAAACTGTAAAATCAGCGTCAGCAAAACGCCAATGCCTGCAGAGCAAAAAGCCCCTTTAGTAGACGCACGATCACTAAATAGCCCAAACAAGAAAGGTGCGGCTAAAGAAACCGTCATAAGTGAATAGAAAATCGACAGAGCGGTAATAATATTGGACATAAAATGCGCAACAATAATACCTAATATACCACAGACAATTGTTGCCTTACGACTAAAAGCCAGCAATTCTTCATCAGTAGCCCCAGTATTAAAAAATGTTTTATATAAATCTTTGGAAATAGACGTAGAAAGCATAAAAAGCACAGTATCAGCAGTACTTACCTCAGCAGCAAAAATGGCTGCCAGGGCCAGGGCCGCTATGCTAAAAGGCATCATTTCCTTCATGGCTGTAGGTAGCGCTAATTCTTGATTTTTAAGTTCCGGGAACGCTGCATAGGCACACATACCAATGAGCAGAGGGCAAAAAGCAAAAAGCAACTGTACGATACCGTTAAGTAATGTACCAATTTTCACGGCCCGTGTGTTTTCAGCACTGTATACCTTACCAATAAGCCCCGGAGAAATACAAAATGCCGGAGTAAGCATAAGGAAATAGCCAATAATAGCAGTATATCCTATACCATCCCAAGCAAAATATGAGGCCGTTTGTGTTGCATTTCCTATGTTTTGCGTTATAGCACTTTGCAATCCGCTAAAGCCACCAACATAATTTAAGGCAAAAGGGGTTGCCACTATAAACCCAAGCAATATTACTGCTAATTCTAAAATATTAACAATAGCGGCAGAGCGCAAACCTCCTGCGGAAAAATAAATGGTAACTACAACAGAACCAATAATAATGCCATACAATTTATCAATCCCGGCGACAACGTCCAAAATCCAAGCAATACCAATTAGTTGTCCGGAAAAAAGAGCCAAGGTTCCCACAGCCATCATAGTTGAAGTGATAGCTCTAAAAGCCTTTGCATACCGCATGTCTAAATAATCACCCATAGTATAGAGATTATATTTTTTAGCGGCTTCCCAAACCTTTGGTCCAACAAAATAGGCTAAAATTAATGAACCTACCCCTGAACAACCAATCCACCACCAACTAGAAAGCCCATATTTATAAGCTAAGCCTGTTACTCCAACAGTAGAACCTGCACCAATGTTTGCCGCCAGCAAAGTCGTAAACAAAAGCGGCCAGCCAAAAGTTCTATTTCCTACAAAAAAGTCAGCAGCACCTTTTACATGCCTACCGATAAAATACCCTATACCAATAAGCAATATGGCATAACAAATTATTGTCAATAAATAAATATTCAATTACTCCACTCCTCTAACAGGATTTAGTCAACAAACTACTTGCATTTTACTGTATTTACCTTCCCTTGTAAAGAAAAATGACAAAGACCACTTCTATATATTATAATTGTAATAGTAAGATAAATATGATAAAAGGAGTTGATTGTATTGGTAAAATTCAATTATATTCATCATGCTTGTTTTTTACTTGAAGCCGGTAACGACGCTATTATTTTTGATCCCTTTCTTGATGGCAATCCAAAAAATGTACAAGTAAAAGATATTAAAGTTTCTCACGTACTTGTTACACACGCTCATGGAGATCATTTAGGAAGTGCCTATGCAATTGCCAGAAACAACAATGCTTTATTTATCTCTACTGCAGAAGTAGCAAATGCTGCCGCAGAAGCCGGTTGTGAAACTCACTCTATGCATCTTGGTGGAACTTATGAATATGACTTTGGCAAGGTTCGCATTACGCCTGCTTTTCATGGCTCCGGTATTGCCGGTGGACACGCCTGTGGTTTCATTGTGAACTTTCATGGTACAACAATCTATTATTCAGGAGATACCTGCCTATTTAGCGACATGAAACTTTTGGGTGAGCTGGAAAAAATTGATTATGCCATTTTGCCTATTGGCGATAACTTCACAATGGGACCCAGTGATGCTGCCAGAGCTGTAGAATTTTTGGGTGTAAAAAAAGTAATTCCCATACACTACAACACCTGGCCTGTTATTGCACAAGATCCGGAAAAATTCAAGCACGCTGTTGAAGCAGCAGGAAATGTCAAGGTCTTTATTGTAAAGCCCGGAACCTCTTTGGAGCTAGAATAACTATTGTTTTTTGCAAAAATAATTAAAAGCGCAATATTTGCAATTTTCGGGCAGGACTGAAAAGTCCTGCTCTTCTTTTTTGCTTTTAATTTCTGCACACAGTGCTTTTAACGCTTCTCTCTGCTCTTCTCGCTCCCCATTTAAGCCCCAACTTGAGTTGTTTTGCAGAAAATGCAAATGAGCTGTTTTTACAGGTTGTTTAAATAGCTTTTCGGCAGCCATAGCATATATGATCAACTGTCTGGTATACCCTTTTTTCTCCTCACCTGATTTTGGTGCACGCCCTGTTTTATAATCAACGATTCCCAAACTACCGTCCGGGTAGTGCAGCAAACAATCAATACTTCCTTGAAAATAAATATCCTGGCCATTAATGCTAAATAAAGGTAAAGAAAATTCTTTTTCAGCATCCTGTGGTAAGTCTTTATTGTCCAAATATAATGGTCCTGCACAATAGCGTTCTAACATTTCAAGCGCAATTTTTTCTGTACTGCTCACCAAATAAGACGGTACCGCTTGCTTTTCTAACGCAATGGCAACAGCCTCTGGTAAACTAATACTACTAGTTAGTTCTAGAGCACTATGAATAACTAAGCCCAATAAGTATGCAGGTATCTTATGACCATTTTCGCCTAATATATCCGGTTCAACCATTGGCATATGTAAAATTTGTTCATAATAATAGCGTCTCGGGCAGATGTCATATTCTTGCAAAGCTGAGGCGGAAAATACATTTTGCCCTGTCATAGAGAAAGCTTCTAACGGCTTAATTTGCTCATAAACTTCAGGTTTGATACTAAAATTTTTTATTTGCTGCTGTTTCTCTGTAGCAGCTATTACCGAATCTACGTCGTAGGATTCCAAAATTACTAATTCTTCGTTGCCCCCGCTCAAGGCAAATAAGCGTTCGACGGATTCGAACCAATTTTCTTTTTTGTCCTTACTTTTATTGGCTTCTACATTTTTTACCCCAGACATAAATAAATATGCTTCAGCCCTGGTCATAGCAACATATAACTGGCGAATTTTTTCGCTGGCCTCCAAACGAGAATTTTCCTCTTTAATTCGATTATATACGTAGGAGGCTACGAGTTCACCATCTGTGTCAATAACTTGAATGCCTAACCCGATTTGAGGTGAAAATTTAATGCTATCTCGATCGCTGCTGCCTCGCGTCTGCAAAGCCGGTAAATAAACCACAGGAAATTCCAATCCCTTGGATTTATGAATAGTCATAATGCTTACTGCATCATCATTGTCCTGCACAACCGCTGCTCCTTCTCTGGCTCCTACTTGACGCAACATTTTGATACGGTCCAAAAATTCATTAGTCGTACCTCCTTGCTGCATGGCAAAATCATTAGCCAATATTTTAAGTTTATCAACATTTGCTAATTTTTCCCTGCCAAATTCCTGAGCTAGTAAAATGGCATTAACTTGCAATACTTCATATATTTCCTTAAATAGTTCGGGAAGGCTAGAAGTTTCTGCTGCTTTACACAATTGCGATATTTTAAGGTAGGCTTTTTTTAGAAGAGTACTTTGCTCATTAATATCTTCCTTAGCAAAAGCTGTGTTTTGGGTTTTAATGTATTCCCATAAAGTAAATTCTCTCTTTGTTTTAAACATATTAGTTAATGTGGCATCATCAATGCCAAAGTATGGCGACCGTAAAATTCCTGCTAGAGCGATATCCTTACGGCTATTTAGTAAAAAGCTTAACAAATTATATACATCCAAAATCTCTTGCCTTTCATAAAAGCCCTTACCATCCAAAATTTTATAGGCTATACCTTCAGCCCGCAGAGCTTTGGCAAAACGCGAGGATAAATTAATCGCAGGCAAAAGTATGGCTACATCTCTATAAGAAATGAGAGAATCTCGTTCTACTGTTTCTTTAATATGGCGTGCTAAAATAACAGCCTCAGAAACATCGGCTGCTTTATCATAATTATTTTCTGTTTCTATAATTACTAACCTTGGTTTTGCTGCGTTGTCTTTATTAGCGCGAAGTTCTTGGAAAGTAACGTCATCTTGTGGATTAACTCCCAAAAGGTCTTTAAACAAACAATTGCAGGCAGCCATAATTTCAGGGGTAGAACGAAAATTATCCGCTAATACGATGTTGGAGCCATTGAGGGTTGCAATATCGTCTCTAACCTTCTTGAAAACGCTGACATCAGCACCACGAAAACGATAAATAGATTGTTTAGCATCACCTACCACGAAAAGCCTATTATCACGTAGTTCTTTCTTGTCTCCACCTGCCAAAAGATAAACTAATTCCTTTTGGCAATCATTGGTATCTTGAAATTCATCTACCATAATATATTTATATCTGGCACGAGCCTTTTGCAATATATGAGGATAATTATCTAAAAGTTCCACCGCTTTTAGAGCGATATCATCAAAACTATAATATTCTTGTGTGTCAACTGCTTTCGCCAAATGCAGAGATAATTTGCGCAACACCTTATCCCAGGCAGAAATTACAGGAACCGCAGCTAAATCAATAGTAAAATTCCTAAGTCCTGAAATAGCGTTTTTAAAAGAAGTTATTTCTTCTTTTCCTTTGCCTCTGGCACTTAAGCCTACAGTCCACTCCGTCAGTTTTGCATAATCTCCCTGCCCAATAATAGTACGGAACTCCTCACTACGTTCCTCTAGCACATTTATTATCTGTGCAGTTTTAGCTCCCACTGTATCTTTGATAGAGACTAACGCATCAAAAGCCGCTAATGCTTCTACCTTAAGGATTTCTTCTTCTTTAAGTCTTTCTGTATAGGGGAAAGCCAAATCTTCTTGCGCTAATACTTGGGGCAATTTATCAATTAACGAGAGCAACATATTTTCTAATTTTGCCTGCCCATAGTTATCCATAAGCCTAATAAAGTTAATATCTTCTTCCTGCAGGGCTTGTGACATAAAATCTTTAATTACTAGAACATGGAATTCCTCCAGTTCGTATTCCGCACTTACCTGAAAATTAGGATCCATGCCTGCTTCCACAGGATTATCACGAATAATTTTGCTGCAAAAACTATCAATAGTGCTGATTTGTGCCTTCTCCAACATGCGTAACTGCTCTTGCCAAAACACTTTTCTATCATTTTCTGCGGCTTCTAATAGGGTATAAAGTGTTTTACGTATACGTTCACGCATTTCCTTTGCAGCCTTTTTGGTAAAAGTAATAGCTAAAATAGCATCGGCAGAAGCTTTTTGGTCAGCAATAATTTTAATAAAACGTTCCACTAAAACTCTGGTTTTACCAGAACCTGCGCCGGCAGAGACTGATACATTGCTATCTAATGTCTCTATTGCGCATCTTTGTTCAGGTGTGAAATCAGACATTATCTTCTACCTCCTCTCCCGCATCTTGTGTGCCATCACTTACACGATAGCGACAAATATCCAGACAGGGACAGTACGCTGGGCATTTTTCTGCCGGATTAGCAGGAAATGCACTATTTCTAATACCACGGATGCCGTTAGCAATAGAGCTTTCAGCTTTTTCCATAACCGTGGCTAAATTGTTGGGTCTAGTATTATACAACCAAGGCAAATCCTCTTTTAGAGTGTTTTCCCATAGCCCACCGCTACGCTTACAATTTTTTAGGCCATAATAACCTGCACCTACAATTTTCTCCCGCTCCACTGCTAAGAGTTTTTCTACGGCTAAAATATAAACAGGCAGCTGTAAAAATCTTCCTAATGCAACTCCCGTTGCTGAGGGGACAGATCCACTCTTGTAATCAGTAAGCATGTAGTTATTGCCATCTGTATCCACTCTGTCTATTTGTCCTGAAAAAATTGTTTCCTCACCATCTACGCTAATTGGCAATCCGGGCAATTTGCTATCTTTCCGTCCAAATGCCAGTTCTAAGTATTTTGGCAGTAAATTAATTTTTTGATTAGCTTGATAAGCTTGTTCCGCTAGCAGCCATTTGCCCAAAACTATACGGTAACGTTTGTAATCGTACTGGCTAAATTCACTTTCTGAAATTAAGCCTTGTGCTGCCATTTGTCCATATACATCTGCTAACTCAAGCATTAGTTCTTCTAACAATATACTGTAATCTGCATGTCCAATGTTTTCCTCTAAATGTTTGCTCAAAAATTTTGCCAATGTCAGGTGATATAAATCTCCAATTACTACCGGTTGTGTTTCTTTTTCCAAGGGTTCCCATGGTTCTGTTTGCCAGATGTTTGTGACTAAATAGTTGAATGGACATTGGACATAATTATCCAACGCTGAGGCGCTTAAATATTTACATTCCTGCTTTTGCTCTAAATAGCCATTAAAAATATTCTTGCCCAACCAACGCTCTTTATCTAAAAACTTTCTAGAGATAAAGTCTCCCCCTAATTTATTGGTTAACCAAACTTGCTCAGTAGCAGCCAGCATTTCTTGCTGTGCTAAAATACCTGCTAATTCCTCAGCGCTGTAGCAATGAGCAACATCTGTGGTATAGAACGTTGGTGCTAATGCTTCTTTTTCATAGTATTGTTGTAATTCTTGTACATAACACGAAGCAGCTGCAACATCATCAGCATAATAACTAATTGTAAGAGACTGTTGTGCCATAGCTACTACTGCTGCGAAAAAATATTGGTCTATTTTCATAGCGGCAACTGTCAAGGACAAAGTGACACCAAGCTCATTAAGAGCTTTTCTTTCTTGATCGTTATATATCCAATTTTCGAATTTAACCTTGGGAAATTGCCCCTCTCGCATTCCCATCAAGTATACATGAGGAAATAATATTCCTTGAACGGTTGAGGCTTCTACTACTCTAATACCAAATTTATCTCCCGGAGATAACGTTATTATTTTCTCTTTAGCTCTTTCTTCCCAAAATTCCAAAAACTCACTAATAGGTCTTTTTTGTTTTGCTTGACCACTTTGTTCAAAAGCTCCTACCATTTCTTCAAATATTTCCGTAACCATATTTTTTGTGGTAACCACTGCCTTTAACTGATTTAAAGTTATGGTGTTAGCTTTGTATACTTCACCGTATTTCTTTTCTAAGGACCAGTCTTCAATGGCTTGCAGAAAATTATTAGTAAAATCTGCAGGCGTACTCTTACCTTTCAATGAAGAAATAAAAGCAAATAACTCTCTGATTTTGCTTTGTGGAAACTTGTTTTCTACGAATTCCTGGAAAACACTGGAGGAAGAAAAATATTTTTCATTATAACTTGCCTCAATTTGTTCATGATCAATACCAAAGATTCTGTCTACGAATACATTGTTTAATAGTTCTTTCCAAACATCTATTTTATATGCGGTCGCTACCGTTTTCATAATATTTTCTATAAACTTTGCCAATGGTTGCGCACTAAAACCCGTAACCTCCGGCAATGTTGTTGGTATACCAAATTCCTTAAACAAGTTAGAAAATCCATTATATTCGTCCATACTACGGACAACACAAATAATATCTTTGCATGCCACCCCAGCCTGTAATTGCTGTTTTATTTTTCCTAATACTCCACGCATTTCATTTTCCACGCTATAGGCTTCAAAAACAATAATTCCATTAGATGCGCCGACTACTGGGTGCTCTCGTTGCCAATTTCTAACAAAATGATCAAGTCCTTGATTTCTAGGACTAAACTCTTGTAACTGTTCCTTTATAAATCCCATACCCATAAAATCCATATAGGCATTTTCTGTGGCCGCAGACAACTCCGGCCTTTCTGCATCATAAAACAGCCCGACTTCAATTGTGCAATGATTGGACAGAGCTTTAAGTAACTCTATTTGCAAATTATCAAATTGATAGAATTCACTAAAATATAGTTTTTCCCACGGAACGACACAATTTTCTTTTTGCAATGCTCTAATTGCTAATCTATAGAGACCATCGACATCGTAGCGTTTTTGTTTTTTTAACTCCTGCCTATAAAGCAAATAGATATGATAAATTTCCATATCTTTTGCCTGTAAATAATCCGTGCGCTCCCAAGCTTGCAGTGCCCCATAAAATTCTTCACAAGTAATTCCTCCGCGAGATAATTCGCCGATGAAGCTTACCATATTTTTTATAAAGCCCTTTTTATCTGCTAGTTTGGCAAAATAGGAAAGTTCGCCCTTTGCTACAAGTGACTTAATAATTTGTTTAATAACCATCTCTTGTGCCGGACGAGAAATACGCGTATAAACATCCAAATGGTTTACTCGCAACAATTCGTTTGGTAAATAATCCATAATAACTGTGCGTACGCTTCCTGCTTTTTTTACCTCGTCCATCAAAATATGCCCCGGAACCACAAATACAGCTTGCCCATAAGCAAACTGTTTAGCATCATCAATAAATTTGTTACGCATGGTTTCACCCAAAGGCAGGCAATACAATTTATTCATATCATTCTCCTATAAAGTTCACTACAAGCATTGTGCCCTACGTTAATTTATACAGCAACATCACTGCTAATATTTTAACACAATAAAGAAGAAAAACTGACAGAAAAGATCAATTTATTTGACCTTTTCTCTGTCAGTTTCTGGTTTTTTAACTGTAACAAATTAACCAAGGACACATTAGTCAATAGCTTAAATAGCTACGTCAATCTTTGCGGAAACGCCTACACCTTGAACTCTATTAAACCCATTTAGAGGATTTTTGCTGTCAATGGGAATCAGCGCTTGAATTCGGACGGAACGATTTAACATATCGCCCTCTAAAGACAACGCGGCCTTACATCTGTCTACACTTTCTTGAGGACCTGATACTTGCGCCGCTCCTACGTAACCTTTGCTGCCTACCGTAATGATAGGCACAACTTTGGTAGCATAGTCGGAACTTACGTTATATTTATCGGTAAGTTTATTAATAAAAGTATTAATATCATTAGCATAGGTATCTACAATATAGGCAATTCCGCCAGTTTTCAAAATGGAACCAAGACCGCCTAAAATATCGGCACTTGCAGTTGGAACAACGCTCCCAACTAAGAACCCACATAAAGCTGCTGCTACGATTGTTTTTTTACTAACTAATTTCATTTTAACACCTCCGTATTTTTATTATAATAATTATAGCATAATTTATAATAGGTCTACATAATATGAGATAAGTGTAAAAAAAACAAAACAAATAAGGACAAGTAGATGCTATCTACTTGTCCTTATTACACAGCAAGCATTATAATTATGCTTCTGGTTTCGCCAATTCTAATTCTTCCGATTTAAGTAATTTTTCCACAAGTACGTCAATTTTATCAACTTGGTAGCCGGTAATGGTCTCTACTTCTTTGACGATCATTTCCCTCAATGCAACTACTGTATCAGGGATATTAGCACCATAAATGACTGTTACTTTTACTTCAAAAGCAACATGACCCACAGTACCTTGATCACCTTCACCGGTAACAGCATCAGTCTTTTTTACATTTACCTGAGGAACAACACGTTCAGCCACTTTTTTAGCAATAACTGCTAAAGTACTTCCTTCTCCTGTGCTAACTGCTACGCTACCAACTTTAGACATTGCCGTTTTTACCAAATCAGCAAATACTTCTTCGCTAATTATTGTTTTTCCACCAATCATGATTATCAGCTCCCATTGTTAAATTTATAACGCTTAATGTACATCCCACTAAGTAGTCTATTCTATACAAAGTAAAATATCCCTGCTATTTTTCAATAAAATCACAAACCCTTTAATACTAGTTTTTGTGAACTTTAGCAAAAAATACCGCCGGAATAAGAAAGAACAAATTAGTAACTAGACTCTGGAACAAAGTATAATTGGCAGTTGGTACAAATATCTTCCATGTCAAAGCAACAAAAATACCTGCAACCATTGCCATAATGCCCCAAGAATGAGCAAGCCTTCCTTTAAAAATAATAGCAAAAGTCAATGGTAAAAAAATGCCCGATGCACGCAAGGCCATAGAGAAATAGCTCCATGTAAGTACGTAAGAATCCAAATTATACATAACAAAAGTCAAAGACAAAACTGTGATGGTTAGAACTGAAAAACGATTAATCAATAAGAGCTTAGCAGAGTCCTTTATACCAGCTATTTTGCCAAAAACATCATTAGAAATCATAGTACTACACCCCAAAGCAAGCCCAGCTACAGAACCAATGGACGATATGATTATTCCAGTTAAGGCTGCTCCACCTAGCCAGGGTGGTAAGTAATTAATAAAATAGAGAGGTAACGCATCAATAGGTAGAATATCAGGATGGGCAACTCTCATAAACATACCAATAAACATTGCCGGAATTCCTACCGGTATAACTAATAATCCCGCTAAAAGACATCCTTGGGCAGCCGTTTTATTATCCTTAGCAGAAAATACCGCCTGAATATAGCTTTGTGTACAAATGATACCCACCAGTACTGAAAAGAAACTATAAAGGCCGTTCTCTACACCTCTGCCCCAAAAACTAAACCATGGGAAAGGCGGAAATTGGGCATGCAGACCGCTCATCCCGCCAATTGCAATATAGGCGGCAGTACCAGCAATAAAAAGCGTTCCTAGAAGAAGTCCCGCTTTAAATAATCCCCCCATACCACTACTGTTAATGCCTCCCCAAAATACGGAAGCCAAAACAATAAACAAAATTGCTCCTGCCGTTAGTAAATTGCTGAAATGAAAAAGTCCTATTGATAAATGGAATACAGTAAGGCAACTAGCCACGATACTAAAAAAAATTCCCATTGACGCAGTTATACTTGTTATAGGGCCTGCTTTATCACCGAAATTATTCACCATAAATTCGCTAATAGTAGTCAACCCACTTTCTCGCAAAGGACTAGCATAAAACAGTCCCATACAAATAAGTGAAAGCCCTATTCCAATAGTAAACCACCAACTACACAATCCATAATTAAAAGCCATTTGTGCAGTGCCAACCGTTGCCGCTCCGCCAACAGCAGTACTAAAAATACCGCCAGCTACCAAAACTACGCTTGATTTGCGTCCACCAACATTATAATCGTCAGCGGATTTAACTTTGCGCGCCACATACCAACCTGGTATGAACGACAACAAGAGAACTAATATTAAACTAATATAATGTGTGGTAGTTAATTCCATTATGCAATCCTCATCTAAATTCGACTTTTAAATGCTGACGTTCAACCAAGCGATAGTATTGGTATTTAGGATATCCAACCATAAGTACACCAACTATATTTTGCTTAGTTGGAACTTTCAATAATTCTCGCAATGGTGCATATCCTGTTTGTGCACAAGTCTGAATGAAACCGCAAATAGTTGTTCCTAAGCCAATTGTTGGTGCGTAAAGTTCAACGTAAGCCCAAGACTGCTCACAATTGCTAACCCCTGTTTCATTAAGCCGTCTTGCTAAAGCAAAAATTAGTTGCTTAGCATTTCTAGCAATAATATCCACGCCCTGTTCCCTATAAACTTTTAACACGCTATTAAAATATCTGGCTCTAGGGCTGCCAGCAGCCATTTCTAGTTCCATCCAATCAGCTGTCGCATTTGCAATTTGCCTAATCAGCTTCTCATCAGAAACAACAATATAGTACATTCCCTGAGAATTTGCGGCTGTTGGTGCATAGCGGGCAATGTCTAAAAGTTTTCTGATTTTTTCTTCTTCCACTAATTGTGGTTTGAAATTTCGTATTGAGCGGCGCGACCTCATAAAGTTATAAGCTTCTTCACTGTTTAACTTATCGGCAGGAACCGGTATCTGTTCTTCAAGGGGACACCTGCTATTGCTCAAAGCTCCGGTAGGGCAAACAGCTACGCAATGACCGCAGGCCATGCAGCCACGATCTCTAACACATTTTGGTCCATTGTCATCCAAAGCAATAATACAACTTGGACAAACATTGGCACAAATACCACATTTTACACACTTATCGTGGTCAACAATAAGCAAATTATTCATAACTTCACCTCTGTTTCAATCTAGATATCTTATTTTAGCACAAAAAAGCCGGACAATGAAGTCCGGCAGAAATTCTGGCTCCTCGAGTAAGACTCGAACTTACAACAACTCGGTTAACAGCCGAGTGCTCTACCGATTGAGCTATCGAGGAATTAACTTATCAACGAAGGTTATTATATAACACGGGAAGGATGCTGTCAATATTTAGGAAGAAAAAAGCAGTGAAGTATAAAAGCAGTGAAGTGAGAAAGGCCGTGAAGTGGCAACGAAGTTGCCAGTGAAGTTGTAGCATAGCTACAAGTGAAGTGCTCTTCGAGCAGTGAAGTTAGCCTGCGGCTAAGTTGTGGATGTTTTCGCATACGAAAACTAAAAATTTATAAAATCTCTTAGTCTCCCCTCGTAGGGGAGGTGGCGACGATGTACTCATCGTTGACGGAGAGGTTTGTAAACTTTTTATTTATTTTCTTATAAGTTTAGTTTTTGAAAAAAACTTTCCTTAACTTTGAAAGCTTAGCTTTCAATACTGCACGTTCCGCAGGAACAGCTGCACTTTGCGTAGCAAAAGCTGCACTTCGATGAAATCGATACTGCACAAGAAGTTCTGCAGTGAAGTGAGAAAGGCCGTGAAGTGGCAACGAAGTTGCCAGTGAAGTTGTAGCATAGCTACAAGTGAAGTGCTCTTCGAGCAGTGAAGTTCTCCTTCGGAGAAGTTGTGGATGTTTTCGCATACGAAAACTAAAAATTTATAAAATCTCTTTGTCTCCCCTCGTAGGGGAGGTGGCGACGATATACTCATCGTTGACGGAGAGGTTTGTAAACTTTTTATTTATTTTCTTATAAGTTTAGTTTTTGAAAAAAACTTTCCTTAACTGTTCGCTTGCGAACACTTC
>Ga0183100_1000296_pt1 | contig 52027 bp, 34 predicted proteins | sample Biomet2_FD_127789 | JGI IMG/M metagenome (GOLD analysis project Ga0183100, IMG submission 127789) | Microbial communities from bioreactor (seeded with anoxic lake sediment) at LBNL, California, USA - Biofuel metagenome 2 | ecosystem: Engineered > Bioreactor > Anaerobic > Unclassified ... | reverse complement strand
GGCAAGAGCACCCTGGCGTTCGACATCGTCTACGCCGAGGGCCAGCGCCGCTACGTCGAGTCCCTCTCGGCCTACGCCCGCCAGTTTCTGCCGCAAATGGACAAGCCGCAGGTGGACAAGGTGGAGGGGCTTTCCCCCGCCATCAGCCTGGAGCAGCAGTCCACCTCGCGCAATCCGCGCTCCACTGTGGGCACCGTCACCGAGGTGTACGACTTTCTGCGCGTGTTCTTCGCCCGGCTGGGCGCGTTCTTTTGTCCCAAGTGCGGCAAGCCCATCACCGCCCAAAGCGCGGACGAGATCGTCGCGGCCATAATGGCCTTGCCCGAGGGAGCGCGCATTTTGTTGCTGGCCCCGCTGGTGGAGCATCAAAAGGGCACGCACAAGGAGCTTTTCGCCCGGCTGCGCAAGGAGGGCTTCGCCCGCGTGCGCATCGGCGGCGAAATCTTCGCCCTGGAGGATGCGCCCGAGCTGGACAAGCTCAAAAAGCACACCATCGAGCTGGTGGTGGACAGGCTGGCCATCAAGCCGGACATCCGCCCGCGCCTGGGCGATTCCGTCGAACTTGCGTTGAAGCAGGGCAAGGGCAGCCTCATCGTTGCCGAGCACGACAAGAAGGGCCCGGGCGGCAAACCGGCCGACCGCTTCTTCAGCACGTCGAGCACCTGCGCCACTTGCGGCATCTCCATGCCCGCGCTTGCGCCCGCGCTGTTCTCCTTCAACAGTCCGCAGGGCGCCTGCCCGGAGTGCTCCGGCCTGGGCAGCGTGGAGTGCTTCGAGTTCGACCTGCTGGTGCCCAACAAGGGGCTCTCCCTTTCTGGCGGGGGCTTGCTGCCCTGGCGCAATCCCCGACTTTTCGCCCGCCATGCGGACGACCTCAAGCGTCTTGGCCGCCGCCATGGCTTCACCCTCGACACTCCCCTGGGCGAGTTCAGCGAAGCCGCCCGCCGCGCCCTCGTGGACGGCGACCCCGAGACCGATTGGCCCGGCGTCGAGCCGCTTTTGGAGCAGGGCTACAGCATGGGGCCCTTCTGGCGCGACGAACTCTCGCGCTATCGCCAGAGCCGCCCCTGTCCCGTGTGCCAGGGCGCGCGCCTGAAGCCGGAAGTGCTTGCCGTGCGCGTGCCCGCCAACCCGGGAGCCGACAGCCTGAACATCCACCAGTTCTGCTCGCTTTCCATCACCCGCGCGCTGGACTGGCTTTCCGCCCAGGACTTCTCCGGGGCCAACGCGCTCATCGCCGGGCCGCTGCTCAAGGAGCTGACCCACCGCCTGGGCTTCATGAAAGGCGTCGGGCTGGATTACCTCTCCCTTGGCCGCAACATGAACACCCTTTCCGGCGGCGAGGCCCAGCGCATCCGTCTGGCCAGCCAGCTGGGCAGCGGACTCGTCGGCGTCACCTACGTGCTCGACGAGCCCTCCATTGGCCTGCACCCGCGCGATAACGAGCGCCTGCTCAAGACTCTGCGCAGCCTGCAGGCGCGCGGCAACACCGTGCTGGTGGTGGAGCACGACGAACCCACCATCATGAGCGCCGACCACGTCATCGAGCTGGGCCCCGGCAGCGGCGAGCTCGGGGGCGAAATCGTCTTCCAGGGCGACGTCTCCACCCTGATGAACGAGAGCCAGTCCCTGACCGCCAAGTACCTGCGCGGCGATCTGCGCGCCTGGCGGCCCGACGAGCGCCGCCAGCCCCTGGCCATAGGCGGCCGCACGCACCTTAGCATACGCGGCGCGCGCACCAATAATCTGAAGGGGCTCGACCTCGACATCCCGCTGGGCGAGCTGGTCTGCTTCACCGGCGTTTCCGGCTCGGGCAAAAGCTCGCTGGTGGTCGATACCCTCTACAAGCATTTGGCGCTGTTCCAAGGCGTCAAAGTGGACCAGCCCGGCCCCATCGACGCCTTCATCGGCGCGGAGGCCATTGAGAAGATTATCGCCATCGACCAGACGCCCATCGGCCGCACGCCGCGCTCCAACCCGGCCACCTACACCAAGATCTTCGATGAGATCCGCACGGTTTTCGCCAACTCCAAGGACGCCAAGATGCGCGGCTACACTCCCGGCCGCTTCAGCTTCAACGTCAAGGGCGGCCGCTGCGAGGCCTGCCAGGGCGACGGGCAGATCCGCGTGGAGATGCACTTCCTGCCCGACGTGTTCGTCACCTGCGATGTGTGCAAGGGCAAACGCTACAACGCGCAAACGCTGGAAGTGCGCCACAAGGGCAAGAACATCGCCGAGGTGTTGGATATGACCGTGGCCGAGGCCAAGGACTTCTTCGGCGCGCACACCGCCCTGGCGCGCCGCCTGGAAGTGCTGGAGCAGGTTGGCCTGTCGTACCTGCGCCTGGGGCAGCCAGCCACCACCCTCTCCGGCGGCGAGGCCCAGCGCATCAAGATCAGCCGGGAGCTGGGCAAGCGCAACCTGCCCGGCGCGCTGTACATCCTCGACGAACCGACCACAGGTCTGCACATGCACGAGGTCGGCAAGCTCATCCGCGTGCTGCACCGCCTGGTGGACAAGGGCGCCAGCGTCATCGTCATCGAGCACAACGCCGATGTCGTCCTCGCCAGCGACTACGTGTTCGACCTCGGGCCCGGCGGCGGCGAGAACGGCGGGCAGATCGTCGCCCAGGGCACGCCGGAGGAAATCATGGCCAACCCCGAGTCCGTCACCGGCCGCTTTCTGGGCGCTGAGGCCAAGTAGCACCGAAAAGGCTAAAGAGAAGGGGGAAAAGAAGGGAGAAGGGGAGAAGATTTTTTCGGGGGGAATGATTCCCCCCAGACCACCTCTAATCAATTTGCCGTATCTATGCCTAATAATTCTCTAGATGCAGAAACGTGTCCAGCAGTTAGTAGTTTCAAGGGACACTTGCGGGACACGTGAAGTGGCACAGGCTGGCTGGAAATGTCTCTCAAAGGGATATCCTCTTGGCTGACGACCTCTCAAAACCGGAAGCCAAACAAGCCACCGTCTTCGGTGGCGTCGGTCAACACCGTATCAAGCACATGGCCCGAGAGATCGAAACCGTTGAGAGTCTCCTTGAACGCATCGTCCTCGTTCATCGTGACGATGTACTGAAAGCCCAACTCTTGCGCGGTTTCTGCGCCAACTTTCAGGGCACTGATGAGCTGGCGGCCATCGACGCCATCGAAGAGATGGCTGTCATGCACGAGGAATCCTGGCCCCACACCCCGGCTGGCGCACAAGCGCATGAGCATCATGTCGAAACAGAATATTTGCATATTCTTGATGCCCTTGCTGCGCGAGCCCTGCATGGGGAATTGGAACGCGGGGCCATTGGATGTATCCTCCACCGTCATACTTCCGGCTGACTCGTAGAGCCGTCGGGAGGTGTCCTCAAATGCCAGAATCGCCGCATCCAATCGCGCTTTCTGCTCGGAGAAATCACGCCGCAAACGCAACGCCAGTTGGTTCCTTTCGATCTCCAACTCGTTCTTGGTGCCCTCAAGCTGTTCTGCGGCCCCGAATCGTTGCCGCAGAGATTCGACCGTCGTTTCAAGGCGGGCAGCTTCTCCTTGCAACTGTGAGAATTGGTCCAACGCCCCGTGACTCCGTAGGAGTGTCATCACGGCAGCGCGGCGTTCATCAAGTCCGCGTTTTGCTTGCTCCCGCTCAAAGACGCGTTGCTTCGTGGCCTCAAGTTCTCCTGCCAAGTAATCTCGTCGGTTACGAACCACCGACTCATGGAAGCTTTGAACTTCGTCATAGCGCTTGATGGCCAGATCCGGCAAAGCTACCCCAGCCTCCGCGTAGATACTTTGAAGATCTGTGAGTGAAGGAGGTGTCTCCGCCTGCATTGCGCGTTCCAGATCGGCGATCGCCGCAGCGTCAATAACGTTGCCGTTAGACAAGTCACTGATCGCTCGAGTGAGCTGATCGGCTTCCGCTTCCAAGTCCGCGTACTGAGGCAGTACGCGGAACGCCTCAACCTGGGACTTCAGGCTTGCCAACTGAGCCTCAGCCACAGTCAGTTGGGTGCGCAAATCAGACGCCTTCCCGACGATGCTCCCAAACGTACCGACGCTTGCCGCCTTTTTGAGCTCTGTCAGCGTCTTCTCGCGGTTACGCACCGTCTGCCAGTCGCTGGCGATCTTCCAATCCAGACCAAGCAAGAACATGAGGGCGACTTGATAGTCGCCGGCCTGCTGCATGGTCGCCTGCTTCTCAGGTGTGGTGAAGGCTCCGCTGAACTGCCGACGTACGAAATATGCAAACAAGGAACGGAATGTTGGAGCACGCCCTTCCGTGTCCGGGATCTGATGCAGCCCGAACATTTTTTCGCCCAGCAGCTCCACCCACTCAGAATTCGTGAGCGTGCCCCTCCCGTTCAGGAAGTTGGCGCCTTCAGCATGTATCTTGGATTTCTGTAGTCCCGAACGCGCGACATAGAGCCGTTCGCCGCCGAGGTCGAACTCAATGCCAAAGGACTCGTTGACAAGGGCTTCCGAGCGGAAAAGGGAGTCTTTTCCGGCGTCCGACCCCATCAAGAAATGTACGATCTCAATCACGCTGCTCTTGCCAGCTCGGTTACGGGTCTGCTTCTCGCTGGCCCCCTCCTCCTTCTTTGCCACCAACACGTTTAGGCCAAGTTTCAGTGTGAGCGTTTTGAAGGAAGTGAGGCTGCTAGAAAGTCGGTGGATCATGATGTCCTCCGGGTAACAAGCCCCTCGTGCAGGCCGATTGCGCCTACAAGAAACAAGAGGTCAAGCGCCAGCACGAATGCGTCGTAGCGCAGGGGAGACGGTGCCGCCTGGTCTCTGAACGAACGGGACACCTGCTCCCACAAAGCCGACACCGTGGTGGCAGCCGTGAGGTGCCGCAAAATCACCGCCCCGACAGTGAGTAGGGCACGATTCTGAGGGAGATGTTTGGACGGAAGAATCACCGACCTACTCCTCGCGGTTCCTCGAAGATGTCGCAGCGTTCGAAATAGTACGCGATGACGGCGAGCACGGCCATCTCATGGTCCGGAGATCCACGATGGTCGCCTCCGGCCCAGGATTGTAGTTCGGCAAAAATTTGGTCGGGAACATGAACGTCGCGTTGACGCCGATACTCGATTTTGAAGGCTTCCGCCAGTCGTTCCCCGAGGGCCTCGTCATACCATTGGGCGAGAAAGTCGGCGACCAACGGTGCCTTGGTCATGCCATGCTTGAGTAATTGCGCCGCAGCATTTGACAGAGCGTTTGCCTCTATTTTGCCAGCTGGCACGTCTTTCACGGCTGCTGAGGACGAAGCGGGTAGCCCCGCGATTCGTTCAAGTACCACCTGCAGCTCGCCGAACCCCAAACGGGCCTTGGTTTCCTCGGTAGGGGCAAGGCCGAACCACGATGACTTGTCGTCATTCGAGAGCTTGCGAAAGACCAGGCGTAGCTCCTCCAAGCACCACGGCTGGAGCTCAATGCCAGGATTCGCGGCCTCGAAGTCCAGCAGGAGCTTCTGGACATGCGGCGGCAGCCCCTCCGTCGCGTTGTGCATGAACACCCAGCAGTCGAAATGATTATTCCAATGTGCCTTGGCCCCCTCGAAGTCCTCAAGAATTTTAGCCTTTGCCTTGGCAGCATCCATCTCGTTGGGCGCATACACCTGGAACAGCCGACGTTCTGACTTGAGAAAGCCGTCATTCTTGCGGTCACCCTGGTTTCCCCACGGGCGGCAGGCCATAAAGTCAGCCTTGTAAGCCAAACCCATCAACCGTTCAAAGAACGTCTGAAATGCGTCTCCTTTCGAGCGCAAAAACTCATTCTCGAACTTCTGTTCGTAGTAGGCGTCCGACAGTATCATGCATCAACCTCCACCGTGGCCGCCAGTTCTTCGCCCAACGCGTGGGCCAGAGTGGCCTGTGCCTAGCAAGAGCAAGGGGGTTCGATTACTCTACGCGGAACTATGGTGGCAATCAAGGCAGCAACGCTGAGCTTTTGCCGAGGCTGGGGCGACGAAGGAGGTATCGTTGTGGCCGCTCAAGCACGTTCAAGTGATGTGAGAGCTGGCCTGTTGGGTCTAAGCCCAAGTGGTTTTGACCTGGGCTTTTTCAGTCATTTTGAAAAATATTGTAGCCTCGTTTTAGGCCCTGGAAGCCTTCCAGTGACCATACCATTCCCGAGCATGGGTGAGGCCCTAGGTGAAATCGTGCGAGGGGCTTTCAGGGCATTCTAGCCCCCTTCATACCGTCCTCTCAATTCACTCCTGACCAGGATAGCTTGACACATTCTGCAATTTATTGTTCAAAATCAAATATTTATTTACATAAAACGCGAGGTCGTGCTATCGGCAGCTGCAACTCAACGGAAGAATCGGCAGCGGAATTTCGCCAATGCACGGCGGGCAAGACAAATGACAACATTTAGAGGTGTACTGTGATGGAAAGAGCTGAAATGGACATGGCCAAGCGGGAGAATAAGGAAACGGTCAAATCCCGCGACATGACTCAAACACAAATCAACGAGGGTGAGTTCTCGGCGTTTGGGCATGTGTCGAAATTTTTCCAGCCGTATGTCTGGTACTGGAAAATCACGACGTGGGACGGCAAGGCCGGGCTTTTCATGGTTTTCTGGGATCTGCGTGCGTGTTTTGCGACCGACGATGGAGCAGTAACCTGGGGGAAGTGGATTTGGCGTGAGAAGGGGCTTCTCATTAACAATGACCTCCTCATCGACGCGTTTACCGGGAAGGAGTTCATTCCTCGCCTGGACCGCAATTCCAAGCTGACGAGTCTCAATCTTGACCCCACGTATCGGGTGGAGATCCCGACGCTTGCAGAAGACCCTGAGGCTTGGCTTCCGATCACTCTTACCAAAGCGTTCAGGTAGCACCAGATTCGCGCCTAGTCGGATGGGCCGCATTTAAAAGATAGCCCTTCGCGTTGCCAGCCCTCGGCGCGCGAAGGGCTATTTTGTGAGCGTTTTCCGCAGAGGCATTGTCTGGCGCTCGCTACGCGCTCCCTACCGTGGTTACGCCCGCAATGTTCGAGGGCATCATATGGAGTACACCGGAGTAACTGTCTGAAATGTAGTTCATCGTCGCTGTGTTAGCATCAACTGATTTGACCGCAGTCGGGGCACACGAATCCCCACTGACCGTCAGGCTTACGCGCAGGTAACGCGAGAATATCACATCCGTATACATGGTCCTCCCAGCCAGGGCGCTGGTCTGATTCGTCGATGAAGTCCTGGCTTGGCAGCATGGCTGCATATCGATGACCGTTGCGGCACTGGCGCACCTCCCAATGCGATCCGCAGTCGGTGCATTCACATCGAAAGCAATCACGGTCTCGCCGCTTAAAGCCTTGAGCAGGACCAGCTTTTTCTCCACAGGTTGGGCAGTTGAGAAGAGTGTTAAGCACCTCTCTCGCATCGCTCAACTGTTTAGCCAATGCCCTCGCTGTTTCGGCAGCCGCTTCACACCGTTGAACCTCCTTTTGAGCATCAGCCTTCTGGTGCACGAGCGGCCTAGTATTCTTCCTCTGTCGCACGGCTTCCCGGAGTTCACCAGAAAGGTCCTCATGCTTGGAGCGTGCCTTCGAAAACTCAGCCTCGGCTTCTTGCACCATCACCTCAAGATCTAATCTCCTCCACTCATCATCGAGAGGCGGCGTATGCATTTCAAGGGTGTTCCCTCCATCCCGCGTTGCCAGCCATCTCCTGTGTTGGCTCACGTCTTTGAGGGAGCTTGCATCGGGGGGAACGGGAATTCGTGGCGGATAGCCGCTGAAGCGAACACAGGAGAGGAACCAGCGCAAAGCTCGGGCCACTCGCTCCGTACTCCCGAGCTTCCACGGTGAAACAGGGAGACAACCGCACCCCTTTAAATCGGTCCGTGGATCATTTCCGACAGTGTGGAGAGAGGTGAGCAGCTTCGGGTTTGCAGGCCCCCTCTTATCCTCTGATGCGAGATACAAAACTAGCAAATCTGGGTGAATACGCTCGCTGGCGCCTTGTCGAATCTGGTTTAAGCTTTCCTGTACGAGTTCATCGGCTCCCGCTCTCAAGTCGTTGGCCAACGCCACGATTGTCAGTTCTCGTTTTCCGCATACAAGATGGATGGTCCCGCTGGCATCCCAACGCAAATGGACGGTCATACCATGTCCCCAGAGCGACAGGGAACTTCCGCGCCTGAGGGGTTTGTCCAACTCAACGTCTGTTGGAGCGTAGCCCAGAATACCGAGAGCCCTTACCACCAATAGCGTTGAGAACGAATCCAAGCCGCAGCAGAGGCGCTGTGCATCGGCGTAGAGCTCAGATGGATTTGGCGTCTGGCCAGCCCCCGTCCTAGCCCACTCTCTCCAAAGTTCGGCAACACGGCGGTAGTGTTGGTCGTTTGTCAGGATATTAGTATTTTTAAGAGTGATCGGCACATGAGCCCGCTGCGGGATAGCGGCATAGAGGGCTGAGTCCAGAAGCCCCATCACCTTGTACTTCAGCCGCTCAAGCTCATCCAGAATGGCTTTTGCCTGCCTGCTGCCTTCGCTCGCGTCGATTGCCCTGCCCCACAATTTGCTCATTCTGCCCCGACGCTGATGAGTGCCCCTGACAGAAGCCGAGAAGTCCTTCTCCTTGAACACATTCTCCAGTTTTCGCAGTTCGCAGATTCGGCTGTTTAGATGGTTGCGAAGGTTGTCGAGCAAGCGGGCAACAACGCGGTTCTCATAAATGTCGAGCAGGTCGTGAGGCACTTCAGCAAGAACCCGTTTTGGGCGGATGCCGCACAGAAGACGCTGCTCCCAATCCTCGGTATGAGCCGCCAAATAGGAATTGGCCTCAGGCGGAGTACGCCTCGATTGTGCGATAGGAACACGTTCAATCTCTACATGGAGATGTGCACGAGGCTTCCGACAGACCGCTTCAAGGTGACCCAAATGCTCACGAACCAGGAATTCCAGGGGCTTCAAAGAAAGCATCTCTGGAATTTCTGGGACCAAAGGGATCACATCAGTCCACTCAAGCCAGGACGCTTCTCCACGCATGAGTTCCTCAAGTCTGTCTCCTATTGCTCGCACACTTTTGGCTTCAAGGTCCTCGGGGAGTTGTGCCCGTGACACTCTCCCACTCTGCCTCTGCCCCGCGCCAGCAAGCACCTGCCAACGCCCCGAGGGCTCGGGCACAAGAAACTCCCCTGGTGCTGCAGTGACAGTGTTCAGGAACACGTCTTGCCCTCCGCCCTCAACAACCCACTGACCGATGAGCAGACCGGATTGAGGGAGGCCAGAGGACAGGCGCCCTGCAAGGCGGTTCCTGAATGTACTGGGCTCAGGCATCCGCATCCCCCAGGCGAGCGCTTTCCCGGCGGAGTAATTCAAGAGACTTGATTGGCTCTCCCTCCATTCCATTCCATCCGCTGAGGATGCGCTCTTTCAGAGCCCTGATGTCCTCTGGGCGGTTGTCATGCCGGTCACGAATCTTACGAAGGAGCTTGGTCGCTAGGATGTGGTCGGTCGCCTCGCCAACTGTTCCGCCAGCGGCCACAACCACGGGGACGTAGAAACTCATTTGCCGCTCAAGCCGATTTCCCCAACCGACATGGAACCTGCTTTTCAGGGTGTCGCCAAGCTCGTCATTCAGGAAATCGTATGACTTGGCAGCAGCATCTTTATGCTTCGCCACTGCGGTAGCGAAGGCATCCGTAAGAGCGTCAAGGCTGATGGGACGCCGGGAATCAACGTCCTGCAACTCGAATTTCTCGTAATTTCGTGGCAACTCCATAACGTGGGCGCGGTCATAGGTTTTGTCCGCGAAGTCTTTTGTCGTCTCGTCATGGTTGGCCGTCCCGACGAACCAAACGTTGCGCGGAATCGGCATCTTCGTCCCGCCTTCCGTCAATAGGCCAGGCGCAGGATCGACAGCTGCCGTCATGAGCACAAGGCGCTGAAGGCCCTGATCCTGCTCCAGGGCCGAGAGGAGATCAGCAAAATACTGCTCCGGATGCGAGAGGTTCATCTCGTCCAGCACAACAACAAATGGGGTGTCCCGATGGCGTGGCGTGGACGCTCGATATAAGGCTTTCAGAAACTCCGTCTCGTAGAAACGCTTCTCGAACGTGTTGTAGTGGCCGATGAGATCCTGACGATCTCGCCAACCTGCCTGGACCTCAATGAGAGCGCTTCCTGCCCCGATCGCGTGGGCAAAAGCCAACGGGAGGCTCGTCTTGCCGGTGCCACTAATCCCCTGGAGCAGGTGGAGTCGACTCATCGCAAGCCCGCCGAGGAAGCTTCGAACGTCCGCATGCGAGTAATAGAGCTCTTTCTTCGTTAAAGGGTCCAAGGCCATCCGGTTGCGCACATACCCTGCAAACTCCTTGAGATCGCGAATCTTGCCCTCTGCGTTTATCGTCGACTGTAAGCCATTGTCACTATCCATTTCACTGCATGCCGGGAACGGACTCTTGCCGTCGGCTCCCTTGATCAGTTCGCCGGCCTCGGCTCGAAGCTGTTTGTGCGCCTCGTGGAGAAGGGCGTTTGCCGACTCCAGGGAAAGCTTCTGATCCCGCAGGGATTCCAGCTCGGTCACAGCAATCAACCTTCGTGCTGCCTCCTGACGTGCCTCCCCGATTTCGGCCTGCAACTGCAACCGATCCGATTCCCACAGCTCCTTCTGGCGCTCAAGCTCTTCAAGGCGTTGTGCTGCCTGGGCACTAGGGCGCCCACCAAGTGTCTTTTTGAGGTCATTGCGTTCAGCTTCAAGCACCTGAAGTCTCTTCAGCACCTCTTCCGGCGTCTCTCCCCCAAATCGATGAATAGCTTCCTCGCGCTCGGCGAGGCTTTTCCTGGCACTGTCCCGGTCCTCTCGGACGGCCTTGAGTTGCTCGATCAAGGCCAGAGCTTGGCCCTCCATCGATTCGATCCTTCTTGCTGCGCGCTGGACGGCTCTCTCTTCGAAATAGGTGCGGTCCTCGTCAAGAATCTCTTGCTGTTCTTTAAGGTCACGCTCACGTTTGCGGAGATTCGCCTCAAGGCGGACGAGATCTTCGCGCTTCTTCTCAAATTCTGCCCGCTCCGATGCGAGTGCCGCCTCGCTGGCTTCACGGGCCGCAGCAACATCTTGAATCGCTTTGTCGCGCAGGGCGGCTAGTTTGGTTTTGAGTTGCTCACGCTTTTCTTGCAACTCACGCTCGAACTCGTCACGCTCATCATCAATCTGCTTCCGGCGGCTTGAGAGCTGCGTCCGGAGCTCCTCGCCTTCGACCTCCAGCTGGACGAGCGCATCGCGGCTGCGACGGATGAAGCCGGCGTCCGCGTCAAGCTCACGGCGGGCGATGTCCTCATGACGCTTGAGGAGATCATGCTCATCTTCTTGGAGTTTTGCGTCACGTTCAGATAGCTCCTGGTCGCGCTGAGTCAGGCCATCCACCTGCAGCTTCAGTTCGTCACGATCCTCTTCGAGCTTGCTCACCAGCTCCTCGGCCTCTTGCGCACGTCTTTCCGCCAGAGCCTCCGCCTCCACCAAGCGCTTCCGTTGGGTTTCAAGCAGCGCGAGTGCTTCCGAAGCGCGCTTGATGAGGACCTCGGAGGTCTCACCCTGTGGCGGTGCCGGTGCAACTTCCAGCTCCTCAAAATCGGCCTTGGTCGCCTGTTCGTGAGCGGCAATCTCGACCTCGGAAAGCACCGTCGCCAGGGGCTTCGGCGCTGCGCCAGCGGCTTGAGCCGGTTTTACCGCAGCTTTATTATTGTGATTCTTGTTCTTCTTGGCCATGCAAGCCTCCAGTGCTCTCATTCGAAGGATCCGGCTCTGAATCGGTGATTCCGAGGAGGGCCGAAATGATTTTGTACACCTTGTCTACATGCTGCTCGGCATGATCGGGGGACACCGAGCCTCCGCTGGCGTGCCCAGCCGCACCTCCAGCACTTGCAACGTCCTCAATGGTTACCAAGAGTTCAGGGGCCGTCTTTGCAGCCTGAGCAAACGGGTGAGTTTGATCCCGTTGTGCCAGCAGCGCTGTTGCGGTGACGAGAGGACGCAAGGGCCAAGTTTGTTTGAACTCAACGACAGCTTTTATCGGCCCCGGTTTCACATTCAAGAGTGGCTCCGGGAACGGCTCTGCAAAACCAAGCGACCGGAATGCCCCCTCGTAGGTGGCGCTTAAAATGCTTCGATCTTGCTGCGGCACAAGGTACTGCTCACCAGTCCGATAGTTGATCCTCTGGACAAACACGCGCTTCCAGATGTCGCCGTGAGAGTGGGCGTCCATCAGTGAGGCGAAGACAACCTCAAGCACCTTCGTGCCCGCGCGCAGGGCATTGTCGACTTTGTAGGCTGGGCACTCGCTTCCGTATTCTCGCATCTCAATGCGAGTAGATTCCATCGCGAGAACTTGGTCAAAAGCGGGGTGAGTTCGAAAATTGATACCGAGCCTGCCATCAATCTCCAAGCCGGCCTGAATTCGTATTCCCTCCAACCAATTCTGTTGGCCATCATAGCTGGAATGGAGGCTTTTCCCAAAAAGGCGATTGACGACGCCAAGCAGATTGGCGTCCTCCTTCATCACCGTCTCAACCTGGCGGCGGAGGCGCACACTCTGCCCGAGTCCAAAAGGATCACAGGCGAACCAATCCAGTGCGCCCGTATCCGATTCAGGAACATACAGGTAGGTCATCAGGAAATACGGCTGGGGCTCCTCTTCAACGAAGCTGACCCGGCTGAGTTGGACACCGGAGGCGACGAAACTGCCCAGCGAATCCTCATCGATGTCGTCCTCATCCTGGAAGCGAAGTCCCTTTCGATGCCGCGAGACAGCTTGCATAATTGCGTTGGTAGTCGGAGTCATCGGACCTGCTTCAGTGCGTGGGAGAACAGTAAATGGGCTTTCGTACCTCGGCTTCCCTTTTGTGCCCAGCAACAGGATCGGAAACCCGTTCTCCTTGAACTCGCGCTCGCAGTAGTCCAGCGTTTCCGAGAAGCGTGGCCAAAGGTCGCCAGTCCATGGATCCTGGAACACAAATCCCGCGACCATTTCCTGTGTCTCAAGCGCCTCTTCCTCAAGCACACGCAGTCCTCCCTGTGTTGGGAGCCCACGCCTGTCGAGGTACCCGGCTTCTCCTAGTTCCGAGACGATGAACGCTGCGAGGTCGGCATGCACAGAGAGGTGGTCAGCGATAGCTTCGGCACGAGATACTCCCGCGCGGCAAAGCCCCATGACCGCACGCTGCAACACGTTCAGCTTGCGTTCCCGAATTCTAGGTGCGACCACCCTGTAAGCCCAGGTCGGCCAAAGCAGGAACTCGCAAGAGCTCCATCGTACGTGTGAACGTGGGCTGAAGTTCAAGACGAGCGTCTCAGGCGTGAATTTTGACGCCATGGTCCCCTCCGCAGCAAAGCTGATAAAACTTGACGAGCCCTGGCACCACCTGTGCGGCTTGCTCACCCTTCAGCATCTCGCTATCACCGACAACTACCAGCAAGCGTTTTTGGCGACTCATCGCAACGCAAAGACGATTCTCCAACATGAGGTGTCCGTACTTGCGACGGAGCAGTTTGGGCTGGTCAGCAACGAAATCGTTTGACCGTGTCATCGAAAGCAAGACGATGTCGAACTCCTTTCCTTGGAAGGCATCGACGGTGCCCACGCGAAGACGCTCGATGAGCTTGCCCGAAGCCCCTCGCGTAGTTCTCCAGGACTCGCGAATGCGATAGGATCCGTCCTCAAGATGCTCGGTGAGACCGGTTGACTCCATTTGCCGGAGAATCTCGCTCACTTGGGCTGAGTAGAAGGAGATGATGCCGACGCTCAGGTCCGGTCGTTCCTGCATGAGGCGTTGCGCCTCCTCGGCAATCCACCTCGCCTCGGCTACCCGACTCTTGCTTTGCCCACCACGCTCTTGTCCACGGCCACGCGGGACATCTACCCACCCAGCCACCGCACCGAGATACCGCGGCAAGTCATGTGTGAAGTCTTCGGCCGGTCGTCCGGAACGGAAACCTTCACCGTGTGGGGCATAAAAGGTCTCGCTGATGAAGTCCCCGAGCACAGGATGCATGCGGTACTGTATGTCCAACGTGACCGTACGCTTGATTCCGTCTCTCCGCTCTCGCTCCCGGAGTTCCGCAAAAAGGCGCTGAAACAGGCTGGTGCGGAGCATCTCTTGCGTCTTCGTGGACACATCCGATTCGAGGTCGCTCTCAACCTCATGGTCCAGGATGTGAGGCAATTGGCGGTGGTCGCCGACCAGAATGATCCGGCGCTCCGCCAAGCTCATCGGGATGAAAAGGTCCAGTGGGTTCGCGCGCGCAGCTTCGTCGACAACGACCGTATTAAACACGGCATCCTCACCCTTCCGCAGGCTCATCTGATATCCAACAGCCTGCTGGCAGGTCGCGGCGAGGACGGCCGTGTAACTTTCAACGGCTTTCTTAGTCCCCTCCATGTCATTCTCGAGGTCGTCACAAAAATCGTAGAGGACCTCCTCGACTCCGCTTTGCGATGAGCGGACTCGTTCGCGAAGAGCATCGACAACGGAACCGAGCACCATCTCCACATCCTCATTGACAACAGGTGCGGACGAAGGACGTTCATCCGGCATCAAGCGGTCGAGGAGGGCCCCTTGAAGTTCTTCAAGGGCAGGGAGAAAATCCGGTTCGGCCTCGCCTCCCCAAGCTGCCGCCCGCTCAAGGAGTGCCTCCTCTTCAGGAGCGAGAACCGCCAAGCGTTGGAGACGTTTCAACGCCTTGCGTGCTTGGCTATCCCCATCGTCTGAGAAGGCGGCGGTCGTGCAACGGAGTCCTCGAACCGCCTTTAGCGCTAAATCGACGTCAGGATCGGCATCACCGTGGGCTTGCGCGGGTCTCCGAAGTTGCTGCACGAGCTCAAAAATCCTGTCGGACAGAGCGGGTGGCACATGTGGAGCTGCAAGTTCTCGGACCGTTGTTAGTAGCCCCGGCAGGTCCTCCGTCCTCGAGGGTGCCTTGCGGTATCCAACCTCAAGGTCACGACACCGCCGGAGCGCGACTGCTGCGGGCAATTTGTCGCATGTTGCGAGCTTCGCGCGCACGGCATCGACGCGCTCCTGCCTCCAACGCTCGAAGCCATCCAAGTCGCTCGTCTGACCACGCTTTCGGCCAACCTTGATTGCAGGAAGGCCATAGACCTGCGTAGCGCTGGCCACATTCTCCACGGCGTCATGCTGGTAGCTTGTGAGCAGGTAGCGGCCAGAGACCCCGTCCGTATTCTCCGCGATTTCGGACAATCGCGCCTGTAACGCTGCGATTGTCCTTGTCTTGCCGGTGCCTGGCGGTCCTTGAATCAGTGCGATATCCGGGGTGTTGAGCGCGACCTTGAGCGCCTCAATCTGCCGACCTGTTGGTTCACCGTCAAAAGCTTCGCGTGCTGCCGCAGAAAGTGGTTCCTCCCTTTTCCTTCGGCGTTCAGGGACGACCTTGCCCTCAAGCAAGAGGCCGAGTTGGGGCATCGGGCACTCTGCGGAGGCAATACGAGCCTGTGCCTTCATGCGTCGCTCAAGGCGTGTACGGTCACCCCCGAGGCTCATGAACAACACGCCCGAAGTCGGTGGTGGGTTTGAATCTCCATCGCTTTCTTCGGGGAGCCGGAGGTCTATTGTGCGACGTTTCTGGTCATACCCAACGCACTCTCCAGCGAAAATGCGCCCGCGGCGACCAGTTGTTCCCTCAACACCTGGATCACGCTCGGCGATATTTGTGAGCTCGGCAGGCGGACTAGCTGCTGCCTCCAATTCCTTGGTTTCGCCCTCATCTAGCGCTCTGATGCATTCTTCAAGGCGCTGGTCATTCTTCAAAAGAAAGCGCCAATGCCCGTTGCTGCCAGCTTCCCTTGAGCGGTAGTTCAACCAGCCGAACTCGGCCGCTCGGCGTTGAATGTTGCGGCGCTCGATTTCGTTATATTCCTTCCAGATGGTGAGGTAGCTGTCAGCTTCTGCAACGATCTGGTCGAGCTCACTACGGGCTGTTCCACGAAAGCTGCCCGCAACCGTGTAATCTACGAACTGAAATTGTCCTCGAACAAGAAGGACCGGACGCCGTTCCTCATCGGTTTGCGCACGCTTTGCCTCTACAATTTTGCTGACTTGCAACTTGTCGTCGGGGCCTCGCACCACGTCAACTGCCCAGCCCCTCCCATGAAGGCGAAAAGCGCCACGCTGGTCTGCTTGAGGTTCAGGACTGCTAGAGAGCAGCACAAGAGCTGTGCCACCGGGGTCCATCACCAAAAATATTTCATCAAGCCAAGCGATGACGTCCCCAATCGAACCGAGGCTTTTGCGCTTTGCGCGCACAGAATCGACGATTTTTTCGTCAATGCCGAAATCAACGGGCAGTGGCCAGACATGCTCCGAGGGGAACTCATGGACTTCGATGACAAGGGATGTGGCGGCAAGCTTGATGTCGTTTGGGTGGCGAGCCACTACCCATGCGACACGAGGGATTGCCCGCCGCAAGATGCCGTTCAGCCGTTCCCGCTGGTGCGTGTTGGTTCCCTCAACCGTCCAGGCCGTTTCGCCCACCCGCATCAGCGCGTCGGTTTCAAGGTCGCTTGAGAATAGATGCACCTCAGTGAGAGCTGCGAGTGCGCCGAAGTCGCCCCCGGAGGCAGGGCAGAGTTCAAGTGTGATTGAGCGTCCGAGCTGAATGTCACTGATCTTCACGACGTTTTCCCCGGCTGGAGTTTAAAAATGAGCACACGGTGAAGACGAGAGTTGTCGTCAAAGTGAAGCATCCAGGACGCTTGCCCTGCGGCTAGGCGTATCTTTTGTGGCGTTTCGGAGATGGTCGTTTGCTGACGACCAGAGGGAGAGACAATGCGATACTGCTTGCCATCCAGACTTTTGATCGAGAGTTCATCACTCTTAAACGAAAGCTTCACGACCGGTTCTTCTGCCCCCTGCCCCATCTGGTCGAAGGCTAGACGTCGCGGGATGGTAAGCGCCGTGGCCGAAGGCACGACACAACGCGCTACTGTTTTCCTCTGCTTCGATCCCCCGGATGGTATTGTGAGTATGCCGCCATTCTCGCCATGATTTGGATCCCAGAGGCAGAAATCTATTGCTGCGAACGTTTGTGGCGCCGCCCCACACCACGAACACTCAGGCGTTTTGTAATAAAATGTACCGCCGCAGGCGGGGCAGAGGAGAGTCGAGTCCGCAGCCATGAAAAGACGTTCCGCCCATTCAGAGGCACCAGGACGAGCCGAAGGCGCCAACCGCCCTTCGCCGAATGTCTTCTGAAACATTTCTTTTAGGCGACTTGACAACACCCACTCGCGCGGAATGCCGAAGTTCGCGCGGTTGCTGGTGTCCTCTGGATCTTCAATCCATGGAAGGCGGCCTGAAAAAGCCTGCTCCTCAAGTTCGGGTTCGCCACCGTTTACAAGGTCACCAATGAAAGGGTGAGCCAGCGTCAGAACCTGAAATGCGATGACCGAGAAGGCATAGGCGTCAGTCAGGGTGGTAACACCTGACTTGCTCTGAACAAGTTCTGGAGCGCCATATCCAGGAGTGCAGACAGCCGCGAGCGGACCAGGTGCCGACTCGTAACGCAGGTTGTCTGTGTCGATAAACCACACCTCTGAACAAGACGGATCTTCAGAGATGAAAATGTTGGCCGGCGACGGGTCGGAATATGCCAGCCCCTTCCCATGCAACTGCGAAAGAATGTGCGCAACCCGACCAAGCAAGAGCAAGCGCCGACGAAGCCCTCCGCTCCGAAGATACCATTCGACACTTGGCGCTTTGCCTGTCGGAGGGGAGAACAGGCGCCTGATCGGCACCATGCCCGTCAGGAGTTCCATCACATAGCCCGTGTGAGGTTGACGGAGCATTTCCAGCGGCTTCGCTATGGGTAGCTCACCGAGCGGCAGCCTCCTGACGTGGGTGAGCTGATTCCGCATGCGCTCCTGGTGCTGCGGACCGCGTCCCTTCAACAATTTAACAGCGAGACGACCGCCTTTCACCGCGTATACAGAGCCTTGGCCTCCTCGTCCGATGAGTTCGGTGAGTTCGTACCGTACGCCGTTTACGTCCACGACTGACTTGACCTGGCTCATTTCGTCTCCTTGGACGTTGAAGCTGAAGCATGCAAGACGGCGATAGTCTTGTCATCAAGGTGCCTTGGCGTTGGCCAATTCTGTAGTTCCGCAGCCAAGCCTCGCCAGCGTTCCGCTGGCTGCTGGTGTTCGAATGTGTCGATGAGCCAGTCGCAAAGGCCATCGAGGCGTTCTGGCAGAAGGTCATCAGCAACTCCGTCCGTCGCCATCACAGCAATTCGTTCGTCATCGGTAGGAGGAAGTTCTATCAGCGTCCAAGCCTTCGGCCCCTTCGTCACACCCAGACCACTAGTCTCGTTGGAAAAACTTTCATGCCGGTCGCCGATGACAACGCGCAGACCAGAAGCTGATCGGACGAGGGCGAGTCCGTCACCGACGCCTCCTATGACCCAAGTACCCTTGGCGGCCGCAAGAGCGAACAGACAAGTCGTTGCCGCACTTGTCGGCTCTATCGGGTGAAGCCGCAGTCTCCACAACACCTCGATAAGGTGGGAGAGGAGAGAGGTCGGGGCACCCTCGACCTTGGCCCATCGAGTCACAGCTTCCTTCACGGCAGCACACGCTGCCTGTGCCCCGGCTCGTGCGTTCGGCTTTGATCCCATTCCGTCGCACACCACAACAAGCACACCGAAGCGGCCCTCTGCGCGTAGCCATGCATCCTCGTTTGGAGTTCCCTCCCGACGATGGAGCGGCCCCCGAACAGAGGCACCGAAGCTGTATGTGCGAAGGGCCACTTTTATTCTCCTCAGAAGTCGAAATCGTCGAGATCAGTCGGCTCGATCATCACCACGCTGTCAGGGGTGGCACTTCTGGAGCGCGTCGTGACGCTCATGGTCACCCACCGAAAGAAATTCTTTATCTGCCGCGCTTCGTGCGCCTCAAAGACTCTTCCTTCGGCACATGATAGAAAGGCTTTGAGCGTCTCGTGGTCGGCATCGTCGCCGATACCCAGAGCGAACCGCATTGCTTTTGAGGCGCGCTCTGATTTGAGCAGTTCTTGAAGAGACTGCCGCCAGTCATCTGTGGGAACACCATCCGAAACCAGCACGAGTGTTGGTCGATACGCTCGGCTCGGGATTGCGTCCCGGTCCTCAATCATTGTTCTCGCCAAGTCGAACGCCTCGCCCAATGGGGTTTTCCCAGAAGCCTTCAGGGGCTCCCACGTCATCTGACAGGCGGGACAGAGTGGCTTGTGGACCGACGCGCTGGGACCTCCGAAGGCGATGACACTCACATGGATTTCTGCCCGGGAGTCATCCTCCTCCCTGAAGGCTTCGATCATTTCGGAGATCGCGCTGTTCAGCGCATCAATTTTCCCGCTCGCGCTCATGCTCCCGCTGACATCCGCGAGGACTATGACAGGCATCGGTCGAGCTGTCGGCATGACAAATTCCTTGAGCTTGCTCATTTTCTTCTCCTGCTTCGGGATCATCTCTCCATTGCGCTTCTTTGCAATGGCACGGGTTGGGGGACTGGCTATCTCGTTTCGTTCGTAGTTGTTGTTGACCCAGAGACTGGCTATGTCTTCACGATATTTGGCCCAACCCATGGTTTTGTCCTTATCCTGTCGTTTGCCAGGAATACTGCCGAGCGCGTTGGCGACGCGGGCGCAGCCCGCGGAAGTCACGGTTGCGGTACACCGTCATAATCACCCCATCGTCGCTGCACACTGCTTGGACCCCTTCAACATCCGAGAGATCGATGCCGTCACGTTTGAACCGCGCGGACTCCTTGCGACCGACCGCGTAAATTGTAGCCCCTCGCACATGCGCGACACGACCGAAATTGATCACACGCAGGATGGCGTCCGGGGAGAGGCCACGCCCGCTCATGCGCTGCCAGGCATGCCGACTGAGGTCATATCCGCTGTGAATGGCGATGTTGCAGTGTGCCGCAGTTCCCATCGTTCTGCTCCTGGAGCATATTGCTGGCGGGCAATCCGCCTGCATTGTGAACCAAGCAAAGCGATAGTCATGCCAAGTCCGCTCTGGCAATGGGGAGTAAGCTATAAGTGGCTGCAAAGGCATCAGATAGAAGGACGTTCTCATGAGGTTGAGCACTCTGCACGTGAGTTAGTCCTGGTTGTTTTCGGAAGTTTTCTTCCGGCGTGCGGCGGGAAATTGCCGACCGGCGGCGACGCTTGCCCATTCCCGCAGAGAACGGTCGGATACGTCACACAGCTCGCTGGCCTTCAGGCCACGCTGTGAGGCGATGCGCCGTAGTTCGGTCGCCAGAAATGCCTTCAGGTCCGCAAGAACAGCCGTGGTACAAAGTGTGCCGTTTGCGCCGAGCACATCATCAATTGCTGTTCCGTGGGCGAAAGCCGCAGCAATTGTTCGTGAGGGCAAGGCGGCCGCAGGCACGGTTGCCCCCGTCATGGATTCGATGCCGTAGGCGACCGCATCTGTCGGCTGCATCGGGTCATCGGCATCACTCCTTGCGGCGATAATGCGGTAGGCAACGCGAAAAAGATCGCGGAGATTGCCGGGCAAAGAATGACGTCCAAGATTTGTTACCACCTTCGCGTGGTGCTGGCTGCTGAGAGTCACCCTTCTTTTGGCGACCCCAGACCGACGGGCTGCCTCGGTGTACACAGCCTCCCAGAGCCAAGGCAGCTCATCTGGCACGTCCCGAAGCGGCGGCAACGTCACGGTGAGCAAGCTGATCCGGTCGAAGAAGTCTGGGGCAAGGCGCTTTCGTAGTTCTTGGTCATCAATGTTCGTCGCAGTAATGAGACGGAAGTCGCTCACGCGTGGCGTATCGTCTCCGAGAGCGAAGTACCGATTCTCCTCGACGGCTCGGATCAGTAGCCTTTGCAGGTCTGGACCGACATCGCCGACCTCGTCGAGGAAGAGAGTGTCGTGGTGAGCGGCTGCAAGAAGCCCCGGGCGATCAGAAGTCGCCCCGGTAAATGAACCTTTCTTGTATCCGAACAGCTCGGCTCGCATGGTCTCAGAGTTGTATTGGCCACATGCAACGCTCGGCCAGCAGGCATCCTGCTCGTCTCGCTTGAACGGACTGTTCGACCTGATCCAGCTTGCAAGAGTCGTCTTTCCCGTGCCGCGCTCCCCGCGAATGAGCACCGGAACCTTCAGCTGGGCGAAGCGCCTGGCCTCGGCGAACACTCGCTTCATTGCGTCGGAGCGAAAACGGCGCGGGTCCCAGAGGACGATCTGGTCCTCGGCTCCCACCTGTCTGGGCCGAGACATCTTGTAGGCTTTGTAGAAGGTCTCGATGCCAAGCTCAACCGGGACAACAGCAGGGCGTCCTCGCCTCTCGGAGCGTCGATATGACTTCACGACCGTGAACGGCGGGTCCACGAATCCGGTCTCTGCCATCAGCACCCAGACCGTGTGCATTGATGGTGTACCGGGGCTAATATGGATTACGAGCTCACGGTCTGGGAAGCGGTGACGGAGCAGTGGAAGCTTTTCACGCAGAAAGTTGAAGACCCCACGATGGTCAGTCGGGTCATCCCCGTTCCATGCCTCGCGATGAATCGTGAAACGCCGCTCCCGAAGCTCGGTGCACAATTCTTCGACAGCTCGTTGCTCTCGGCTCGGCTCGCCACCACCAGAGGATCGGTGGAGCAGCACGACATCAGAGATCCGGCCAGCGTAGCAAGACTCGTCGTCGCAAAGAAGAGTCAGCGTCGGCCCAGGCACTCGCTCGCCATTGACAAGGCGTGGGCTGCCCGTCCCTGCGTCACGCTCGTATGGGTCATTGTTGACGGCGACCCAAGTGATCAGGACAGGTGAGGACTTCACTTGCGACCTCCCGCTTTGCTGTGTTCCGCTCAAGTCGAATGTTGGCTGCGGCGTTGCCTTCGGAAAAAAAACGCCAGCCAGCAGCCTCAAGCAGCTTGTTGATTTTAATCCGTGCTGTGGCTTCCTTCACGAACACCGCTCCTTGATATGCGAATGGGCGTGGTCCCCACCCCAACGGATTCGAGACATAGAGATTCCGATTTCTTTACGCGGAACTAGGGCAGCAATCAAGGAAACAGAGCGCGGCACCGTCCAGCTTGTCCTGGTCGAAATTGTGGAGACTTTACATAACACGTTCTCTTGCGCACTTCTTGCCAGTTGCCTATAATGCTATTTGTTAAATTGTTGCGGATGAATAGGTTGCCATCAGTTATCGGCTGGATATGTTCTGCGTCCTTTGCAGACTGTGGGTGGAAAGTGCACATGAATCATGCGACCTGGGCCAAAGAGTTGAAGAACGAATACGCCGACTGGGCGGGACGAAAAAGGAACATCAAGCTCCCGAAACCCGACAGAAACGCAATCGACGTCTCCGGATCACGAGAGTCATTGACCCTTACCTTGGGGGCCAAAGCGCTCGGGGGCAACATGCAGGACGACGGCTCGGCCTTCGAGGCCTGGGCGCTGGCGTTCCACTTCTGGTGCGGGGTCGAGCGCATTGAATTCGCCTGGGACATCCCTGAGCCTGCCCCGAAGCATACTCACGGCAACCCGCACTACAACCGCTTTTTGTATCGAGTCGACCGTTTCTGCGAGATGTTTCCAGGCGTTGTCTGCGTCGGCGAAGCCAATCGGGCGGCGCTGGCGCAATCGCACACGCGTACCGCCTCGCGGCTTGAGCTGAACAGCCCGTCCATGCGCCGGGAGAAGGCCAAGTCCTCCTCCTGTGAGAGTCTGCTGGAAAAGCTCCTGGCCGACGGCGGCATCCCCCTGCCGCCAACGATTCCGCAACTCAAGCTCGACCGCCAACTGCCCGTCGGGCTGTTCCTGGGCGAGGTGGCGGGGAAAAACGCCGTGTTTACAGCAAAGGCGAGTGCCATCGACCTCTGGGGCGTTGACGGCGACACTGCCTGGATATTCGAACTCAAGGCAGCGGGGAACTGCAAGGTGGGCATCGTCTCGGAACTGCTCTTTTATGCGAACCTCATCCGCGACATGCTGAGCCCAGAAATGCCATCCTTCGTTTTCGGGAGGCAGTCCGCCCTTTCCCAATGCCGCCGCATCGAGGCCTGCTTCCTTGTTCAGGAGTCTGATAAGGGCCGTGCGTTCCACCCTCTGCTTGAACCCGATTTGAACGGACGGTGCCTTTTGGACCTGTTGAACTCGGCGCAGCGGCTTGCCGGAATCCCGGTCCGCTTCCGCACAGCCGTCCTCGGCCAGGAGACCCTCGCGCTCGTGCGTGCTGCAGGGGGCCGCTGCTGATTTCCCCCGCCGGTCAGAGCTCCAGCCTCTGCCCGTCGCGCAGCCTGCACAAGTTGGAGAAGTCCTGGGCATTCTCGTCCCAATGCTCACCGTGGACGGGGATGATACGCCTAGGCGCAAGGCGGGAGGCGAAGTCACGAAGCACCCGGCCAGTGGCGTGCCCGCTGGTATGGATGCCCAGCCGAGCGCAGGGTGCCAGGCGTTCGGACTGGGCCTCCCAATCTTTGCCGCCCTTGTACCCCTGCCACTGCGACCAAACCCAGACGTCATCGCTTGTAGGTTCGAGGCCCGACCGGCAATAGTCGCGCAGCAGGCTGGAGCGCGAGAGCACGACCCAGCGCTCCGGGTTTCTGCACAAGGCCCGGGCGCTCATGGCGCAGCGCGCGGCGATCAGCTCTTCCACCAGGCCTTCGCGGCCCATCCTGACCAACCGCCGAGCAAGTGGAGCCGTGACCACGACCTTGATTCCGGCCCAGCCGGGCTGGGGGATGCGGCCCGCGTCTGCCAGACTGCGCAGCACCTCGGCGGAGAACAGGTCGATGGCCAAGGTGCGGCCCGCCCGCCGGGCCGCCTTGAAGACGCTCACCGTGCGGTCGATGTTCATGGACGACCAGCTGACGAAGACCCTGCCGCGAGCCGCTCGAAAACAGTCCAGCAGGCGCGCCTCGATGCCCTCCTCGGACTCGACCTCGCGGTCCCGGCCCAGGTTCGTGCCCTCCATGACGAGCGCGTCCAGCCGTGCCGGGAGTCTGCGCACGATGCCTTCCAGCAGGCTGGCCTTGCGGCCATGTCCGCGGAAGTCTCCAGAGTACAGGATGCTCTTGCCACAGACGCGGATCAGAAGCATGTGGGCGTCAAAGGCGGAGTGGTCGACGAGCAGAGGCGTGACGGCGAACGTGCCGACGCGAAATTCCCGTCCCGAAGTCCAATGGTGGAGCTCCTGCGGGATGCTCCAGCCCTGTACGCCGGCCAGCAACCTCATAAGCCTGCCAGTTGGCGCTCCGCACCACACCGGCCAGTTCGTGGGCAACTCCGGCAGCAGGCCGACGTGGTCCTGGTGCGCGTGGGAGAGGAGCACGGCCTCGGGCCGAGGCTCGAGGTCGAGACTGCTTGGGATACAGGCGCGTTCGCCCTCCGGGGTGTCGAGGGGCCGTCCGGCGTCCAGCAGCAGGCGATGCCCACCGTCCGTGGCGATCTCGATACAGTTGCCGCCGATCTCGCGCGCGGAGCGGTGGACGCTTATGCTGACATCGCACATGGTCCCTCCGCACGCAGCGCGCCTGCCAGCCATCTCCAGACGTTTTTGTTCACGCTTGCTCTCCGCCAAACCCGATGGCGCGCTTGCCACTACCCTTCATTGCGCATTCTTCCTCAAGCGCCGCCAGCATATCTTCCGGCGCACGGAACGGGCAGAAGCGATGCCGCCGCACAACGGCGGCAAAGTCGCCGGGCGTAAGCTCACCCAGCAGACCGAGCTGGAGTTTGTGGCAGGCCTTGACCTCTGGAAGGTCCAGCTCCGTGCAGTGGCTGCGGAAAAGCCGCCAGGACTGCTCTGGCCGGAGGTGGTCGAACTGGACCTTGAGGTCAAAACGCCGCAAAGCCGCTTGGTCGAGTCCCTGCATGAGATTTGTAGAGGCGATGAATACGCCAGGGAATTGCTCCATCTGGGTCAGCATTTCGTTCACCTGGGTGATTTCCCAGGAGCGGCTTGCCGACTGCCGGTCCTGGAGGAAGCTGTCGACTTCGTCGATAAGCAAGAGAGCCTGGTCGCGCTCCGCTTGCCGGAATGCCTCCGCGATGTTCTGCTCCGATCCCCCGACCCACTTGGACAAAAGGTCCGAGGCGCGCCTGACATGCAGGGGCTGGTCCATTTGCTCGGCCAGCCAGTGCCCGAACGCAGTCTTTCCCGTTCCCGGAGGGCCGTACAGGCACAGCCTGCCACTGCGGGACGCGATGAGGCCCTGGGCGACAGCGGCGAGGTCTACGCTGGCGTTGAGCAGGGCCGGGTCATAGAAGCGCGGCAACGGCTCGCTGCCCATGCGCGGCAGGGCGGGGTGGCCCTGGGCTTCCAGCGTCGAGTCGATGAGCCTACGCAGGGCCGCCGGCGCAGCTTCTCCAGGCAGCTCCTCCCGGATCGTTTGGACCACGCGGGCGGCACGGGTCATGACCGCCGGGGCGAGATGCTCCGACTGGGCCAAGGCCCGCACATGCGCCTCGCCCAGTCCATTTGGACAGGCCTTGCGGAGAATCTTCTCGCGCTGGTGGCGCGGCGGCACGGGGAACTCAACGACCACGTCGAAGCGGCGCACGAAAGCCGGGTCCAATGAACCCACGTCATTCGTCAGCCAGAAGGTTGGCACGGCATTCAACTCCATCGCACGATTGAGCCACCCCTTTCGTTCGCTGGCGGATGCCTCCATGCTGAACGCTTCGCGGGTGGACTGGAAGACGTCTTCGATTTCATCAAAGACCAGCAACGCATCGCTGCCTCCAAAGAAACATTGAGCTGCCCGGTATGCCCGCAGGCGTCCTCCACCGGTTATTGTGTCGCCATCCTCTTCCGCACATGCAACTTCGAAAATATGCACGCCAAGTTCCTGCGCGACTATCCTGCACAGCTGACTCTTTCCCGTTCCGGGAGCACCGTGAAACAGGACGTTGACCCCGGATCGCAACTCAGCCAGAGACCTGCGCAAATAGGGCAGCAGAAGCCGGATGGAAGGCTTCAGATGTGGGTAATCCCCGAGGGATAGGCTGGGCGGTGAAGCCTCGACTACCATGCCGCGCAAGAGTTCCAGCGGGTCCGACTCGCCCGTGCGCAGGCGCTCGGCGAATCGGGCTGATAGCAACTTCAACTTTTGCCGCAGCCGGTCTGTCCCGATCCAATCGAGGGTGAGTAGGCCGGACCTGGCAAGCCTTCCTGTGGAGGCGAGCCCTTCCTTCACGGTTTCCAGGGGGAGCCCCGTCACGGTCGCCAGAATAAGGAAGAGCTTCGATGCGGTGAGCGTGCCGAAATAATCCGCCGCAGTGTCGAGGGCGCCATCGGTGTGCACGGCCACGGTGAACTCCAGCAGTCGGCACTCCGAGGCCGTCAGGCCCACCTGGGTTGCCAGGGCTGCCGTGCCTTCGAAGAGATGCCCCGACATGCTTTCAAGCTCGCCGCGCCGTTCCCCGGCGGCGTGGAGGCGGCGCAAGTCCCGCAGAGCAGCCTTCTGGTCAAAGTCCTTGTCCTCCGCCAGCCACTTCGCCATTCCAACAACTCTGGCAACGCTGTCGTCATTGATACCGTGGCGGCGCAGAAAATGCTGGTGCCCTCCCAGCGGCACCAGCAAGCGCAGCAGCCACAGGCGGATCAGTTGGTCAAGACGGGATTGGGGCGTGGTCGTGCTGCTTCGGCGCGGCATGGAGTCCTCCTTGGATATGGAGGATATCCTGTCACGTGTTCGGGACAGAATACGTCGCAGTTCGACGCCGAGACTAAGGCGCCATGTCAGGGTCGCCAGCCTGCCTGGAGCGCGTTGAGGGCGATGTGCGCGCAGGCTTCGGCGTCGCAAAGGGCGTCGTGGTGATTCTCAAGCGGGATGCCCAACAGACTGCACACGTCGGAAAGCGTGTTGTGGGGCTGCCGCCAAAGTTCGCGGCTGGTGCAAACAGTGCAGTGAAACGGCAGTTCCGGCGGGGGCAGGCCCGCTGCCTGACAACAGGCCCGCAGGACGGAATTGTCGAAGGAGGCGTTATGCGCCACCAGGAAGTCCAGGCCGCAGAGGAGCGCTTCGGCCTCGGCCCAGACTTCCGCGAAGGATCGTTCGTTGCGCACCATGCCCCAGGTGATGCCGTGGACGCCCACGCAAAAGGGCGAAAACGCCTTTCTCGGCGGGCGGATCAGCGACTGGTACCGCACGGCGACCTTTTGTGCGCGCACCACCACAATCCCTATGGCGCAAGCGCTATCGCGCTTGGCGTCAGCGGTCTCAAAGTCGATGGCCGCGAAGCTGGGGCCGTTGCGCTGCGCGCCGGGCCGCGTCATTGCCGCTCCTCGGCATAGCGTGCCGACGCTGCATTCAAGGCCTCGGCCACCTGCCTGCGCAGGCGCAGAGGCTTCAGTATCTCGATGTCTGGGCCGTGGGACAGTACCCACCACTCAAGCTGCCACGTATCGGGCACGGTTGCGGTGAGCTTACGGCGTTCGCCTCGAGCCGAAATGCGCTGGTCTCGCGAGAGCGGCGTCTCGGCGAGGTAGGCGGCCAGTTCAGGGGACACCAGCGCCTGGAGCCGAAGCGTGCCGCCCTCGCCAAACTGCATCCTGCCCGCGCTTACAAACGCGTCGAGCGAGAACCCTTCCGGACGCTTCGCCTGGACATCGACGGTGGTGGCTGCTCGGATGCGGTGTATGGCGTAGAGCCGCACGTCAGCGTAGTCGAAGGCCGTGGCCACGAGGTAGGCCACGGGACCGCGCTGCACAAGGCCCAGCGGATGCAGCCGCAGGGAGACTGGGGCATCGGTCATGGGTTTTTGGTACGACACCTCGACCTGCATGTCGCGCAGCAGGGCGTCCTGTACGGCAGCCTGGGCCTCGGCCAGAATCGACGGCGGCAGCAGCGGCAGGGCGGGCGGGACGTGGCGGACCTTTTCGGCCCAGCGGGCACTGGGGTTGGTCTCGGCCAGAGCGGCGAGCTTCTGCCTGGCCTCGGCGAAGCGGGCCTCAAGGGACTCCAGCATGGCGCTGGGCACCAGCGGACGGAGCACATCCTCGACCATCCGCAGCGACAGCGCGTCGGTCAGGCCCAGTCCAGGCAGGGACAATCCCTGGTGCTGCGCCCAGCGCCAGCCGTAGGGCTGGCTTTTGTCGTTGCACTCCAATCCGAACAGGCGCGAGAGCTCCGTGAGGTCGCGCTCCACCGTGCGCTTGGAGACGGAGAAGCCACTGGCTTCCAGCCGGGCGCAAATCTCCCTCGCAGTGATGCCCGGCCCTCGGGAGGGCAGGAGCTTCAACAACTCGAAAAGCCGAGCGACGGCGTCGTGATGCGTGGCTTTGGGCATTTCCCACTCATTTCACGGTTGGCAGGAGTCGATCCAGGTGCAATTCTTCGTACCAGATACGATAAATTTCGACGAAGCGCGTCGTAATAGCTAAGATGAGTTCTTTGCGGCATTCCCCATGATTTTCGCCGGATGCAAGGTATTTTGGGTCGAAGTCAGCATCCTGATTGGGTGTACTGCAAAACCAATGCTCCTTGTCGGCATCACTGATGGCGCTTGCTGCAAGTTTGTCCTTCTCTGTTTCGATGTCATAGAGCTTTTCAAAAGGCGAGACGTCTTTCAGCTTTATACAAGGAGGAGCCTCTGCGGCGGAGCGATTCGCTTCCAATGGCCAAGCACGAAGATTCCCGATGCTGTTGTGCCAGTCCTTGACGATCTGCGGAATGCGGTGACGCCCATTTACGTAATGTCCAGGATGGATATGGTCGAAATCCCATGGTCGCTCAATGTCGTCCAACTGTCCTGGGATACAATGGTCGTGCTGCTCGTACCAGCGCCGTATCCATTTGCGCTGCGCGTAAAGGACAAAACGCTTGTCGCCGTGCAGACGATCTATGAATTGGGTCCAGGAGTCCGAGAATTTTACTGACACATCAACTGCCTCGGCATCTTCCGTAGCCTTGCGTCCCCAATGATCTCCGAGGGCGGAAGAATACCACTCCAATATTGAGTCCGGCGTGTATGCTGATCCAGCAAAATATGAGTACCATTCCCACTTGTTCCAGAATGGGCCCTTCGGATTCGAAAATTTGCCAACGCTATTAGCACAACAATTGGTGATACTCTCTTCGATCGCGGCTTGAAGGACATCGGGGGGCACGGCTGGCAAGAGTTGGAGCGCACCGAATTTATTGAGAGAGAGTAAGCGGGAGAGCCGACTGCGAGAGAAGAAACTCTGGAGCTTGGCCGGCTCGCATTGGACAAGCATTTCCCATAGCGTCCGGCAACACTGGGCTTGATCCGCTGCGAACCAGGAGAGAGCGGTTAACATGCCTAGTAGTTGGCGGTGCCAAGCCGTTCCCAGCTTGGCTCTCAAATCTAGGTCAGGCTGCTCTAGCAAGACTCGATCAATCCAGAATAGCAGTAAAAAAAACATGTCCGGCGCGCGCTGCGCCATGTCTATGGCAAGCACCGAGGGCAACGCAAATTGATGCACAGCACCCGCCGAACCTTTGCCGCCAATAAGCAGATCCGTCATTAGGCTGAAGCGTTCGATTGCATCAGGCGTTTCGGCGAGACCTCCACGCTCAGGTCTGCCGATAAATTCTGTCAACTTCTTTTCAAACGCTTCGCAGCCGCCATCGGGAGCATTACGCATCAGCCTGCGGAACCGGGCGACATCGGGCACTGGAGGCACTGGAGGCGTTGTGGAGCTGCCTTTGCGCAGCGCCTCGCGAGCGACTATGAGCCTCGCAACGAGAACCACGAGCCGTGCGGGTGAGATGAAAGGGCAGTCGATCCGCTTGATAGCGCCGCCTGCTTCCGGCCATATGGATTTGAGAATTGAGTAGATTAGCTCTTCGCCTTGGAGGGGCGTTCCGCCCGCGTTGATCCGGATGAACAACGTCTCCACGGGATCCCTGCCATCGGGGCTAGATTGGCTGACCTCATCATTATCGCCTCTCGCCAGAGCAGCCGGCAGCATCAACACCGGCACCCCGAAGGTCTTCTGCGAGGCGCAAACCGTCTTCGCCATGCGCGCTACAAGGGCCATAAAGCGGTGACCAGAGAGATGCTCTTCCAGCGCCTTCGCTGGCCCATGTGCCCACGCAGGCGCGGTGGCCCAGAACGGCAGCTCTTCGAGACGCTGCCTTAGCTGACTGCGCGCGGAGTCCGGGTCGCCCTTTGAGGCCAAAACTGCGCTCACCAGAAGCGGAACCGGCAGTGGGGCTTTTGCGTCCCACGGCCAAACGTCCGTCAGTGGCAGCTCGAAAGCCTTCAGCTTTTCCAACCTATTTTGGCCGTTCCTGTAAGCGCCAAAGGCTTCACGACGTTGCCCGACCGTCAACGCCTTGCCGTCGATGTCGCGCGAATAGCCCCAGGGGTGAGCGCGGGTGACCAAACGGAATAGGTACTCTCGGTCATCGTTTTGCTCCGGCGCTTTCAGATCGACCCAAAGCACTGCAGGAGTCGTGCTACCTCGGTTCAATTTCCAGGGGTCAAAATACCCTAGGGCGATGGCATTTGCCCGTTGTTGGCCGTCCAGCAAGTGGTAACAAGCCCGCTCATTTTCCCCCACAAGTAACCCGCTCTCGCCCCTGTTCCTCTCCGAGTCGAATGGTGTTACGAGAAAAGAGCCAATGGGGAATCCTCGCACGAGGGAGTCCCACAAGGCTTCAATCTGTCGGGCCTTCCAGACGGCCCCACGTTGGATTGCTGGCAGCGCTGCGACAATGCCGCACGTAGCATCGTCAAACTCTGGTAACTGCCACGAGGCGATGTCTTTGATTGCGAGGAGGGCAGCTCCAGCTTTTTCAATATCCAAAGTTTCTGGAGGCATAGTTCTCCTTTCGCATATTGCGTCGTTGTCAGAACACCAAGCATCCATCATTATCTATCCAATTCTGATCATTATCCCAGCCAGCGGGAAATGCACCCACATACCCAGCGTTGGCAGGCCGGTGGCCTTGGTCAGGGTCTCGCTGTATGTGGTAAGTTGCCCGGCATAGCCAACCGCTTTGGCTTGCAGCGTGGCATAATCGCCCATACCCGTCTTGTGGTCGATGATGACGTTGCCTTCCGGCAGCCGGAGCAGCATATCCACCCAGCCGCTGCTGCGCCGCAGCCCCCGCCTTAGATGGATAGGCCATTCGACTGCTGCGGAGGCCTCGGGGTAGCGCTCCCGTAGGAACCCGGCCAGCCGATCCTGCACGTCGCAGACTGCCTCGGCTGGCAGCGTGCTGATGCCCCAGTCGGCAAGCACCTCGGCAATCCGCGCCAGCCGCTCCTCCTGGGGACCGTTCAATGAAACGGCGGCCAGGCAGGCATGCACGGCGTTGCCCAGGCGCACCGGATCGGCCGCCTTGGGCATGTCCAGCGCGGAACCGAGGGCGACAACTTCCGTCGTCACCTCGCCGACGAAACGCTCCGCGCTCGGCGCGAACCGCGCGGCGGGATGGGTGACGGCCTCGGCCGGCTGCACAGGCACCCAGCGTGGCAAACGAACAGCCGTCGAATCGGCGTCCCCGGGCGAGAGCACACGCACGGCCACGGGAAACATTTCCGCCCCCACGGTCACTGTATGTTCGCCCTCCTCGGTCGGCAGGCGTAAGATGGGCTGGCCCGAGGCATCGACGCAAGCGTCGATCCATGACGTGGCGGTGCCGTCCTTCTTCGGCATCCGGGCAGCGAAGACCATGTGGTCGCGGGCCCTTGTCATGCCGACATAGAGCAAGCGCAGCCGCTCCCGTTCGGCCTGTTCGCGCGCGTTGCGCATCTCCTGGCTGGATTCCACCGCCTCGTTCAGGGTATCCGGTCCGCCAAGGCCGCCGAAAGGCCAGGGCCAGTAGCGCAGCCAGCGACCGGCCAGCGGGTCGGCAAGATTCGCTCCACCCGGCGGCGCGACGACGTCGAGCCCGAACACACCGTATTTATCGGGCGTGTCCAGCCCGGTCAGGATGACCAGCGGCCATTCCAATCCCTTGGCCCTGTGGTAGGTGAGTATCTGCACGGCGTCCTCGCCCAGGCCCTCGGCTTGGCCGTCCTCCTTCGCGCGTTCCAGATCGTCCAGATGCTGCAGCAGGCCGGCCGGAGTGCAGGGCATGCGCCGTGACGTGCAAAGTTCCTCGTAGGAAGAGGCCAGACCTCGCAGGGCGTCCAGGTTTGCCACTCGCTTGTCCGCGACAGTCCAGGAAAGGACGGCCCTGCGCACGTCCGCCAGCTCCAATGCCAGATCCAGACTCTCTGCCACCGTCAGCCGCGCCAGGTCGCTTCGATGCGCCGCAAGCCGCCTTGCCGACTCCAGGCGCTCCACGACACCGGAGAGGTCGCCCTTGCCGCACAGGGGTAGCCACCATGCCGGATCGCCGTCCACGGGAAGCAGCCGCGCCAACTCGGCCAGGGCCAGCAGATCGTCCTCGTCCGTGAGCACGCGGAAGGCGGCCAGGGCGAGGGACGTTTCCGGCCTGCGCATAATGCCAGGCGCGGCCGTAGCCGCCCGGATTCCGATGTCCTCCAATGCGGCTGCGAGGGCTTTGCGGTGCGAGTTTCTGGCGCACAACACCGCGATGTCTCCCGGCCGCAGGGAACGCTGGCGTTTGGTGCGCCTGTCGAGCACGGGCCAGCGGTCGGGCTCGGCAAGGGTTCGCTTGATGCCCGCAGCCAGCGCCGCCCAGTCGTCCGGTTGGTTTTTCGTGTCCAGCCGCCAGCAGTTGAGGCGGGGGATTTCCGGGGCGATGGCCGCGACCTGGGGCTCAAGCCGGACCTCCTTCTCTGGGATGCCGTGCCGGGCCATGGCCAGAGTGAAGAGAGCGCTCGTGAACGCCACGAGGCTTGGTTGCGAGCGCCAGTTCCTGTCCAGCACCCGCGCCGTGCCGAGGCTTTGCAGCACCGCCTCCATGAGGACTGGGTCCGTGCCACGGAACGCGAAGATGGACTGCTTGCGGTCGCCCACGAAGACCGCCTTGCCGGCGACGTCTGCCAAGCGCAGAAAGAGCGCCAGCTGGATGGGACTGGTGTCTTGGAACTCATCCACGAGCAGAAGTTCGAGGCGCTCCTCCAGCCGTTGCCGCGTGGTGTCCTGGCCGAGTAGTTTGAGGGTCTCCATCTCCTGGTCGATGAAATCCATGAGGCCAAGGTCCTTCTTGTGCTGCTGGTAGCGGCCCAGGGCCTCGGCCGCGCATTCGAAGAACAGACGGATGATGGTCTCCAGGTCCCGGTGCAACAGGGGATGGGCGAGTGCCTGCGCCGCCAGCTCGCGCAGGGGGGCGACAACGTTGTCGCTCTTCTTTCCCGGACTGACGCGCGCCAGGCGCTCCCAATCGGACCAGCGCCCAAGGCGACCGCCGCGCAACGCTCGCTTGAGGCCAAGCAGGGCATTGCGCGCATCTTGCGTTTTTTGGGTTGTGTCGCCTTCTGCTGGTAGCTGCGAGATAGCGGCGTCGAGTTCCTCGGCAAGTTCGCGCTCCAACGCCAGCGCGGCGCATTCGTCCAGCGGCTCCGGGAGCAGCCTGCGCATCGACGCCCAGGAGGGCGCTGTGCAAGCCAGCAGCCGGGCGCGATCCAGACCGTTGACCCGCGCCTTGTCCGCGATTTCCTTGATGCAGTCGACCCATCCCTCGGTCATCTCAAGCCTGGCGCAGACCTCGCCCAGCGGTTTGGCGTATCGCTGCACCACCTCGGCGATGGCGGTACGGAATACCGTGGAGTCCTCGCCATCGGGGAGCACTTCGAGGGAGGGCGACAATCCGGCCTCGAAAGCGAAATCTCGAAGAATAGACCCGCAGACGGAATTCACCGTCCCGATGTATCCGTCTCGTATCCGCCGCGACTCTGCCGGACGCCCTGCGGACAGGAGCGTCGTCCGCACGCGCGCGGTCAATTCGTCGGCGGCCTTGCGTGTGAAGGTGGTGGTCACGACTCCTTCGGGCCTGACGCCCGCCGCGATCTCCTCCGCCAACAATGCCGTCAGGGCGTGGGTCTTGCCGGAACCGGCGCTTGCGCTCAACAGGGTGATGTCACTCGGCATGGCGGACTCCGCAAATGATTCCGTAGTTGCAGAAGCCACAGCGTGGGGCAGGATCGGGTTCTTCCGCACCGTCTTCCGTCACGCCAGGCGCCTGGGCCTCGCCCCGCCGCAACGCCTCCAGTTGCCTTCGGCTGTTAGCCAGTGCCTCCGTCCATACTGCGCCGAGGTCCGTGGGCACTGCCTCCTCGCGTTTGGCCCAGGGGGCCTCCGTGGCGATGAGCTCCGCCTGCTTGAGCATGAAGTAGGCCGCGTGCGCCGAGCCGGGAGGGGAGCCAAGGAGCCAGCAATAGGCGGCCAACTGCAGAGACTGGTTGCCCTGCATCTCCTCGCGCCTGTATTTTGAATTGTTCGTCCACTTGAGATCCCATGGAACGGGGTTGCCGTTGTGGTCCTGCAGCAGCAGGTCGATGCGGCCCGCGTGCGGCTGGCCCGCGTCGTCCACGCGCTCCATTTCGCGCTCGCAGCCGACGATGCTTAGGCCCGTCTCGCCGATACGCCCGAAAAGCGAATCCACGGCATGGAGCGTCTGCTCACGAAAGGTCGCGAGATCGGCCTCACAGCCGGGCAACTTGAGGGCTGCGGCCATCTCGTCGAGAAATGGCCCGAACAACTGCTCGGCGCGTCGGCGTGCCACCTCCGGCTCCCATTCGGACCTCTCGGCCACGAGCGTTTCCACAAGCCTGTGGCAGAACGTGCCGAACAGTTTGTTCCCCTCGGGCAATGCCGCCAGGCGGCCGGGCCGAATCTGAAGCGTGTACTCCAGAAACCAGCTCAGAGGACACTCCACCAGCTTGGTGATGCTGGAGGGCGATTCTTTCTCACGTCGCAGCTCCAGTCCGTCCGGCACGGTCCAGGCCCGCTCGGGCAGAGGTCCTTGCTGATTCGGCAGCTCACTGGTGCGCACACCGCGCCCGCACAGGGGAACATCGGGGCCGCGACCGTGCAGGGAGGCGTCCACGGAACGACCGAGAAGCTCCGCCTCGCCCGCCGCCGCGACAAGTTCGTCCCAAAGCGGGTGCGGCAGGCAGGGCTCACCCCTGTCCCTGTCGGCCATGACCAGCAATAGTCGGTTCGAAGCGTGGCGCAGAGGCCTGTGCCATGCCCTCGCTTCCAGTTCATTCCCGCGCCGGGCATCGTCCATATCGACGCCGACGGCAAGCAATGCGGCCTGCTCCGCGTTGTCCCACATGGGACGCATTGTCGACTGTCCCGGATCAGTGAAGTTCCACCATATGATGTCGCGAAACGCGCCGCGAATCTGGCCGGGGTGGTGCGCCACGGCCCAGGAGGCCGCCTGCGCCTCGCCCTGGCCGGACATTCCACCGCCGAGAACGGCATCGAGAATGCGGTCGAGCTGCGGTTTGGTGAAACCGCTGCGTCCCGAGGCGCGGATGACTTCCGCGACCTCACGCGCCACAGCCGCCGCCGGGGCGAGCAACTGGACGCACCCCTTTGGGGGACGCTCCTGGGCCCATGCGGCAAGCCGCTCACAGATGTCGAGGAGAGTGCCCGAAGGTGCCTCGCCCATGCGCGACGCGCGCGACAACCTGGTCCAGAAGGCTAGGTCATCCAGCAGCGCTGCGCCGTCATCGCGTCCATCCGCCCATTGGCGACAACGATCCATAGCCTCGTTCCAACACGGTCCGCCGAGGCCGGGGTGCTCTTCAAGGGCGCCGATAATCCAGCGGCCCATTGCTGGATGCACTGGGCAGATGGGGGCGATGAGGAAGTCGAGCAGCGCTGCCGGAGAGAACGGCGACCAACACAACTGCAAGGCGAGGGGCAGCAGTTGCAGTGGGAAGCGGTGCTCGGAGCTTGCGGCAACTCCTGTCGTGGGTAGCCCTTGCCGGCGGAGTGCCGCGTCCAGGACTTCGCCGGCCCCTGCCACCAGGAGCAGGACCTCACCATTGTCGTCAGGCGCGGCCGCCAGCCATGTGGCGACGGACTGCGCCGCATCTGTGAGCGTCGCGCAGCGCAGCGGCAGCGCGCGTGGCAGCCATTCCGGTTGGAGTGTCTCTGGGGCGTCCTCCGGCATCGCGTCGTGAAGCTCCACGCCAGCCAGTTCCATTGCTTCGAAAAGGTGCCGCCAGAGCTTGGGCCAACAGGCGCGCGGAGATTCGAGGGCAATCTGGGAGATGCCAGCGAGGCCGTGATGAGCAATGGTCGCGAGGATGCGCAGGAGTCGATCCGACATCCCGGGAGGAGCGTCTGCGGTGTTGTGCAGTCCAGTCAGCGCGTCGATGCGCGGCACCCCGACCAAACGGCCATCCCATCCAGCCATTGCGAGCTGGTCGCGTTCCATCAGAAGCCGCCTGGCCGTGGACCAGCCGTCGGCCCGGAAAGAAGCCTTGAAGAATGGCTCTTCGGTCGAGCAAATGTCCTCAAGAGCCCGCAGGTAGCAGGCAGTGCGGATCGGCTGCGCGGTTTCCGCTGGCGCCAAGCCCAGCCGTGTTTCGAGGATGCTGGCCATGCCGAGCGGTCCGAGGATGACTACCCCGTCGGCCGCCTCTTCGCCGCCCATCTCGTCCGGTTGCGCGTCACCATCGTAATGCCATCCCAGAACGATCTTCATGTAGCAATCCCCGCAGGTTATTTCAACATGGCAACAGCAATACCGCTGCACGCAAAGCCTGTAAAGGCAGGTCGACAAACATTATGTACCTCGGCCGTTCCACGCCATATTCCTTGGGTCCGACTGGTGGGCGTCTCGATGCATATAGGCTCCGCTCACGACAGAATATGTCGCAAACAGTGTACCCAGTGCTCGAGACAAAACGAGCTGTTGATTGAGTAGGAAAGCCCGACTGAGCATTATTGCTTGCCGGAGCGCAAAGGAGTCACCAAGTTCCAGCGTTACAGTCTTAACAAAAGCAGGCTTGCACTGCGAAACGAATGTGAATATTGCTTTTTTGCCAGAGCCAACGAAATCATCAAGAGCGCATGGTTCTCGGCATCTTCCCGGTGCGCGAGCAGTTCAAAGAAACAGGATCCGCAGATTCCCTGAATCCAGCAAACGTTGTAGCTGCAAGCAGGGCTGCAGATCGGCCACAGGAGCCACAGATGTTCAACCGCGAAGTTATCGAGAAGCTTGGCTATTATGTTTACAGGCTCATTGACCCGCGCAACGGTGAGACGTTTTACGTGGGCAAGGGCAAGGGGAACCGCGTATTCATGCACGTGACAGGCACCCTTTCTGTGCTCGATTCTGAGGACTTTTCCGACGAGGATGTCGTGTCTGCGAAGATCAAAAGGATAAAGGAGATACAGCTACATGGCCATAAGGTGATCCATGTCATCCACCGGCATGGGCTGACCGAGGATACCGCGTACGAGGTCGAGGCGGCACTCATCGACGCTTACCCTGGCCTGACGAACAGCCAAATCGGGAAATATTCATACGACCGCGGCCTGATGCACTATCGTCAAATCATCGACATGTACCAGGCGCGACCCCTTGAGCCAAGGCATAAACTCATCGCCATCAGCATCAACCACTCTGCCGACCAGAGCGAAAGCGTCTACGAAGCCGTGCGCTACGCATGGAGGCTGAACCCCGACAAGGCCAACTCCTGCGACTATGTGCTCGCCATCCACAAGGGCATTGTGGTGGGGGTCTTTGAAGCCGACCGGTGGATCGACGCCACGGCTGCGAATTTTCCAGGAAGGTCGGAGGACCGTCCCGGTCGCTTTGGGTTCCATGGTAGTGAGGCGTCACCTGACATCTGCGCCCTGTACATCAAGACCAGCCCCCCCCGCTCGTCGCAAAATCCTATCCGCTACTTCGACCGGCCTGTCCTGCCGTCGGAGACAGCTCTCGTGGGCAATGTGGATAACGACGGAGAATAACTGTCAGAGGGCATCACTTTACGTGACCATCGTCTGATCCTCCTGCCACCGCCCCCCTGAGCCAGACCGAAGGTCGCCGCCCTCCCCGCTGTCGCACTCATATTGGTTCCGGCGCGCCAAAGCGCGTGGTCACAGGGAACGCAAAACGCGACCTTGACCACATGGCTGCGCGCCGTAAGTTGTCGCCGGTGGCAAGCGGGAACACCACTCTTGCATCTTCCCCTGGGAACAAGAAAGGCGGCCCTTGCGGGCCGCCATGAATGGGTGGGAGACTGTCGTTGCGCCAATTATGCCGAGTTGCCGGTTGCAGGGGCCGGCGGTGTCGGCGAAGCGATGATGGCCTTATGGCCTGCCAGAGAGCCTAAAGCGGCTCACATACGTTGTGCCGCGCAGGTGGTGATCACCTGCCGCGCCATCCTCTCTCGTTGTCGATCCTGACATATTCCAGGGCGACTTGGGGATGATTCCTTTCGCTCTTGAATACAAGCTTCCGGGCGAACAATCGTTTCGCAATCTGCGCTTCAAAGTGGGTCGCAGTTGCGAGCAAGCGTCGGATCATGTGCTTTCCTCCTTGTTGTGTGCTGGGCCGGCACATCAATGAAAGCACTCACAGAGACCAGATTTCAAGGCTAGAACGCAAGTATTTTACGATAGATAAAAGATACTTCTGCGGGCGGAGTTGTCCTTGCGAAGCACAACCGAGAATTGCGAGAAGAGGCCGCGCAAGCTGGCTAGAAACGGAGGCTGTGCCCCCATTGGAAAACGAAAACGAAGCGGCCCCGTAGGGCCGCAATGGAATGAAGGAACGCTGCGGCTAGAATCTGCCGCCGCCCTGGAGCATGGCGACGGCGATTGCCATCGCGATAGCCGTAGCAGGGAACATGATGACGAGACGGAAGCGGTTCTCCCACGCGCGAGCTGCCTCGGTGGCTTCCGATTGGATACGCTCGAGGTGGCGAGCCCAGGCGTCGAGGTCAAAAAACACGAACTTGCCGACTTTAGCGAACAGCCCTGCTGTATTGGAATCGAGGCGGCACTTCTCGCGCCACGCTCGGAGCGTGCGCAGGGGCAGGCCGATCTTCTCGGCGGCGGCAGGGAGCAGCAGATACCGGTCCGGTTTGAAAACCGTCACGGGCTCATTGACGTCAATCACCTTTTGCTTCGGCATACTGTCCTCGAAATATCCTTGTTCGTTTCGTCCGTTAGCTGAGCCGTAGCCTGCGGACCACGTTACAGGTTGATAGTCGACTCTTTGAAATCGCCTCTGCCAGTGGGGTCCGCTACGTCTCAGGCCCCCAGACAGTGATAGGCGCCAGAAATTGCAGCGCCTTTCCGACGGCTATCTCAAGCTCGGCGGCGTCGAGATGCGTAAGAAACGCCTCTTCGACTACGCTCCCTGCGGCCACCCGCTGAACGAACAGGTACAGCACTTTGTCCTTTTGCCTGACGGCGAACAGCACGCCATCTTCTCCCGTGCCGAGCAGCGGCTGCGGCTCCCCCTTTATGATCTGCCCACGGCGGAAGCAGTCCAAGGTTGCCTTGAGCGCTGCCAGGGCTTCCAAGGTGGAGCACGGGTAACCCATGAAGTGGGCTGTGACGCGCGTCCAGCGACGCTTGCCCTTGGCCTCGTCGGCAACGCCGGCGGTGATGGAGAGCTTGAAACCATCCTTGTCGTACGTGAGAGACATCTACACTCCCACCTTCCCGGCTAGCGCCGCGGATTCCAAAGGTTAAGCCACTGCTCTTCGGTGACGTCTCTATCGAGCAGGTACGACTTCCGTTCGAAGTGTAGCCGTGTGTCCCACTGGGCCAGCCGGAGGTTGAAGTACCGCTCGGCTAGTGCAAGCGTATTCTGCACGATGTGTCTGTTCACCCGGCGCCACACCCATCTCTCAAGCTCGTGCGCTTGCTGCTTGGCATCGAACGCGTACCATGCAAAATGATGGAAGCTACGCGCGGCGGCGTTGATGAGGCGGAGTTTGTGCTCCGGCGAGGCGTCCGATGCCAGCGCCGTTCGTACACCTTCCTTGAGCCGCTGCACTGAGGCATCATTCATCTTGATGTGCAGCAAGCCGCCGACTACGTGGGTTTGCCAGGCCAGGACGTCCGCCGATTGCTCGCGCAGATCGCCCCACTCCACGCCGCCGCCCTCGAACGGCTTCGTGGCCAGGAGCCAGAGGCCGTCTTCGCTCCAGAGCATACCCGCGCGGTACTCACGGGCTACCGACAATGTGGCCTCTGCCGCCTGCCGCCAAACCAGACTGCCGAGGACGTACCTGGCGAAGCTGGCGCGCAGCGTATCCCCAGTCGCATGGTCAAGCAGGCCCTGCGCGTGCGCGATGAACGCCTCGTCATTGATGTGCGCCGCCGCCGCACCAGAGGCCACCTGCGCGGTAGCCCAGTCGTACGGGACACGCCCAAGCCAGAAGCGATGAAAGCGGTTCACTTGAATACGCATCCAGCTCGTCACGACGCCCGGTGACCACCAGGGCCGCCAGTAGCCCTGCACTCGGTTCGAGATGGGCGCCAGGACAAGCCAAGTCACGTAAAGTTCCCGGAACACACCCGTTATCTCAAGCTGCTTCCTGCTCGAACGCGGCATGTAGTGCTCGACCAGTGCCCCGGCGACGGTCTGAATACTGTCGCGCTCGAGGTACCGCATCAGATCGTGATGCCGCCCAGCGAGAGCCAGGGAGCGCTGCGCTCTTCTGACAAGCGCAACGTCTCCCGGCCCTGGCCGATGAGGTTCCCGGACGATGCCCACGGCTACGCGCCAGCAACGGTCTCGGTAGCCTGCTTCGCCAACGTCTTGTCATCAGCGGCAAGCTCCTTTTCTGCCGCCACGAGCTGCGTGTTCAGCCATTCCGTAAACTCGGGCTGCAAACGGAAGTCCCAGCCCTTCGCCTGGCAAGCTTTCTTGACTGCTTCGTAACGGGCGCGGGCTGACACGGGAATCTTGATGTTAATCTGCTTCTCTGCCTTGGGCGATTTTTTGACGATAGCCATCGAGTACCTCGTTTGCTGTTAAAGGTTGCAGGAAAGGGGGGCCATGAAATCACGGCTGACTGCTCGAAGGAAATCCGTCAACGTGAAATTCGGGGTTGATCGAAATTACTTTTTTCACAACCGTGGTCGGCGTGCTGCGTCTAGCGCATTCGATGACACGCAATATGCTGAAATATAAATTATAATTGGCTTCATCATTGAGGTGGACTGTCTTCGAGACTTTCGTGCCCGCTGCTCTTGCGCATCGTCGGCGCCTGCGTGGTATGATGGAGGTACACCCGCTCCCTGCCCCGTCGGTCTCCACGCCGACACGGCTGCCGTGCCGTAATCACGTGCCGCGGAAAGGTTGCGGAAAACCCTATAAGGAGGAACAACAGACCGGGAGACGTGCGCTCCAACAACCAGGCGCTCGTCTTCGCCATGCCTTTCGGAATTGTAAACCTGCTGTATTGACCGAGAGCAAACTTCTGGTAGCCAACCAGTAGCCGTCGTCTAGCCAACGACGGTCTCATCAAGTTTGCTCGCAACCGGAGAGCCGTATGCGACGGAAACGCGCCTGTACGGTTCGGGGACCAGCTGCACAAGCTACTCTGGCGGAAGCCAGAGATGTGAAGTGCCGTTGAGTCCATTCTCAACCAGGTGGTGCGCCTGGATAGGCCAAATGCCGAAAGCCCTGGGAACCAGGGTAGCGGGACGATACCTAAACCGAAAGGCAAGGGTCGTGACGCGTGAGGGACATGGCGGCTGCGTGCGACGAAACCGGGTGGCAACCGGAGATAAGCGCGAGGCAGTTAGAGCAGTCATGCTAGAGGGTGAAAACCCGCCCCGTTCCGCCATGGTGACGTAAGGAACCATCGTCATAAAACCCAAGAAGTAGCTCTGTAGTAGCGCCCTGCTGTGACACCTCGGGGGCTGAAAAGAGCGTATGCCAGGAACATCGCCCTGGCGGCGAACACTTGGGCACAGATGGCACCTAAAGCGGATGATAACGGCATGTAAGTTAGCAGCTCACGGCGGCGTACTGCCTGAAAAGGCAAGTGCCGTTTGGTTGAATCAGGGATGAAACCTGTTGGCTAGCAATAGCCTGCAGGACACAGAGGCATCGTAGTAATCTCCCGTAAGGGCAACGTCTGCGTCCGACCCCGGACTAATAATCCGGGGCAGGTATTGGTTGGCTACCAATCTGTTAGCGAAGGACAGGCGAGGCGCGGAAATGCGCCTGGACGAAGGATGCCAGGTCGGTCTTGGCAGTGATTCCGAATCATGGATCAACAAACAAGAAGGGGGCCGCGAGGCCCCCTTTTAGCTTTCTGGCTTGCCCTGTGAGCCGAGCCGACGGAATCCATCTCCCCTCAAATGGTGACAAAAACAGGTTGGCAACGCGAGAGGAATATGGATATCACTTTTCACCAGGGCAGGAGAGGTCATGTGGGAGAGTGATGAACTCCCCCAGTGAGAAGGAGGCTCCATGGCGCGACGCAAATCGTTCACCAAGCGGGATGCCCAGGCAGCAGTGGGGCTCATCGCACTGTTTGTCCAACTGGTAGTCTGGGCTTTTACGGCAACCTTCTTCATCTTGCGGTGGCTGTTTCAGACAATTTCCGGTCTGCTCGCCAAACGGGCTGCCGCCACGGCAGTTGCCCAAGAGGCTGCCGCCGTTGAGCCGACATTCCAGTTGTCGTCTGTCGCCGAGCCCTACCGCCAGCCAATCCCGCAGCCACGCGCAACTGGACAGTCTGGGCGATCGAGATGGATACCCGCCAACGAGACCGTCGAGGTCGCTGGCAGGACCATTCCCGGCGGCATGCTTTACCTGGGAACCGGCCTGTTCGGAGTGGGGGCAGACTGGAAGCCGGAGCCTGCGCTGGTGGATCCCACGCTGTCAGCCCGCTTGAGCGATATACGGCTGGGTGAAAGTCGGCTGCCCTATTGGCCATCCTACAGCGAGGCCTCGCCTGAAGCCCGGGGTGCGTACCTTCAGTGGTTGGAAGGCGGACGCCAAGCGCCTGAAGCGGACACGGGCTACGTATTCCTGTTCTTCTACGGCCTGGAGCGCCGCGTGTTCCATGATGCGGAACGCGATCCGTCGCTGCGCTCGGAGTTCCCGTCCATTGAGGCTGAGGTCCGCCGCCTGTTGGACATCTACGGCGGCAACCACTCCTTCCGAAGCTACGCCTCGTCCCTGCTGGATGCTCTGTCGTGCTTCGATGCGGCGGCCAGAGAGACGCAAGCCTCAGCCCCCTTTGTTGAGACTGGGATCTTCGGCCTCTCGGCTCCGCTGAAAATCGGCCTGGGCCGCATGGTGGCGGAGAAGCGGCCCATCCCGGCCGACTGGGCCTACGCGTGGCTGCGCTCGGACCCGAACATCCGGCTCAGGACCCCGGCTCAGCGCTGCCCGTTGGAGTTCCAGCTCCTGTTCTCACAGGCCTATGCGAAGCGGCACGGTCAGGGCATGGTCCTGTCGGAGAACAAGACCCGCCTCAAGATTGTGCACCGGTTCGCTAGCCCGTCTTTCCACGGAGCGGGCGGCACCGCTTCTCTGCATGTCGACCTCCCGGACGTGTCCGTTTTGAGCGCGCCGGCAAAGCAGCTCCAGGCCATCGCCGATGAATGCATGGCGGCGCTCGACAGCTACAGCCGCCTGCTCGGGCGCTCGCCCGACCTGGAGAACTCTGCGGATGCACTGGCCGAATTGCCGTTTGCCGCTTGGCCGGAGAAGGCCGCGGCGCACCTGAATGCCCTGCGCACGGAGGCGCAGCAGGCGGGGCAGCCTTTGGTGCGCGCGCTTTCCGACGTGTTCCGCACCCTGCCGCCGTGGCGGCAGTACACCAAGGCGCGTTTTTCGGCCATGCTCACCAGGCTTGAAGAGGCATCCATCAGCCTTGAGCCAGACACGCGCCATGGCGGCGCCCTTCCTGAAGCAGACGCCCCTGTGGTTCTTTTCAATGCCGAGGCGGTCGGCGAGCCTATCACCAAGCACTACCACGCCGCGGCCTTCACCTTGCGCATCGCGGCTTCGGTCGCGGCGGCTGACGGCGTCATCTGCGACAACGAGCGGACTCTGCTGGCGACCCAGGCCAAGAATTGGCATGGATTGAACACGACAGAACGCACCCGCCTGGCTGCGCATGTGGCTTGGTTGCTTGAGGCACGTCCGGGCGTGAGTGGACTGAACAAGCGCCTTGAAGGACTCTCCGGAGCGGAAAAGGAGTCCCTTGGCCGGTTCCTCGCGCTTGTGGCTCAGGCGGACGGCGTGCTCGACGCCAAGGAAGTGCGAGCGCTGGAGAAGCTCTACAAGAGCCTCGGCATTGAGGCAGGCGTTCTGTACAGCACGCTGCACGCGGCTCCTGTAGTGGTCTCTGGAGTGGCGGACACGCCGGTTGCGGTGCGCCCGGCCCAGGCGGCGTCCGGCTTCGCCATCCCGCCCGAATCGTCGGGTCCGTCGGCCCCCGCAAGCGTCTGCGGCTTCATGCTGGACATGACCAAGGTGGCGGCCCTGCAGGAGGAAAGCGAGCGGGCCGCCGCAATCCTGGAGTCGGTGTTTGTGAATGAGGAGCTTGAGCCAGAGCCTGTGCCCGAGGCGCAAGGAGAACCGGAAGACGGCCAGACGCAGGAGGAGACGTTCCTGGGGCTGGACGCCGCGCACTCATCCTTCTGGCTCGTGCTCGCCGGCCGCGACTCATGGACCCGCGCCGAGCTTGAGGAAATCGCCCAGGAGCGCGGGCTGATGCTGGACGGGGCGCTGGAGCGGCTGAACGAGGCCGCCCTTGACGCCTTTGACGCCCCGTTCTGCGAGGGCGAGGATCCGGTGGAAATCAACGCCGAAGCCAAGGAAGGAGCTGTGCAATGAGTGCGATTCGGGCCAAGGACAGGGATGCCGTTGTTCAGTCGTTGCGCGCGGGAGTCGTGCCCAGGATGGGCCTCCATCTCGTGCAGGTGGGACGCGCGCGCGAAGTAGCCTCACTGCTCGACGACATCGGGCGCATCGCCGAAGGCAGCGCCACCTTTCGGGTGGTCGTTGGCGACTATGGTTCCGGCAAAACCTTCTTCCTGAACCTCGTGCGGACCATGGGCATGGAGAAGAAGCTGGTGACGGCCAACGCGGACTTGGGCCCCGACAGGCGGTTGCACGCCACGGGTGGCCAGGCGCGCTCCCTCTACGCCGAACTCATGAAGAACCTGGCAACACGTACCCGCCCGGACGGCGGCGGCTTGGCGGGCGTGGTGGAGAAATTCGTCTCCGGGGCCATGACCGAAGCCAGGACCAACGGCGGCAACCCCGAGGAGCGCATCTATGCCAAGCTCGACCAGCTGTCCGAGATGGTCAACGGCTACGACTTCGCGAGTGTCATCGCCTCCTACTGGAAGGGCTTCGAGACCGGCAACGAACAGCTCAAGGCCGACGCCATCCGCTGGCTGCGCGGCGAGTTCGCCACCAAGACCGATGCCCGTGGCGCGCTCGGCGTACGCACCATCGTCGACGACGCCTCCTTCTACGACCAGTTGAAGCTCATGGCCCGGTTCGTCCGGCTTGCCGGATATTCCGGACTGCTCATCTGCCTGGACGAGATGGTGAACCTTTACAAGCTCCAGAACTCTCAGGCCAGGAACGCCAACTATGAACAGATCCTGCGCATCCTGAACGACGCCTTGCAGGGGGGCGCGGAGGGTCTGGGCATCCTGCTAGGCGGCACGCCGGAGTTCCTCCTGGACACGCGGCGAGGGCTCTACAGCTACTCGGCGCTGCAGTCGCGACTGGCGGAGAACGCCTTCGCCCGAGACGGACTGGTGGACTACTCCGGTCCCGTGCTGCGGCTCGCCAGCCTGTCGCAGGAGGAACTGCTCGTCCTGCTCCAGAAGCTCCGCCACGTCTTCGCCGGCGGTGAACCGGAAAGGTACCTGCTGCCGGACACGGCGCTGCCTGCCTTCATGGAGCACTGCCACAAACGCATCGGCGAGGCCTACTTCCGCACGCCGCGCAACACCATCACGGCCTTCATCAACCTGCTGGCCGTGCTGGAGCAGAACCCAGGCGTCGATTGGCGGGAGTTGCTCGGTCAGGTCGCCGTGGAGCAGGACAACGGCGCGGCCGCCGAGCAAGAGGCCGGTGCGTCCGGAAACAGCGATGCCGATGAACTCGCCAGCTTCAGGCTCTGATTCTGCCTCCGACAGCTTCGGGCTGCTGGACGAGCGCATCCGCCGCTGGGTGTACGATAGCGGCTGGACCGAACTGCGGGACGCGCAGGAGCGGGCCATCCCCCCAATCCTGAAGGGCGAGCAGGACATCATCATCGCCGCGTCCACGGCCTCGGGCAAGACGGAGGCGGCGTTCCTGCCGATCCTCACGCGGGTGCTGGCCAATCCGGGCAGCCTGGTCATCGCGGTGTTCCCCCTCGTGGCGCTCATCAACGACCAGTGGGGCCGGCTGGAACAGCTTTGCGAGCGGCTGGAGGTTCCGGTCACGCCCTGGCACGGCGACATCTCCAGCGGCCCAAAGAAACGCTTCCTGAAGTCGCCCGAAGGCTGCCTGCTCATCACGCCGGAGTCCCTGGAGGCCCTGCTCATGGGGCGCGGACACGCCCTCGCTGGAATCTTCTCCAGGCTGCTATGCGTGGTCGTGGACGAATTGCACTCCTTCATCGGCTCGGAGCGTGGCCGCCAGCTGCAATCCCTGCTGCATCGCATCGAACGAGCACTCGGCCGCCGGGTCCAGCGCATCGGCTTGTCTGCGACACTCGGCGATATGGCACTCGCAGAACGGTATCTGCGCCCGGACGCGGCCCTCCCGGTGCAGACCATCGTGAGCCGCGACAGTGGCCAGGAGCTGCGCGTCCTGGTCAAGGGCTTCCTGGAGAGGCAGCCGGACCTCGCCGGGAATGCGGACTCCGTGACTGCGAAGGAGGATGACGGGCAGAACTGCGTGGAGGCCATCGCGCAGCACCTGTTCAAGGCGTTCCGGGGCAGCAACAACCTTGTCTTCCCCAACAGCCGCAATCGGGTCGAACTGCTGGCGGACATGCTGCGCAGGATGTGCGAGGACGCGCGCGTTCCCAACGAATTCTGGCCGCATCACGGCAGCCTCTCGCGCGAGATTCGTGAGGAGACCGAGGCTGCGCTGAAGCACGGCGACCGCCCGGCCACGGCCATTTGCACCAGCACGCTTGAGTTGGGTATCGACATCGGCTCCGTGCAGCGCATCGGCCAGCTCGGGCCGGCGCCGTCCGTCGCCAGCCTCCGCCAGCGCCTCGGCCGGTCCGGGCGGCGCAAGGGCGAGCCCGCCATCCTGTTCTGCTACGCCATCGAAGCCGAGTGCAAGGCCGACAGCCCGCCTTCCGACCTGTTGCGGGAAGGGCTGGTGCAGACTATCGCCCAGATCCGGCTGCTTGTGCGGGGCTGGTACGAGCCACCCGTTATTTCCGGCCTGCATCTCTCCACCCTTATCCAACAGCTCCTGTCGCTGGTGGTCCAGTCCGGCGGCATCACCGCCGCCAAGGCCTGGTCGCTCCTGTGCGGCACTGGCCCCTTTGCCGGGGTTGAACAGCAGGACTTTGCGACGCTCCTGCATGAACTTGGTAGCAGAGAGGTGCTGATGCAGGACTCGTCGGGCCTGCTGCTGCTTGCGCCCAAGGGCGAAAGGCTCACCGGCCACTACAGCTTCTACGCGGCCTTCGCCTCCGGCGAGGAGTTCCAGGTGGTGACGGCTGGCAAGGCCCTTGGAACGCTGCCTGTCACCAGCCCCCTTGAGCCGGGCAGTTACATCATTTTCGCCGGGCGGCGCTGGCAGGTGGAGTCGTTGGACATGGAGCGCAGGACCATTCTCGTGGCTCCAGCCAAGGGCGGTCGACCGCCGGTCTTTGAGGGCGGCGGCGCTCTGGTCGGCGACGGTGTGCGCCAGGAAATGCGGCAGGTGCTGCTGGAGGATGAGCCGGTCCCGTTTCTGGATGCGACCGCACAGGAGCTTCTTGAGGAGGCGCGCGCCAACTTCCGGCGACTCGGCCTCGCCCAGTCCGTGGTGGTCGAAGGCGAGCACCACGCGCGCGTCTTTCCTTGGGCCGGGGACATCGCCCTGCACACCCTGGCGATGCTACTGCGGCACTGGGGGCTTGAGGCGCAGCAGGAAGGCCTGTGCATTTCGGTGAAGCGACAGGGAGCGTCTCCAATAATCGGAGCGCTGGTTGAACTGTCCCGCCGCCCCCTGCCTCTGGCCCAGGAGCTTGCCGCAGGTGTGCTCAACAAGCAGCAGGAGAAGTGGGACTGGCTGCTCCCGGAAGAGTCGCTGGCGCGGAACTTCGCCGCGCACAACCTCGACCTTCCCGCGGCCGTAACATTCCTGCGCCGGGCCGTAAGCGGGGCGTAGGCGAGCTTTCAGGAAATGAAATCGGCTCTCTGTGAAAGAACAAAGGGGAGGCAAAAGCCTCCCCTTTGTTTTGTGGGACGATTCCGTAGCTGACGGTTAATCGTCGAAGCTGCTGCTCGACGAGAACGAGTCGTCGAAGCTGCTGCCTGAACAACTGTCGTCAAAGCTACTCGACGAGAACGAGTCGTCGTAGCCGGACGAACTGGAGCAGCTATCGTCGAACAAGTTTGAGCAGCTGTCGTCGGAGCTTGAAAAGCTATCGTCGTGGTACGTCGGGTCAATGAGCGTGCCGTGGTAGATATTATCCGGCTCAGACGCATACATCGGGTCCGTCCACCGGTCTGTATCCATGCGGGAGCCGGACCCGTAGCTTCCTGTTACGGGGCTGCCGTTCATCATACTGCTGTTCGGCCAGTCGTCGTCGCTGGAAAGGGCCGAGTGGTTGAGAAAAGAGAGGCTGACGCTCGCGGTGAAGGCGTCGGTGGCACCATCGTCGTTCGAGTCATCACGAATCGTCGCGAAGACCCTTGTCTCGGTTTCTTGGCTCTGACTACGGATGATCATGACGGCCGCGAGAACGACGCCGCAGATGATGATTCCTTCCATATTTTCTCCTTTGGTTGGTGCTTGTTGGAAACACTTTTATAGCACATTCCGGAGAAAGAGCCCAGGGAAAAGTGATCGACTTCAGCATGTTGTAAGAATATTTACACAGGTTGGTTAGCCGCCCGGAAAGTGGCGCAAGCACCTGGGTACTCTGCTGACTTCCAGCGCCTAAAAACCTATTCGAAGAGTATCTAGCGCCATCGAAGCGGGCCAGTACCCCCATCATCTATGACCCGAGCCCCCGCCGGCGGCGACATCTTCGACCGTCGCCCACAAGCGAGGAGTTGCACGAGCAAACGGCGGGCGGCAAGGCGCGGCGTAGCCGCCCCCGCATGGGGTTGCCTTGCTGCGCGCTGTGCTCGTGCTAGCGTGTTCGTAGCGATGGTCTAGCGGAAGGAAACGAAGGAAACGAAGGAAACGAAGGAAACGAAGGAAACGAAGGAAACGAAGGAAACGAAGGAAACGAAGGAAACGAAGGAAACGAAGGAAACGAAGGAAACGAAGGAAACGTGGAAGCATCAAGGCACGGCCTCATTGCGCCGAGTTGCCGGCCACGCGTGCTGCCCCTGCAATATTTCTTCGCCTCGCCACGAGCCGGCAGAAAAACAGCCAAGGAATTCAATGACTCGAAGTTCTCGAATATCGGATCTACTGGGCTGGACTTCTTGCATAATTTCTGGGAGATCATGATCCCTTTTGACCCAAAACAAAGGAGAAGATCATGGTCGACGAAATCGCCCTCGTCACGCTCAAAAAACCCGTCACGCTGCCCGGGCTGTCGCGGCGCACCGGCAAACCCTGCCGCGCGGTGACCACAAGGCAACTCGTCGTGCGCCGGGAAGGCTACCAGCTCGCCGTCGAGGGCTGCCTCGACCCCCGCGGCGCTCCACACCGCACGGCGCTGCGCATCATCATGAGGGTTCAGCGTGGGCTCGTACAGCACGCGGAGTACCTGTCGCCAAGCCACGAGATAGCCGCCAGCTTGGCCAGCTTGCCCATTGGCATAGACACGAGTCTTGCCGATGTGCCGAGCGTCTACTACTCGCTCGCGTCATTCGACGCGGTGGAGTTGATAGGCGGGTGGGCAGACACACAAGGCAATGTCACGGTGCAAATGCGACCGGTGTGCGGCTTCCTCGCCCCGCGCGTCGACCCCGTGGTGGCACCGTGGCGGCAGCTTGGGCACCTGTGGCCGAATGGCCAGTTCGCGCGACCGGGCGGCTCCGAGATCGTGTCGTTCGTGCGCAATGCCGGCGTCATCCTCGCAGGGTTGCTCCCGGCTGCTGTGGTCCGCGAGACAGATGAACGCTTCACCCGTGCCTGGGGTACCGGCTGGCGGCCCGAGCGTATCTCCGACAGCGCGTTGAGTTTCGCTTCTCGGATAGCTGAGCAGTATCGCCAGCGCAAGTATGTCGACTTCACGCCTGACCTCGTGCGAGAAGCTGCCAAGAAGAGTCCGGTGCGCCCCTTTGGTGCCGCGTGGGATAGCCGCTGCCAGTCCCACACGCCTCGGCAGACATGGCGGAACGGCTACTCAAAAAGCGGGAAGTTCGTAGCTAACGATGACTGGACCGTCGCGCAGTTCCTTATCCGCACTGAAGCAGCCGGGGCACCAAGGGTAAGCCAGAACGTTGTGGAGCGCTAAAAAAATGGGCGGGGGAAACCCCGCCCATTCGTTTTCAGGCTGCTAGCGTTTGGTTTCGGGCGGGCATGGAAACAAGGAAGGTACAAGGAAGAAGGAAAAGGAAAGTACAAGGAAACAAGGAAGGGAAAGAATGGCAAAAGGGGAAGGATGCCGGGACGTCAGTCCCCATTGCCATTCTCCGCCTTATAGCCCGCACGCTCGGCGACTGCTGCGACGCCTCGGCGCAGGATATCTGACTCGGTGTGCTCGTAGCGCGCGGCATTCGTGATCGTCGAGTGACCGGTTAGCCCCATCGAAGCGAGCAGACCAATCGTACGTTTGACCCAAGTCGCAAAGGTATGTCGGAAGTCGTGGATACGGAATCCCGAAAGGCCGATGGTATCCCGCAGCTTTCTCCAGCGGTAATCCATCTGATTGTAAATGCCCTTTCCTTCTTCCCGGTGAAATACGAGGGAAGCATCCATGAGGCCGATCGAGTCCGCTTGCCGAATGATTGCCAGAGCTTCAGGGCTGATTGGCACGGTCAACCACTTTTGGTTCTTCTGGTCCCAGAACGTGGCTGCCTCGTCTTCCAGGTTCACTTTGTCCCGGCGCAGGGTGCATATCTCGCTAAGGCGGCGACCAGTCAGCAGCGCGAACTGCAAGCCTAAGGCGCACATCCGGTCCACAAGCGGCTTCCCTTGTGCGCCAAACTCGGCAAGAGCAGTGAGGAGGCTTTGTGCCTGATCGGGTTTCAACACGCGCCCGACATCATTGTTCACTGTGATAGAAATATCCGTCGTTGGATTGTATCCGGTGTATATGTTTTTAGTTTTTGACCAATTGTAGAGCCGCTGGAGCAGGTGCAGAGCATGTCGACGAGTAGCGGGCGCCAGTGGCTTCCCAACCCTGGACTGCTTGGCTTCAAGCTTTTTAAGAAAAGCCAAGACATCATTGTTGGAGATCGCATCTGCACGTCGATTGTCAAAATCTGGAGCGAGGTAATCACGCCAGCGCTGCTCGTCTTTCCTCCAGCTTGTCTTGCGCTCCTTGGCGTTGGGGTTTTGGGCTAACGCGATGTAACTCCGAAATATTTCGCCAAGGGTTACACCTTTACGCGCGGCGGCAGGGTTGATGAGGCTGTCGAGTTGCTTGCGAATAAGTAGCTCGGCCTCTCTGGCTTCGGCGAGAGTATCCGCAAAGCGCGTGTGCTTGCGTGTCCCGCGGCCGCCCTCCCGTACGACAACCTGATAGCGTGTCCCACGTTCCTTTTTCGGCTTGGCGCATTTTGGACAAACACGTTTAGTTTGGCTATAGACGGTCTTGCACGAACATACGACTAGGATAGCCATCTCGCACCTCCGACTTTCTTGACGACGGCATGTTGACCAAGGGACACTAGCGGGACACGAGAGACAGTATAAGGTGAGTTTTGATGGCGTCAAGTGGGATTTTACCTCGTGACTAATTTAATGTTTTAAGCTGATTTTATTGGCAAATTTCCAAGTTTGACCGTCGGCTTAACATTGAAGGTTTGGTGTTCCGGGGGGAATGATTCCCCCCGCGCCCCCTCATGCAACGCAAAAGCCCCCCCCCGACACGCCCCGCGGCGGCTTTTGCGTTGGCCGGCGCGGGCTGGCCGGCGCGGGCGG